>JAABUL010003545.1_pt1 | contig 22927 bp, 7 predicted proteins | sample 5559151 | NCBI WGS metagenome assembly JAABUL01 (sample SAMN10711876, study PRJNA513368) | rock metagenome | isolation source: Antarctica rocks | place: Antarctica: Victoria Land, Pudding Butte sud | reverse complement strand
GAGTAGGTAGTAGTAGGTATTTAGGTAAGATAACTCGAATATACTATAAATAGTTATAGACCTTTTAGTAAGATTATAATATAAGTTAAATATAAGTATATCGAAGACATCCTTAGTTCCTATATACTAAATAAGTATTACTAGCTTACTAGACTTACGACGAGCTAGTTAAGTAGTACTTACTATCTCGCTATTAAGTAGTCGATTAGTATTATATAGCTCCTATATTATCTTACTTACTTAGTATTAAGATATATACGTACCTATACGCCTTTCCTCTAATTACCTATATTCTAGTATCTACTTATAATAGTAGTAAGGATAACGACGAACCTCTAGATATCGATATATAGATAGCTCTATATCGACGAGATAGTTCTTATAGGTACTTACTAGTTAATAACGTAATAATAGACGTAGGAACCTCCCTAATTTAGTACTAGCTTAGTAAATAAAGTAAATAGCTATAGCTAGCTACTATAGTACTAGATATCTATACTATACCGGTAATATTAGATAAGTTAGAGCGTATATTTAGTATAACTAGAGTAGTAGTAATACTACGTAGAAGGTTACTATTAGACGATACGATTACTTACTTAATAGTTATTAAGTATAAGGGGAGTTATAAATAGGTAGTATTAATACGAGTAAGTAGTAGTTTCGAGTAAATACGAATATCTAAGGAGAAGAGACGGTTATAGGGAAATAGCGCTTAAATAGCGGTTAGCCCTAGGGGCGGTGCTAGTAGGCTAGCGGGGCTAGCTTATTACGTATAAGCTCCCCTAATAACTATCCCCCCCTCCTAAGGCTTCGTCCTTAGAGCTAGTAACGCGTAGTCCTAGTAGGTACCGTAGCGCTATAGCGCTAGTTACGCGCTTACTTATCGCGGTACTATATCGCTATAGTAGCGGTTTTTATATACTAAGTATATATACCGTTTAGTAGTAGTAGGAATATATAATTTAACGGCGGAGTTACCTAGCCCCTACGGTATCGCTATAGCGTTACGAGGGCCTTCTAATATCGCTCTAGCGGCGGTATTATATAGGTAGGGCTATATTAGAGCTTCGTTTACTCCTTTAACCTTCCCCCTTATATCTATATTACTATAGGTCTTTAAAGCCCTTTAACCTTCTTATTTATTTATTATTACTTTATTATTACTTTATTATATCTAGTAGTAATATACCTAGTAGCTCGGGTAGTAAGAGGACGATACCTCTATCTAGTAAGCGTCGTTCTTAGACTAACCGTAGCTCTACTCCGCCTAATAACCGTCGCGGTAGTACTCCTAGTAAGTTCCTTAGCTACTCCTATACTATACCTACTAATTATCGTAGCTAGGCCTAATACGAATACGCTAAATATAAACTACCGTCCTTCTAGCTTTACGCTAATTAATACGCCTACGATAGAATACCTATATAGTCGTCCTAGTACGCCGTATACTATAACTTAGGGTAGCTAGCGTATAGGTACCGAAGGTAGTTCTTAAGCTCTCGCTAATCCTCTAACGCTAGAGACTCGTAACCTCTCCGCTATAAGGCCGGCCTCTTAGTAGTCCTCTCCTTAAGCTCCGAACCTAAGCCCTCTTAGTAACCCTAACTCGATAGTAAAGGCCTAGCGTACTCTTAGTCTTAAGTTATTAAAGCCTATATTAGACGCTAAGAAGAAGCTATACTAGGTATATAATCTCGACGAGACTAACGTATCTTTAATAGACCTTCTTATCGTCTCTAACCTTCTAGAGTAAATTATACTACGACTAGATCTCCGTCGTTATATCTACCGTAAGTATATTCGCCGCTAGAGTAATAATACGCTACTAGCTAGCTCTAGCTACTCTTACGCCTCTCTAAGCAATAAGTATAGTAACTATAAGAGCTTGAAATCGAATCCTAAGTACGATATAGCGTATCCGGCTAAGTTTAACCGTACTCTTAATATAGTAGAGTAGTACCGCTAGCGTACTATTCGTAATAACGGAGCTAACCCCTTCTAGGTCGCTACTTATTAGTCTAAGTTCCGTTCTTACTATAAGAGCTTTACTACCCGTCTCCGTACGCTTATCGAGGAAATAGAGAACGACTATAGTAATAGTATCTCGAAGTAGTATTCTACTCGCCGTACGTCGTTCGAGAAGAATAGTCGTTCCTTTAAGGATCGTATAGGTATCTCTAGTAGTATAGAGCTAAGTAATATCGTATCGAACTATAAGATAGAGCTAGGAGCGGTATATAGTATAACGAATTAGGAGAAGCGTCTAGCGTACTATAGTAGGGTAGCGATATAAGGCCGGTAAGTAAACGGCTCGTATACGTAGGGGTTAGAGAGGATAGTATATATCTACTATACCTTTACGGTAAGGTTACTAGTCCTCTCCTAGGGAGAGCCTAGTACGGAATAAGAGCGTATATTTTTCTTCTTTCTTATATCCCTAATCCTCTATAGTACTATATACTCGTATAGGGGTAATCTATAATTACGAGAGGTTTACGCGGCTATAAGGCGTAGGTAAATAAACTTCTATTATACTTCTTAATTATTAGACTACCTTATATAGACTACCTTACGTAGTCTACCTCTCCTTCTTTTAGTAGGAGGAGTAGTTACCTCTAAGTTTAAGGTTTAGCGTAGCCTCTACGAAGGTACTAGAGCTTTCGCGTATTAATCTATTTACCTCTAGGTATAACTATAGTAACTCGTTCGCTCCCTCTAGCTTATCCTCGTACTTAAGCTCGTTATACTCCTATAAGTAACTACTCTAGCGTATTTAGTATAGCCTCTTCCCCCTACTATCTAGGCTATATATAACGACCTTCTTAATCTCGTATCGGTCGCTATTATCGTCCTTAAGCTCGTCTACTAGTAGCGGCTAGTACCCTTTCCTAGCCCTATACGGCTCTAGTAAGGAGACGTAGAAGGTCGAGTATAGTCTCTTTATAGACTATAGTAGGTTAAGCTTATATACTTATTTACCTACCCTTTCGATAATAGTAAATAGCCCTAGATACTTATTATTAAGCTTTTTATATAGCCTCTTACTTCTAATGTTCCGTCCGTTAACGAGTACTTAGTCTCTAACGGGGAATTACTTAGCCTCTATATAGTAGTTATAGTACTTAGCCTATAGCTCCGCTACGGCTTTAAGGCTCTTTCTTACGTTATCGAAAGTAATTTGCCTCTTTATTAGCTATTACCTAGCCTAGTCCGCTAGCTTCTTAGGGCCTTTTCGCCCCCCCTCTATATAGTATTCGTCTCGAATACTATCGGGGATAGACGGTATAACGCCTATTACTACTTCGATTAGGGTTAAGCCGTAGCTCGAATAGACTTTAGAGTTATAAGCGAATACCGCTATATATAATAGTCGCGCCTAGTCGTTCTAGTTATAGCTATAGAAGATCCGAAGGTAGCCTTTAAGCTACTAGTTTAGACGTTCTATCTAGCTATTAGTCTACGGATAGAACGCGGTAGAGAGACGGCGCTTAACTACTAGCTAGTAGTATAAGGTACTCTAGAATTCGCTCGTAAAAACCGAGCCCCTATTAGAGACGATATTATCTAGTAGCCCTAAGAACATAATAATCTTATTATAGATTAGCTCCGTAAGGGCTAGAGCGTCTATAGTATCGTTTACTAGGAAGTAACGTACTATCTTTAAGAACCTATCTACGATAACTAGGATAGAGTTATAAACCTTACTATTAAACCCCTTTAATAGTAGTAGGCTAACGACGAAGTCTATAGATAAAGACTTCTAAGGCTTCTATAGAGGAATAAGTAATTAAAGCTCGCTAAAGGGTTTATAGTACTTTAGCTTAGTACGTTAGTATATATTATACTTATCGACGTACGTACGTACTTTAGTTACGAGGTATAGCTAATCGTACTTATAGGTAAGGACCTCCTAAGTCTAGTCGCGCCTATAATAACCGGCTACTAGTTCGTCGTAGTTACGCCGTAAGAGCTCCTAACGTAGCGCGGTATAACGAGGGATATATATATAGTTTCTATTACGTAGTAGCCTATTAGGGTCGAAATAGTACTCGGCGTTAGTAGGCTAGTAGCTCTCCTAACCTAGAGCTAGGTCGGAGCTACCTAGTTATACTATATCCCTATTACGGATATCCTATATAAAGGCGTCCCTTAACTAAATATCGTAAATAAGCGAAACTAGGCTCTCTAGGGGATCTATAAACGTAGACTCGTCTACTATAGCTATAGCTACTATAGCTCGAGGTACGAGGAGGTCGAGACCTTCTATACTAGTAATAGTACGAATAATAGTAATAGTATATTCGTCCGTCGTAGTTCCTAAGGTATCGCTAGAGTACTCCGTTACTATATTAGTACTAACGAGCGCGACGAGCGACGGATTAGATCGCTTATAGATAGGGACGTCTTATAAGGCTAGTATAGTCTTATCGCCGTAAGCGCTAAGAGGGCTACCTAGTCCTACTATAGGAGCGGATAGTAATCCCCTTATTTCTATAACTCTTAGCTTCTATTATAGCGTTAGTAGTATACCTACTAGCTATTGTCTCTTCGCGGTATCTTTAAAGCTAGCGAAGTAGTTAGGCCGTCTAGATAGGCTATCTAAAGGGTTTGCCGTCCCCTTCTTATATTCGATTTCAAAATCGAAGGCTACGAGGTACTTAGTAATACGAGCTTATTAGCTAGTTAACGCTTACGTAGTTATAAAGTACTATAGGTTGTTATAGTTAGTTAGTACCTAGATAGGGTACGCCGCGCCCTCGTAGTAGTACCGCTACGTTTTAAAGTACTCTAAGATAGCTATAAGCTCCTTATCGTAGGTAGCGTAGTTAATCTACGCTCCTATAAACGTTTTAAAGTAATATACGACTAGGTACTAGTAGCGCTCTAATAGCTCGCTAGTAACGGCTAGCTATAGGAGGATACTAGCGTAGGCCGCGTCGCTAGCGTTAGTAATAATTATAATTAGAAGGGAGGGGTCGAAATGCTTTAGTATAGGGGCTTAGGTAAAGGCGCCTTAAAGAGCGGTAAATACTTCCGTAGCCTCTATAGGCTAGCGCTATTCTCCCCTTACGATTTAGCGCTTACCTCTCTTCTTCTTCTTAAGTAATATACCGCCGCTTAGTAGGTTGTTTAGTAGCTTAGCTATCTACGAATACCCCTATATAAATCGGCGGTAGAAGTTCGCGAAGCCTAGGAATACCTAGATATCTCTAAAGGACTATAGCGTAGGCTACTCGTATATACTCCGGACCCTCTCCTAGTCTATTATAATACTAGAGGGGGTTACTACGAAGCCTAAGAACTCTACCTACTACGTATAGAACTCGTATTTAGAGAGCTTCGCGTATAGTCCCTACTTACGGAGTTTCTATAGTACCTTCTTAACGTCTTCGACGTACGTCGTTATATCCTTTAAGTAGATAAGGATATTATCTAGGTATATAACGTAGATAGTATCTACTAGATTGCCTAGAGCCTTATAGATATAGGCCTAGAACGTCGTAGGGGTATTAGCGAGTCTAAAGGGTATAACGAGGTATTTAAATAAGCCGTATCTAGTCTTAAACGCCGTTTTCTATTCGTCTCCCTCCTAGATACGTATATAGTAGTACGCGTAGTAGAGGTTAAGCTTACTAAATACCGTAGAGGTACCGAGCTACTCTAGGAGCTCCCCTATTAATAGTAGCAGGTAGCGATTCTTAATCGTAATCTTATTTAGTCCTCTATAATTAATATAGAGCCTTATCTCGCCGTCCTTCTTTAGAACGAAGAGGATAGGGGCTCCGCTTAGGGACTTACTAGGTCTAGTCTAGCCCTTTATTAACGCGTCGTCTAGGTATTCTTAAAGGATCCTAAGCTCCTTCTATAATAGATTGTAAATAGGTATCTAAGGAGGCAATTTACCTTTCTCGAGGTTAATAGTATAGTCGTTACTAGAGTACTCCGCTAGCTTTCTAGCTTCGGCGCTAGAGAATACGTCCGTAAATTCTTAATAGATCGCTAGTAGTATAGGTCCTTCTATAGCCGTAGTAATTATTAGCTCGTATACCGTCTAAGGTAGGCGATATAGCTCTAGGTAAGGAGCGTAGGCTACGCGGAGGTAATCGTAGATCGCTATAGCTCCGATATACTACTCGTTCTTTCGCTATACGGGTATAGTTATTAGGTCTTAGTTACTACCTCCTTAGGAGGATAGCGCGAATATAGTAGCTCTAGCTAACGTAATATTAAGGCTATTACTTTCTTCTTAAAAGGTCTCTAGGTCTAGTACTAGTATATCTAGTCCTAGCTCGAAGGGGACGAAGTTATCCCTAAGAGAGGTAGTAGCTACCCTTAGCTCTAGTAACGGGTATAGCCTAGGGAGCGTTAGGCGCGGTTTCTTACCTCCGACCTACTAGTCTATTCCTAGCTAGAAGTCTACTAAGCCTTCTTTAATAGTAGCTATTATAGTAGATATAGTATCGTACTACGGTTTCCCGTATCCCTTAGTATACTATAAGAACGAGCCTCTTCTATAGCTAATAAGGGGATCTACCGCCTTAAGCTAGTCCTACCCTAGGACTATATCGTAGCCTTCGAATACTCTAGCCTAGAATATTTAATTACTAGTTTTAGCTATACTAGTATAATTATAGATAGTAATATCTATACGATACGCTTTATAAAGCGTTATATAGTTATCGTCTAGGAAGCGCGCCGTTAGCTTAGCTAGTATATAGTACTCTAGTAGGTTATATATCTATACGGTACGCTAGCTAATTAGGTTAAGCTAAGCTTCGCTATTAACGAGGGCCTAGAGGGTTATAGGGGCGCCTCCGGCCTATATATATACTTCTACTACTACGCGTTTCTCTCGTCCTTATATTTTAGGCCCTAGCTATAGCGAGGACAACTAGGTAACTAGGGCCTCTAGTTTCCTACCTAGTACTATCCGTACCCCCTATAGGGCGGCGTCGTATTAGTACTAGACGCGTGTCGAGTCTCTATATAGTCGTATACTATAGTAACGACCTAATCGGTATAGCCTCTATACTAAGGCGTTCCGCGATCCCTACGGCTACGCCCTTAGAAGCCTCCTTATATAGGGTTTTACCCTCGAGGATTAGGAGAGTTACGAGCTTAGCTACTATCTCCGTCCTTTTCCTTCGAAGTCGAGGAGGCTATACTAGCTATAGTCGCCCCTAGGATCTATTCCGCTACGTACGCTTTAGATATAAGGTCGTCGACCGTCTTTACTTATAAGAAGGCGTTATTATTAATAAGCTTATTACGTAGGTAGCCTAGTAGCTTAGCGTAGTATATATTAACTTTAGCTAGGCTACCCTCGATCCTATATTCTAGCTCTACCTCCTTATCTAATAGGTAGCGGAAGAAGGCCTATACTAGTTACTTATCTCGCTATATAGCGGTATAGTAGGCGTACGCGGTATTAGCGCGGCGTACCGCCCGCGGCGTACCGCCGGCGGCGTAATAGCGTCTTCTATAATATACTTTATCTCGCCCTATAGTAGGTTACCTTAGGTATATTACTATAGGTAGCGGCGGTTAAGGATATTATATACCTCTTTTAACTACGCGTTACTTTAGTCGATAGTATCTATCGTAAATATAGTCCTCTTTAGTATATCGTAGTACTTATACGAGAAGATAGAGTACTAGCGTTTAACTACCTAGGTCTATTCTAAGAAGGCGCTATAGCCTTTCGTTCTTAGCTAGGGGAGGTAGGCTTTTTTAATAAGCGTCTTAACCTTCTAGTCCTCTTCCGTAAGCGCTCTAGGGTTAGTACGGACCCCGACTATCTTAGCGCGTTTACGCTTAAGATTAATATTACTAGCGACGATTTAAGTATATACTACTAGTTTACCGGCGTATATCTATAGCTCTTCGAGCGTTATATCGTCTATAGACTTAAGCTATAGCTCCTCGAGGTATTACTTAGCTATCTTTAACGCTAGGGTATTAGAAGTAGTCCGAGACGAGCTAGGAGTTATATTACCTAGTATAGTACCGAGCTAGGGCCGCTATAGACTAGCGGTAGGCCCTATAGGCTCTATATCGCTACTATTATCTCTTTCTCTTACGCCTTCTAGCTAATTAGCGATAGCTTCGTTACTAGCCGTAGTAGCGCGGTTATCGATAGGGCCTAAGGCCCCCTTATTATCTTCTATTAGCGCGACGCGCTAGCGCGTATTACGGCCTATTATAGTTACGATAGTAGTAGTACGGTAGAGCTACTAGGTACCTCCGTACTCGAACTAGCTATTCCTCGTAGAAGAGATAGGAGATATTCGACTATAAGGGGAGTTATAAATAGGTAGTATCGATACGAGTAAGTAGTAGTTTCGAGTAAATACGAATATCTAAGGAGGAGAGACGGTTATAGGGAAATAGCGCTTAAATAGTAGTTAGCCCTAGGGGCGGTACTAGTAGGCTAGCGGGGCTAGCTTATTACGTATAAGCTCCCCTAATAGTATCTCTCTTTACCTTTATTAGTTTAGTCGAAATAAGTATAAATAAGTTAGATAATATAGTAGTATTAAGCTATATAGAGTATCTTTACTTCTTAAACTAGTTCTTATTTTAGTAAAGCCTACGACTTTACGTCTACTAAAAGAGTAATATTAATAGTTTTTTAGACGTATTTAAGGCCTTAAAAGAGCTTAGATATCCCTATAACTCTCTTAATATAGGTAGAAATTAGTAGTATATTACTATTAAGGGTAAATAGGATCTTAGCGTCTTTTCTATAAGTACCGGAGTAGTATAGCTTATAGTCTTTAAAGAAATAAGAAACCGTATCTTTATCTATTAAATTTAGTTTAACGTTATCTACTTAGTCTCTAGGTTATATAATACCTAACTATAAATATACTTAGTAAGATAACTATCCGCGTTTATCGTCTTAATTTTAACCGCTATTACTCCCCCTACTAGTATTATCGGGATTATATAATAACTTATACCCTATATAAGAGTAGCGTAGTCCCGCTACGTTATAGTATTTATAAGATTTCTAGACCTCTAGTATCTCTATAACGGTATTAGATAATAGCCGATCCTATACTACTAAGCGATAGACTATAGGAGCGGAATATATCTAAGGATATTAAGGCTAAGTAGACTCGTTACTTTATAAAGGTAACTAGGAGCGGTATACCGTAGTATATTATATCTAATATATAGGTTTACGTATAGGACGCCTAGGCCTATAAATCCTATAGAACGTACTTAGATATTCCCTTTATCTATAAGATTATAATTAAGCCTAACTAGAATAAGGTAGTTAAGGAGTTCGGTTAGATATAGCTAGTAGTAAGCCTCTTCTCTAGAGCTACGCGCTTATATTAATACTATTTACTTATTAATATAGTATAAATCGAACCTTAAATAGGTAGTAAAGTAGGTTGGGAGACTAGTACCTTCCTTTACGGAAGGCTAGACTAAACGTCTTTCGACTCGTATACCTCTTTAGAAGACGAGCTAAAATCTCTAGAAGTACGCCGTAGAGTATACCTATAGATAGTTTCTCTATATTAAGTCTAAATAAGAGATAGTATCGTTTCCTTACGTACGAGGAACGGGAGCGCCCTAATATCTCTAGCCTCGGTCTATTCTAAACTAGCTAGAAGGTAGAGTTAGCTTACTATATAGCTAACCTACCTCTAGTTTAATTAGTTATTATTATAGGAAGTAGGATAGTTAGAGTAGCTACTCTCTATATTATACTAACTATACCTTATTTAAGACCCTATTATATAACCTATATCGTTTATAACCGTTCCTTATCGTAGAGATATATATCTTTAAAACGATAGATATTAAAAATTCTTCTTAAGTATACGTAACTCTATATCTATAGCTATAAATATAAATAATATAAGTCGTCGCGCCTAACGTAAGATTTTTAAACTACTTATATATCTACTAACTACCTTATTCCTAAAGGTATATTCGAAAGTATAAATAGAAATAAATATAGTATATATAAAGTATAGAGAACTAGATATAGCTTATATTTAGGGAAAGGGGATAATAGTAACGTATATAGTCTAAGTCTCTTTCCTAAGAAAACGAAAAAAGTTATATAGAGAAGAATATTATAATCTATTAAAAGTAAAGAATAAAGTATAAATAGTTAAAGATAGCGCGTTACCCGTTCCTCCTCTTATCTAAATATAAACGCTACTTACATATATATAAGAGCGTCCTACTTACATATATATAAGAGCGTCCTACTTACTACTACTTCTTACTATCGTTCTATAGGTTAGGTATTCGTATCTAGTAAGAATTCTTTCCCTCTCCCTTATAGCTTTAGGTTTCCTAACTAGGTAACGATACTATAGTTTATTTCGACTATATAATGTTTTTCTTAGGTTTTTTTTAATAGGTATAGGAGGTATTAGTAAGGAAAAGGAAAGGAAGAGGAAAGGAAGAGAGTTAGATTACTCTTAATAAGAAACTCTTTAAGGCTAGCGCTTCTAAAGAGTAAAAAGAGAAATAAGCTTTACTATATACTTAACGAATCTACTATAATATATTCCTATAGAGGCTATTTCTATCGCCCTCCTCGCCTACGGTCTTTCCTAAGCCGTTTAAAAGGTCTACTATTACTTACTTTATTTATTAAAGTATTTAGAGTAATTTTTTAAGTATCCGTAACGCTAGACTAGTCGTTAGCTTACGCCTATATAGATCTAAAGCCTACGCTAGACTATACTAAGCCGTAAGCGTTAAGTCTTATAATAATCTAGATTATTAAGTAAAGTAAAGCTTAGACTATTATAATAGGTCGAAATTTATATTAGATAGGAAGATATTAATAGCCGAGTAGATCCTCTTAAAGTAACTAGGTATCTAGATTTTATAGATACTTATCGTAAACTTATATACCGTCTACTTATCCCTACTATTAAGAGCTATAAAATTAAAAGTATAGATTAGATATTAGTAGTACTTCTAAGCCTTTCCTTTAATAACTACGTAGTAACCGTAGATCCTTATAGATTAGTAGTTATATAAGATAGAGAAGGCGAGGATTTCCTAATCTAACTCCTTCTCGCGGCCTACGTAACGGAAGAGCTCTATAACTACTTATACTATAAGTATTATACTATAGACGTTTTAGTAGTTAGCGATATTAAGCGCTATAGTACTATACTTTACTTTATACGTTGGGAATAGAAAGTATATATAGTACGTAGCTTTAAAGTAGGACTCGTTACGAGAGTCTATAACCTCCCTAACGAATAGTTAAAGTTTACTAAGTCGTTCCTTAGTAAATACCTCCCTTTAAAAGCTAATAGTATAGTCTAGCTACGATTAAGTCTTTATTATAGGGGTAGAGTCGTTCTAGCCTTTATTAACGCTCTTAATTAGGTAGTTAAGGCTATCGGCGCTATAAGTAGCGAGTATCTTAGTAGATAGAAAAATTAGCTAAGTAATATCTTATATAACTTTAGACTCGTTCCTATCTTAAACCTTCCTATACGTCTTCTTAAAGATATTATCCTAGAATAAAGCTATTTAAGGAACTTTCGTTTCGTTGTTAAGGAGTTTAGAATATTCCTATTAACTCTTTTTAGTAATCCCTATATCTAATTCTTCTATAAAGCTACTAAAGGTTTATAGCTATACCTTATAGCGTAGGTCTTTATACGGTATACTTTTTACCTCTCGTTGTTGCTTATTGCTCGGAGTAGTAGAGTTAGGCTAAATAGAGCCCGTATCTAAGTTCTTACGCGAAAGCGAAGTCCTTAACCTTTTCTATATAAGGATACTATTTATTTTGTTACTCTACTCGAAGTATTCTTTAGGCTACCTTCCGTACTCGCTCTAGTATTTAATCGGTTTCTAGTCGTCGTCGTTTAAGGCATTCGCCGCGCTCGGCTTCGAATCTTCTTCGATAGGAGTAGCAAGAGCTAATGTTCGTACTCGCTTGCGCCGCTCGTCCGCTCGATCGGGCTCAAATAGTGCTTCTACCTCCTATAGTCGTCTCCGTTTTCGATGAGACGCCTTCTAAGGCCTCTAAGGACAGTTTTGCTCCTGAACTACTCTTTCAAATACTAGTTTGTCCCGGCTCTTTTCCAAGCGCTTGCTTCTACGTAGATGTCTTCCAGGCTCACTTTTCTTTACTCTAGAAGTGCTTATTCCTAAGAGAAGTCAGCTAAAGCGGAACCAAATCGCGACACTTAGGGTAGCATACCTTTGTCGCTTCGTGCAGAGACATGCCGCGTGATTATTCAGACCTGTTGCAGCCCATGTCGGCCGAGACAGACGGCATACTAGAGGTATTTATGTTGCGGTGCAGGACGCAGGTTTGAGTTCGCGCCGTGTAGCCAACTTGAAGTAACGGAACTCGCCATTCGGGCCGCACCTCATCGCGTCATCCTCATTGGCCCTTGTAATTAGCTCCGTCAGCTCCGACTAGTCCTGTTATCCGCTCAACATTGAAGCGGGACAGAGCTCCATCGGATTCTCCACAGCTGTGGGTAGCAACATGCCAACTACGCTTCTCTATTCTCCTTCTGCATTGTCTTTAACAGGGTCAGATCTCGCGATACAATACGGAACAAGGACTTTAGAGCCTATAGATCTTGCGAACGTACCACTTGAAGCCGCGAGAGGCGTTTTGGAGTAGGCATATAGCAACGCCCTCAATATCCCGTAGAGAACTCTGTCGGAGCAGGCCGTAGAATACATCGTAGCTCACCTAGGTTTGACCTCGATTCAGATTTGCTCTGCTTTATTAGTAGTCTGTCTAAGCCTACTTGCCTCGCCCGTCCTTACCTAGATCGGTTTCAGCAATATAGTACCTGTAGCTAGTGAGATGAGCTTGCCCTCAGCTTCAGCCTCCAATATGACTAACACTACGATCTCAGGATCGGCTGCCGCAAGCTATCAGTCCATACTCGGTGCGACGTAGGCATTCAGCGGCATGCAAAGCGCTGCTATGTAAGGCTATGCGGTCCCGATCGTCCACGGTTTCGTACAGGGCGCTTCAGTCGTGAACGCTAGGGTTGTCGAAGTACTGAAGAGGCAGTAGAGAGGGTCAAAACTAGAAGTTCGGAAAGATTACAGTGCAGCCGCTACGTCATATTCTCGGGGAATCCGTATACATAGGAAGATATAACAGAGTGCTGTTTGGAACTTTTACTCTGCGGGCAATGTAACACTCTCGTTCGGCTAGCTGTTCTGCAGCGACGCTATGTATAAATCAATGTTGTCTGCCGTGCTCTTTCTAGGGCCCTATGACCATGAAATTGTAATGCGGTACGCATCTGGCGGTCTCTGCCATCATGTGCTTATTTCCAGCTTCACTAAACAACAAGAATGTAGTCGTCGTAGGATCGAGAGAAGGCAACGATTCGAGACCTCCTGCCGCTCGTCTACCAGTGGCGTCGTCACGCCAATGTAAGATCGAAGGTCATATCTAGACATTTGGTTCATCCTACTGTGCGCTAGCAAATACACTTCCATACAGACGACAACAACGTGCAGCGGCTAGCAACTCGACAATCGGTATGCTCCAGCAGCTACTTTAGGCAAGTTAGTTTGCCACAGCGTCACGTCGTTCGCGATTGTTTCAGCAGCTCGATGATCTCCTTCTGCTATGCCAACTAACGCTCTATCATCTCCATCTGCTACTTTTGCTCCTCCATTTGCTAGGCCATCTGCTGCTTTTGCTCCTCCTTCTGCTAGGCCATTTACTGCTTCTGCTCCTCCTTCTGCTGCTTCTGCTCCTCCCGGTTCGATACGTGAGCTGGTGGAGCGATCGGTTGGACGAGCGTGGCCCATATTCGCGCACGCCCGGTGTGACGAGGCGAGGCGGCTGCAGGACCGGCAGCGCACAGCACGGGTCGCGAAGGGCTAATGTACCCGGGTAGGAGGAGCAGAAGATTGTGAGCAAAAAAGACTAAAGTCGTCGAAGCGGCCGCGGTCGGGCTTTATACCAGAATGCCGCGGAGCGTAGGCGACCAAACTCAAAACGGCAGCGGGGTAACCGCATCGGGGTGCGTCCGTTTCCCGACGCGGCTTCGCCGTGCCCGCCTTTATCCCTTCACTCCTGGTAGAGGCAAGGCTCCGAAGAACAGAACATCTCTGGGATCATCCGGAGAGCTGCTCTTACTTTACCTTATCATAACTTCCAGCTCGCAGCCGTTCAAAGTATCCGCGCGCGGTTGAGGATGTGATTGCTCAAGTTGCTCTATACCTCGCGTGTACGGAGATCGGCCAGTCCCATCCTGTTGTTTCGTTTGGGATGATTGATAACGACCCGTCAACTACAACTATTCGTAAAGACAATGCATCGACCTAGAATGGCTTTAGTAGTTCAGAGTGGCTATATCGCTTGCGGTTACAAGGAAATCGGTCAAACCTATCCCTCTAGCTTAGAATGATAGGTCTTACGTCAAATACATGCCCTGCGAGAAGTTTGTCACTTTCCTCGACAATAATGGAATCGAGTATCGTGGGCCGAGGTGCTTGTGCGATTTATTATGCCGCCGGCAGGTATCCGGGCTATATGCAAAGACTAAACCACGTGGCATGCATTACGTCTGCAGCGTTAGTCTCTGCGACTACTAGGAACTAGATACGAATGATCGGGGCGAACAGCAAACTCTAGATGAAAAATCTTGTCGACTTGTTCGTAGCTTTGGAGTTCATTTCATGAGTGGCAGAAGTAGTTTCATAGCTCACTTCGTGGTGAAGAAACCGTCTCGTACTTGACTAGTGGGAGATATTCTTCTACGCTATATGCTGAGAGATCATACTGCTTGACCTTACAACGAATACTCGTCTTTTCGAATAGGAGGGTTGAAGTTCTTGCGACCAGCAATGGCGTAGTAACAACCAGAAAAAATCGCAACCACTCCGAACACCAAAATTGCCCAGTTCGTGTACGCTGGAGTAGGGTTTGGGACAGGCGGGAAACTACGCAATATGTGGTTAGCAAGTCCTTCAATTGATCGAATGTTAGACGTGGATGCGGTAAATAGGGGCCAGAAAGTGTGCGGTGTTAGAAGTACATACAGGACCAGTACCGTGAGCGGTGCCGTGCACCCCAGTGCGACAAGGTTGATAAGCATCCCCCAGGGTCGACCAAGTGAGAAGCGCTCTTTCGGGAGTGGCTTGCCGAAACAGCGACGCCAGATCAACGCTGCGATGCAAAAGCTATACGAGAATGTAATTGCGATGATTGTCAGCGAGACAATCGCGTTGAAGCCAACGACCGGGCCAAAATTGATAAGAGATATAATGCAGGTGAATATAATAGACACCCAAACCGCTCGGCGAGGCACGTCGTAATCATGGACCTACATTAAATTCTGATCAGCTCTTTGGCAACGACAAGTATGCTTGTGCATCGCATATACGTACAGGAGCAAGCAAGTGCGCCCATGGAACTCCCCCATCTCTTGCGAAGGCCCATAGCTGCCGACTTGCTGTTGCCAGTTGGCTGACCAGAGCGGACCAGAAAGTAATAATGACTGGCAATACCATAAACACTGTTCCGGCCCTGCTCTTTGTCGAATTGAGAAAGATGACAACAAAAGGGGTCAGACTGGTCTCGGCTGTGACTTGGTCGACGTCGCCAACGCAGAAAATCAAGGTGATGGCCATAACAAAGGCGAGAATGGCATTCGTCCCGTACGCTGTGAACAGCGAGTAGGGTATGGTTCTGGAGGCGTCCTTTGCGTTCTCCGCTACGCACAAGATTAGCATTCCCAAAAACACGAACACACCGACATGATCGAACGTACTCATGTGTACTGAGCAGTCGTATCCCACGAAAACACTCCAAGCTGTGAGGACACCAACGAGGCTCGCACCTGCAGCAGAGCCCCACATGCCGCCGTCGGTAAAAGTAAAAAGAACCTCGGAGGCCTTGCCGCGGGGAGAAGTCACCCAGAGTGTAACTACAATAGCAATCCAAGCCGCCCAGTGAATAAGGAGCATCATCCCCTCTAGTACGGGGAACTTCCTTGTTACTAGAAGTAATGTCAGCTTATTTGTGCATTGCTCTTACAGAGGCAAACCTCAGGTACGTCCGGGAGGATGCCTACAATAAAGGTTGAAGATGCCACCGGCCAGCAGAGCAACGATGGCGAGAAGTGTAGGAAACCATTGTGAGCCTATCGCCGTGGAATCGGGGTGGTATAGCAAGATGCAGTACTTGGTCAAGTTCCCAACAATGACGCCGCAACCTGCAACTGTCGTGTGCCAACCCAAGACCAACAGCCAGCCAGTAATATAAGCAAGCAGGTTGCGTGCAGAGGATGGTGCGCACTCAGCCTAATAGAGGACAGCGTCAGTCAAAACCGACCTAAACACGACGGTCGAAGTGAAAGCTCGTGAAAGCTGGAGGATCATACCACCCACTGATATTGGCCACCGGCAGTCGGGAAACTAAAGGCGCGTCAGGTCACTGCTCACAAAATCGTGACATAAACCGCAAACTTGAGTCAGATATACCTAGAGCTTAGCTCACACAACGTGAGATACAAAAACAACGAGGCGATTAAGGCAAAGATGAAGGTCCAGAAGATGCCGCCGGTGCCGCCGTCGAACAAGCCGAAGCCGAAGTTGGTCAAGGTATTCTGCCACGCCACTACGACAGTGCTGCTGAAGCCGACCATAGCAACGAACTTGAATTTTCTCTTGAAGGCGGGAGCAATACCCAACGCATTCATGTCGCGAATGTCGTATGCAGTCGCGCCTTGCTTGGCCGGACTGTCGAACTCCAGCTCGTGAAGCTCGTTGTCGAGCTTCCACGACTCTGCATTGGTCTGTACCGCCTCCTTCTGGAGGCTGGCATCGTCGTTACTGCCCATCTTGAGAATTGTATGGATCGTGAAGATGGTCCAGTAGATGTGTGAGGGTGTTGCTGAAAATGGCAGGTTTCGGGTGGTAAAGATAGTTAAGACCCAAGGAAGAAGGAAGCCTTTAAACAATCGCCCAAGCTTCGAGAATCCAGGCCACGAGGCGGCCCTGTCGACCCTGAAAATGGTCCGTTTTCGATCCCAAGACCCACATTTCGCGCTTCACGTTGGCCAATCTTGCGGCTCCGAAACATGCAGAGATCGTCGGATGTAGGATTGTGTTGGTGCCATGCAGCTAGCGCGGTTGATACTGCAACCACCTGGTTGATTAGAGGCTACGCATGCCGACGCTCGTCGGAGACCAGTCGGGGAACAATGCGGGTGTCCAAAGGCCAGAGCCCCTATTGACCAAAGCCGAAAAGCGCATCGGCAGCGGGGATATTTCCATCAGCCGGCCTGCGCTAATTAAGCCTTTGCCGCGGCTCATACGGCTCGATAATACAGTACCCTAGCTTAAGTTGGCGGGTCGGGAGCTGGCTTTCTCGCCTCGCTCCATCGGAGAGTTGGCTCGATGGGGTAGTTCATTTCATGCACTGCAGTGGAGTGTGCACGTGCTAGTGGGCAACGGCGTTTGTCCCAAGAGCTCTAGAGCCTGGCACCATGCTCGGTGCTCGGGCTCGTTACTCAGCGCACAAGCGGGCTCCTCCCGCTTTTCAAGTTTCAACGCCCCATCCCACGTTGTTCTGCCTTAATTCGTCGATGCGCAACATCCGGCATTACTTGGAGAGCGTGATAGCACTAACAGCGACTCTGCCCCTTATTAGTGGGTACGTCTCTGCGCACCCAGTTCGAGGATGCTGGTAGGCTTGTATATGTGAAGCGATTGAGGAAAGGGAGAGATTCGCTCGAAGACTGCTTCTTGACATCGTCCTCCGCCGAGCACGGCATTCAACGGCCTCAGGTGCATTGCGCTTGTTGAGTAGTATGTCTTCTGCATATCCACCATTTGCTGTCTGGAGCGACTACGACCACTCCAGTGCCGTGATCATTGCGACCACATTATGCATGTTCTACTGGCTGGCTTTGGGTATCATCCAGCAAGGCATCGTGCTCGCTCACAACACCCGTTTGACGTGGGCTGACGGCATTTTCACCTTGTCCATGGTTTGTGAACTCTGTCTGTTCTTCAATGTCCACGAGCTTACAGAACCATCAGGTGGCTGGTATTGTTCAGTCGGCACTTTTGCTGGTTGCGTGCCACTTTGGCTTTGGGAAATCTGTGACGCACCTACAGCCAGACAATATCCAACAGGCGAAGAAGGCACGATCACCGCAGCAGATCTGCACGCTCTGCCATGATCAAATCGTTCTCTGACATCGTGCAGTTCTACTATCTGAGCAATTTGCTCTACGTCCTCGTCCTAGGGCTCGTCAAGTGTTCGGCTTCCCTATTCATCGTCAAATTGACAGTCAACAACTTGGGTTCTTTGCGACAAGCATCTCGTCAACGCAGGATCATCTTCTATGGACTCTCTGTCCTTATAGCTACATGGACCGTTGGTTCGATCGTCGTTTTGGCTTTGCCTTGCCGTTCTGACGACTGGTGTACGGGAACGGTAATGCTTCCCCACACGTCCAATGTACTCACAGACACTAACAGATCGCTGTGCTAGATGAGCCGCTGGCGAGGCATAGTCGCCGGAGACGTAGCGACGGATATCGCCATCGCAATGTTTGCTGCACATATTATCTGGCGGACACAGGCGTCTTTGCGCTCAAGGGTCATGTGGTATATTCCATTTAGCGTTCGTCTTTGGTAAGCCATCGGCAGCTCATTTCGTCACATCAAGATCCATCATATCCAAGCTTTATGCTGATGAGGGTGCTAGTGTACCTATTTGCGCTGGCCTGCGCCTCGTCACCATCAACCAACGCAAGCTGATCGACAACTCGACACTTGCGATGTGGCTGTTTGCCGTCCTTAGCCAGATACAAGTCTTCCTCTCCATGGTGGGCGGTACGTCTCCTGCCCTCAAAAAGACCATGCTCGATCTCGTCACGAACTTTGGCGCCGTCAGCGATAGTCAAGCAGGAACAAAGACTGGCGGAAGCTACGCGATGAAAGACCTGAGATACCACGGTGGGCAGAAATCGGGTCTGTTGTCAAATGCGGGCAAGAAATTTGTGCCCTTTGTTGGCGGAAGTTCCAGCAATAATGCTATTATTGGCAGACGTGATAGCGATGGCGATATCGACAACGACAGCCAAAAGGGAATCATTCGCCGTGATGAGATTGAGATCAGCTTCGAGAATACAAGGAAGGGAGAGCTATACGAACAACAAGTGGATCTAGAATTATGTACATATGGTAATGCATTAGCATAATGAGCTTATTTTCCATCTCGTTAACGGTACGGTTAACTTATGGCCGTTCCTTGTTTTCTCACATGCAACGGCTCGGTAAGCAAGGGAACGGGATCCCAAGGGATATCATTAACTGGACTTAGGTAGATTACACTCCAGATGAGCAGTTTGCGTTAGCCTTGTGCAATCTATTGCAACATATCTCTATCTACGATGTCGGGGCTTGATATTCCTGATTGTACACAGCCGGGAAATCCTGCTTGTCTTCGAGGATTCTCAGCAGCTCGGCGGTAGCCTTTGCCTTGCGGGACTCGAGAGCCTCCTTAATTTTCAATTCGGAGAGGCGAGTAAGCACGTCTTTTGGGCATGTGTTCTCCAGCAGTGTTTTCGTGAACATCTTGCACATATCAGCCACCTGGTCGACATGGTCCTCGGTAAGGGCCTTCCACTTCGTGGACTGTTCACAGAAGAGCTCGCCGATGATGAGGGGGTTGTAGTTCCAAATAGGCTCTTTCCCACGCGATCGTACCAGGACTCGCGACACCCAATCGAGAGCTTCCTGATGGGACATCGACGCGGGCAGGTCATGGAGCTTCGCAGGCTTCGAGGCGACATCAGTCCGAGGACGGGAGGGAATGAAATACTTAGGCCCGCGAGTGCGCATCCTCTCTGCATATCCCCGATTTATAAACTGAATGGCCGCCCGCAAGCGTCTCACAGATGCTGGAGAACCAACGTCGAAGCTCGTATCGGTCTGGTTCTGGAGGTACTCCCCTTCATAATGTCCATCAAGAGCCGCTTTGGTAATTTCCAAGCATTCCAGACTAAGCTTCGTCAGGTAGTTCCGGCATTCTTGTGTGGTAGCACGTTGGGAGCCCATTTTATCAAGCCGCCCGTTTGTCTCCATCAGGGCCGCGTCCAGGTCTTGTCGAAGGGCGGGAAGTTCCTGTTTGATGTGATCGAAGAGCAGGCTACTTAGCCGGGTCCGCAGCGCTTCGATCCCACCGCAGTCAGGCGGCAGCACTTCCCGGTTGGAATCGCGGAAGAACCTGTCTTCAGTGAGATTGCGTTCCATAATGGAGTAGTTGGACTCTTCAAACTTGCGATTTTGCACGACATGCCACCCTAGTTTGAAAAACACATCTTCATTTCGGGCAAGAGCGAGGAAGGCAGATTCAGTACCCGAGTTCGGGTCAAGCCTATCGGGTTTCGTAATGATGCCTAGGGTGCGGTTACCTTCCGGGTCGACTTCTCGGACTTTGGTCAAAATTGGTTGATTTGCATAGTCGTCCGTGGCCTGTATAGCAGCCCGACAAATAGTCCGACGTTGTTTGATATAGAAATCCGTGATCTCTGCGACCATCCCCTTGTCCTGCTCCGTAACTCCTTTCGTAGTATTCTGAATCAGGCCCGGAACGTCAACAACGGTCAACTGCGGGCGCGTCGGCCCTTCGATTTCGAAACTTAGAACGTCTTTGGCAAAGGCACGGGTCGAAGCTGCCGCAGAAGAGTCGTTGGTAGAGGGATTTATCCCCTGGGCTGTTGCCGCTTTCGATATGACACCGGGCAACTCCGCGAAATCAGCTATCGTGGCTGAAAAGGCGTTGATGGTGGCCTTCTCGGCGGCGCTCCGATTCTCAGCGGGATAATGCTGAGACGAAGGGAGTCAACGGCACCACGGCGGAGGGTGATTTCTGTAGCAAAGCGAGTGCAGAGATTGTCATTCCGAGGGAAAGGGTACTTCAGTCAAACCTTCGAGAACGGAGCTCTTGCCGGAAGACTGATTCCCACAGACGACAACCTGAGGAAGAGGTAAGACCGCTTCGAGGCCGCATTTTCGAATCTGGGCAACAGTATCCAGGACCAGCCGTTGCTCATCTAATTGAAAATCTTCTAAAGAATTGGTGAGGTTGACGGCGGGCGCGGAGACTGAGGACGGTGCAGACGAGCCGCCTGCATCGTCAGGCATATTGATTAATGATCTCAAGAATCGAATGCTGAGGAGGGATGAAGTCGAAGTTTTACGACCTCCTTTACTACTCTAGTACTCTTATCTACTTCTATCTTACGTCGACCCTTATTTAACTACGTACCTAAGCTTAGCTATAGGCTACTAAATATATATATAATTATAAGGAAGCCCTACTAAACCCGCTATCGTTTATCTAGATAAGTAGTTTTATCTTAAGCGTAGAGAAAGTAGAGTATTTTTACAAGGTCTTTAGTAGACGGTATAGGCTTTAAACGGTACGAGGTCTTCTTTTTACCTTTAGTATAGTATTAGATAAACTACCTATTACTAGTTAGTACTTAGTAGATATAGAGTTCGATTAGTACTTATAGTATTAATATTATAAACTATATCTTTATTAAGTATTACGCTAGTCCCTCGCTTATAGATTATATTAAAAATCCGGAAATACTATTTTAACTTACTAATTTACGATAGTATCTATTTAGCGTTCTTAATTATTTATTAAAAGAATACCTTTACGTTAGAAAGAATATTAAGCTACGGGTCGTTAGGGAGCGTAGGGAGTACTAGGGAGTACCGTAGAGTAGGAGTCGGACGATACCTTAAGTAACGCTCCCTAGCCTCCCTAGCGCCCTTACGCTCCTTATACTCCCTAGCGTCCCTTAGCTTTAACCTTAGGCTCGAGTTAAGAGCGTAGCCTTAACTTAAGCCTTCGTTCCCTAGCCCCTTACGCTCTCTATACTCCCTAGCGTCCCTTAGCTTTAACCTTAGGCTTAAGTTAAGAGTACGCCCTTAACTTAAGCCTTCGTTCTCTAGCTCCCTACGCTCCCTAGCTCCCTATTACTCCCTAACCTTAACCTAAGGCTTAAGTTAAGGGCGGTGCTTAACCTCCCTTTACGCGTTACGGTACGCGTTATATCCTCTATAGCTACCTATATATACTATAGAGGTAGGTACTACTTAAACCTCTACTAGTCGCGGCTAAATAGTATCTAGAAGTACCGTAGCTATAAACGACGCTATTCTAGCTACGTAAGCGATAGTACGGACGGCGTAGACGACTTTAACGGTACCGTCTCGTTAACCTTAATACTATAGAAGACGCCGAGGCTATCCGTTTAGAGTCGTAGTCTAACGGGCCTTCCCTTAAGTAATTATACTTCGAATAGTAATAGTAATCTCGATAGGTTCCCTTCGCTATATAAATCGCCTTATAGGCCTCGACGAGCGCTTCTTAAGGCTATAATCTCTCTACTACTACTATTAAGACTTCTTCGGATAGCTTCCTTACCCCCGCTACTATCGCGTAGTACTCCCTCTATAAACGTAGCCTCCTATTTATTACTACTCTTATACCCGCCGTCGGAGGTCTCTACTATCTACCCGTAGACTCTAGACTAGGTAAACTTACGGACGCTTAGTTATACGCCGCTAAAGATAATAGGTAGGTTAGAAAAGGACTAGGTTACGGTATAGTTATAGCTTAGCTATAGCGACTTCGAGGAATACGTTATCGCGCTAATAAGAACTACTATTACTTAGTAAGTACTAAGAATTAGCTAATTAGAAGCTATAGTAAAGGCGCTAGGAGTAGAGATACTAAAGGAAGTAGAAGTATATAAGGGAAAGGATAACTATATATAAATCTAGTTTTAACTTAAAGGTAAAGTTAAAGTATCCTCTACTAAATATATCTCCTTAGCCCGTATAATAACCGACTAAACCTTCCCCTTAACCCGAGGTTTAAGTTAAACTATACTAC
>JAABUL010003544.1_pt1 | contig 22940 bp, 21 predicted proteins | sample 5559151 | NCBI WGS metagenome assembly JAABUL01 (sample SAMN10711876, study PRJNA513368) | rock metagenome | isolation source: Antarctica rocks | place: Antarctica: Victoria Land, Pudding Butte sud | reverse complement strand
GGCCCTCATTTAGACGAGAGGGGAGTTTGTTAATGACGAGGTCGTCGAGGAGCGAGGGAACCATCACACTTTTAACTTTAGTGCGATCGCACATGACGTTAGAAATGCTGGCCGTCTGAAGGCAGCCGTCGAGGGCTGCAGGATGAATTGGGTAGTACGACTGGGGAGAATGTTTGCTCTCGGGCGGCGACAGCGACATCAAAGAACGACTGAAGCGCTGACCGCTGACAGCTTCAAACTCGATCAGTCTCTGAAACGTGGGGCCGAAGTCATTTCCCCACTCGCGCTGGCACTTATACCACAATTTGGGAGCTTGTGGCAATTTCAGTGATGCGGCTTTCTCACCTTCCAGGCGCTCATCGATAGGATCCTGGATACGGGCCAGACCATGGCAATGCTCTGAAACGACGTCTCCTTCTGACGTTGAGATGCGGAATTCGTGCCAGTCTTTGCTGCCAGGTACTTTCATTAGCGTGAATGTGATCTGAAGATTCTTGCCCTCCTCAAGCACCAAAGCTCTGCTGAAGCGCACATTCCGAAAGCGATAACATAAATCGTTGGGGGCAAGATCAGTAGCGTCTTCGGGCTGAAGAAGAGCACGGTGCTTCTGGTATAGGGCTTCAACCGCCATAGTGATGAAGCCCATGCCAGGCATGATCGTATCTCCACCTATATAAGGTCTTGAATTAGCATTTCGCAACCTTAGGAGTGTTCACAACGCCTGATACAATCGAGCATAGGAAAACGGACTCTCGAAGCACAAACTCACCCATACGATGATCCATCAGGAAGGGTACGTTAGCGACATTTAGGTGCGAGCGCCATGTTGGTGTACGCCACGAGCTCCCAAGAACCTTGCTGCCTAGCAAGTCGTGAGCGACGTACTTTCTGAATCGCCAGTCTTTGCTTGCAGCATTTTCGTGCCAATATTTGACGGAGTGATTCCATTTGTAGTTAGGAAGGTCGGTAATGGTGCGTTCTTTGCCATCGTACTGATTGACAACTGACATGTCGATGGGGGCACCTGCTGCAAACAGGCGGCCAGCAACATCAAAGAGCGATTTGCCAGCATCTGCACCCCGGGACCAAGAAGCACAGTAAGAGACATCTCCTCCAATTGCAGCGGGCAGAGACTTTGAGACCTGAGAGACTGGTCCTGCCAAAGCTCCCGACGGACCGATTTCAATGAGGAATTTAGGGGCTTTATCGTCCTCGAGCAGCGCCTTGAGCCCTTCGTCAAAACGGACGGCGGAGACCATGTTCGTCTTCCAATAAGACGCGTCAGCTGGGGTTGTTTTCTTAGATTTCGTGACCGACGAGAACCAAGTGACATCACCAGTCGAGGTGGCTGCAGACTCGCTGTCAAGTGGGTGAAAGTTATCGTCCGAAGTAAAGAGCTTCTCGTACTCCTGGCCAATGACACTCATAAATTCGGAGTGATAAGCTAAGTCAACTTGTAAACGTCTGGCAAAATGACCGGCAGCTACGAGTTCCTCCCTTAAGGCCTCGAGTGTTGCATGCTTTCCGGAAACCGTCACGCTGCTCGGACTGTTGAAGCACGCGATGCATGCCCGTCCCACGTGCTTTTCAAGAAACTTAGAAGTAGCCTCAGCACCAAGGCCCACTGCTAGCATGCCGACATCTCCGTCAACGTCTTTCTTGCGATTCAAGGCGGCTCGGCCACGGTAGAAGGCTGCGATAATAGCACCGGCACGATCAAGAAGTCCAGCAGAGTATGCAGCAGCAATCTCCCCTGACGAATGGCCAACAACACTGCGAGGCTTAATATTCCACGTCTCTAGCACGGCGATAATACACAGCTGAAGTGCTGTAACCAGAGGTTGCGAGAACTCAGGCTGGCGGAGATGCTCAGAGGAGCGACTTTCGGTAAGCTCACTGACTAGGGACCAGCTTGGAGGGTCGGCTAGCCTCTGTAAGACCTCATCGAGCCTATTTAGGTCAATCTGTGGTCAGCATTTGCTGTTTTCAGAGTCTTGGTAGAAGAGGGTTTGATTTGATTTAGAATCATCTAATATACCAGAGGTTTGTGATGCCAAAAAGGCACAATCCAAGATGCACTTACTCTTCGAGTATTTTCCGGGTCCATGGGAAGAACTGCAAAAGATCCTTTCCCATTTGAGGCCATTGTGCCCCTTGGCCGGTGAAGACGAAACCGAAACTGGGTGTCTGCGGGCTCCTTTTGGCCAAAACCCACGCTTCTGGCCTCTCATCGAGCTCTGTAGTTCGAGTGCTGATGAATGCCCGATGCCAGAGTTGTGTTCTACGCTCAGAGAGTGTGTATGCAAGGTCAGAGAGGCTGACCTTGACGCGAGGATTGATTAGATGGTCACCGAGCGCCTTGATATTGGCGCGCAGAGAGGCCGCATCGTTCGCAGACAAAACCAGAATGGACGGTCTCGTAGCGTTCTCCTCGTCCAAATTAAACTCATCTTCGGCAGATGCATATGAGGACACGTGGCATACTCGGTCAGGGGTGGGTGCCGCTTCTATGATGGCGTGGGCGTTTGAACCACCAACACCAAAAGAGTTGATACTGACTCTTCGCGGAGAGTCCTTGGGCCATGAGATCGCGTTTCTGAAGGCTTTGACTTTGTTCCCAACGAAGTCAATCTTTGGGTTGGGATTGATGAATGTTGGGTTGCCTGGAATAATGCCATTTTCGATGGATAATACGGCCTTCAGGAGTGCGGAATTACCAGCTGCTGGCTCTGAGTGGCCTATATTGCCCTTGATCGAGCCAATGATCAGTGGCTTGTTGGCCGGACGCGTTGCTGCGAAGACAGAGCCCACCCCCTGAACTTCAGTCGGGTCGCCTGCTTGAGTCCCCGTTCCGTGGCACTCGAGGTAGGTCGTAAGGTTGAGATCGGTAATGCCTGCGCGGGCATACGCAGCTCGGATAGCGAGAGCTTGGGACGTGGCGCTTGGGCTAGCGATGCCAGCCGTGCGTCCGTTGCTGTTGGAGGCAGTACCGAGCACAACAGCTCGGATCGGATCATGGTCTCGTATGGCATCGTCCAGCCGCTTCACAATGAAGGCACTAACAGCCTCCGCCTTGACATATCCATCAGCTGCTACATCAAATGTGTGGCATAGCGCCGATGTCTAAATAGAGAAATCTTAGAATCAGCGTTGCTCTTTCGGAAAAAGTATAGGAGCTGAAAGATCAGTTGGAACTATGAATACTTCTTTCCCCTGACATAGTCTAGAAACAGGAAGACATTTTGTGAGAATTTGAGGCTCACCGAATGTGCGCTACCCAGGCTGCCCTGATCGATGACATGCTCTGGACTCATATATAGATTGCTCGCGGCGATGATAGCAGCATCGACGTCTCGCGACTGCAGATAGCGACTGGCGAAATCAAGGGCCTGCAGACTGCCTGAGCATGCCGTATCGAGCGTGACGCTAGGCCCATTGATGTTGAGAAAGTGGCTGAGACGGTTGGCAAGAATGGTTCGCCCAATTCCGATTGCGTTGTTGCTAGGGCGGTCGTGCGGGTCTCGAGCCTGCATATCAGCGTAGTCGGACGAATACGATCCGACAAAACAGCCCACTGGCCGATTGTCCAGTTTTTCCAGCGGGATGCCTGCATTTTCGAGGCCTTCAAAAACGACTTCGAGCATCTGGCGCTGATTCGGATCCATCGCGGCAGCCTCACCTCCACCAATCTCAAAGAATCCAGCGTCAAAATCGGCCAGGTCAACATCCCCAAGGAACATCCCGCCTGGCTGGCACATCGTCTTTGGCTTATGAGACCCATCATAGTGACCTTCAAAATTGAACCTTGTCTCCGGCACCGCACTTGATGCCACGTCTCCTTGTTCTAAAAAGTCCCAGAGCTTTTGTGGTGAACTGTTACCTCCGGGAAGCCGGCAGGCAAAGCCCACAATGGCTATGGGTTCTTGCTGAGGTTGGTTCGACTTGGCCATGGTCGTGAGTATGAAAAGGAATAAGGGGTACTTACGATAGTGTGGACGATTCTGCCGAGACGTTCGAATGTCAATTGAGTGTGGAAGAGCAATCAATTGCAAAGAGTATAGAGATGAAAACTGTTTCGAGTTCTAGCGTACGTCTTGATCGTTTATCGGCTTCCGTCTCCAATGATTTCAACAGTCCTTTTAGTATCCGAAGCATCGTCAACTCTTATCATACGTTGCACGTTTGGGATCACGTCTGCCGTCATGCTTGCTTCTTTGGCCAGCGTTTGCTGTTGTGTGGTATAATTTTCAGATGGCGTAGATGTAATCACAATCTCTCTTGCAGGACCTTACCGCTATTGTGCTGATTCTGGATTGCGAAGTTTTGATTGGGGAGAATGATAAGGTGACTCGCAATTTTGCAGCACAGCAGAGACAATTTTCCTTCTCCCGTCATCATTGCCTTTCAACAATGCTGGTCATCGTCGCAGGACTTCTGCAACATTACCCTTGCATCATTACTCCTGCACCATTACACCTCCATCGTTACGACCCCTCCATTCCTTCTGCACCATTCCTTCTGCACCATTCCTTCTGCACTGTTACTTCTGCACCATTACTTCTGCACCATTACTTCTGCACCATGACTTCTGCACCATGACTTCTGCACAATCCCTCCACAGACGTCTCATCTTGCGTTGATTGCTTTCTAACGAGCTGTCGCAAATGATTGGCGTCAGCGGGTCTCGATATGTTCAGCCTGCGTTAGAGGACAGAAGTTTGAGTACTAAGACTATGCAATGGAAATTTGGCCGCTGTCAAGTAATTTATGTGGTACATGACCTCATGTGGATCTGATTCCAGAGCTATGAATAGCTGTTGAACCTGGCCTTTTCCATTCAGTCAAAGGGCTAAGACTAAATGCTACCATAATTGCAAATGCTGAAAAGGACCCCAGCCATCTGTGCTCTCTTCGAATTTTGAAATCTCGGCTGTCGTGCTAGGGTTCCTCTAAGCCCACGCATCATGGCCTCTCACTCACGCCATCAGACTGTTAAAGTCAGGACCATTGACGACATTGCACTTGAAACATGGGTCTACCCAGTGGATGGGCCAGCACCTGCACCCGCCATCATCATGACGCATGGTGTAAATCCATACAATCCTGTCTCAATATATTAGCTCACAGACTCCTAGTTCAACTGCGTTAAAGAAATGAGCGTTCCAGAGACCGCCGAAGGCTTTCAGTCAGCGGGCTACAACGTACTCCTCTATGACTCAAGAAGCGTCGGAGGCAGTGGTGGATTGCCGAAGAATCAAATCAACCCACAGCAGATAGTTGAAGATGTATCAGGTTAGTCCATAGTGTGGTCATCTGGAGGTAAACTCCTATCTTACCATTCCAACAACAGACATTGTGTCCTACGCGGCGAGGCTGCCGAGCGTGGATCCTCACCGTATCATGCTCTGGGGAATGTCATTTGGCGCGACTGTTAGTGCATGCGCAGCAGCGGTCGATAGGCGTGTCGCTGCTGTCCTGATGGTCTGTCCCATCTTCAGCTTCATCAGGCCAGACAAGCGAGCAAAGGTCTTCGCACAGCTCATGAGAGATCGCGAATCTCAGCTGAGAGGTAATGAACCATTCGTGCTACAACCATTCAATAGCAAGGGCGAGAACCCAGCCGGTTTCGCTGGTTCCGGAGGACCAGGCGGGAAGGAAGCTTATCTTCTCATGATGGCCGCTGCTGAACGTGGTCATCCCAACTTTCGCGATCGCATCGCGTTGCAGTCATACCATAAAATGGCTCTGTTTCGGCCCAAAGAGGTGATCGAGCAGATGCTGGAGGGAATACCCACCATGATGATGATTCCGGAGCTGGATGAAATTTCGCCCCCAGCAGAACAAAAGGAGGTTTTTGAGAATTTAAAGACTCCGAAAAAGCTTCATTGGGCAGAGGGGAAAGGGCATTTGTCAATTCTCTCTGGAGAGGGATCTTATAAGTTCTTAGAAGCTGAGATAGAGTTTTTCGAGATAGCACTTAAGGGTGAAATCAAATAAAGAGTCAAGATTTTGGTTCAACACACCTGTCTGATGAGATGTAGCTCTCGCCTCGTTTCCGTCCCAACATACCGCCTTGCAACCTGCATGCATATAACATATCTTACGCACGTAGAGACACTGGTGGTGCCACCCAATGCCTTCTGGCAACCAGCTAGGAGGTAGGGGACCCGCGCGAAGAGTTTTTTCCATTCACGGGCCATCATTTTCGGGCCTCCTGTTTAGCCAACCTTCTCCTCTCCTGATATCAAATACTCTGTCTGAATCACAACTTGATATATCGAATCTATCCTGACGCGTCTAATCTATTCTGATCTAAGATATCTTTTTTCTCTAGGGGTTGGAAAACCCTATAATTTGGATTCGCGCCGGACTGCAACAGGATATACACGCCCATCTCAAACCCTATATCAACAGCAACATGTAAAGGCGTCTTCCCCATTTCGTCAGAGCAATCTATCGGAATTCTTTCTCTCAAGCAGTGGTCTAACAGGATTCTCAACAGGTTTCCGCGGCGATGTAGGGCAGCTAGATGAAGAGCTGATGAACATTGCTGGCCATCACCATTGCAAATGCGGGCCCCAAGGGAGAGTAGGGAGCGTACCACAGTCTCATGGCCCCCAATGACGGCATGAATAAGTGGTGCCAGACCGTTGCTGTCCTTATCTTCGCAATCTACATTGTGTTGTAGCAACATGCGTACGATTTGATCATGGCCTTTTCGCGCTGCGATGTGGAGCGGACTCAGCCAGCCGCTCGCTTTTCCCCCCAAGGAAATCAATGAGTTGTCGCTTTGAGGATCAGAATTCAGATCATATGAATTTTGGCTGGTATTCATGACATATCCCGATTGAGCGAAGGGTAAATCACAAGAAGAGCCGGCGGAGAAGCTGCTGGTTACTCGTTCAATGGCCGTGTTGTTCGCTAATGATGTCTGCGAAATCGAAGCGGTCGACGGCTGATGCGGTGGGGAGCTAATATCCTCTCGATTGAGGTCATACGAGAGAAGACTCTCGCGGTTAGGAGAATCTAGGTCACTGAAGTATTGAGGAGGAGAATGATTGTGCGAGCTGCACAATGATGTAGGCGGATAGCAGGCGCTGCCGAGCGATATTTCTTGGGACTGAACGTCTTGAGTCAAGGAGTGATAGGCATCTTCCTGGACTTCAACCCAATGTGCGGCCTCAGGCTGCTTTCGCTTCCCTAAAGATCACAACGACACATGGTCAATCACAGGCTTGATTCAATAGACAGGGAGAAATTGTCTTACTGCCTCTAAACCTGCGCTGCGCCTCTCGATTTTGGATAAGTTTAGGATCAGTCATCATCTATCAGACCATATCCAAACGCCAGGCAGAATGAGAATTGGGTGCAGAACAACAGCCAAATGTTTAGATTTTACACCATGTATCAGACATCGTGAGCTGCTTGATAGCTCACACCTACATACGTATCAAAATTGGGTCAACGGGCCAAGTCGAGCTTGATCAGGGACCCAAGCGCGGAAGAATCCCGCGCGGCCTTTACTCGTATGCACGGGGTTTCCGCGCACACTGGGTTTCCGCGCACGCTAACTATGACTAATTATCTTAGTGTACTATTTAGCACGCTAAGCACCTGTAACTAATCTTTGTAGGTTAGAGTGCGCGGAAACCCAGTGTGCGCGGAAACCCCGTGCATACGGTTCAGCCGCCGTAAGGAATTTGTGTGGATCCCTGCTGGGGTTCAAACTTAATATATGCGATTGGCAGTGAAATGAGAAGATCCTACTCCGCCGAGAGATGTCTTTTATTGCACAGAGACATCGTTGCCTTGAGCCAGCATCTTCCACATCTTCTGGAACCCCTGCTTTCTGTGGGATTGCTATGTGGACTGCTTGAGGCATCGTGAGACGGAAGCATGGCAGTAGCATTTAGGCATGTTGGTTGCTGATTGCGTGTATTGGAGCTGACAACCCACGAAGTCTTTCTACTGGGTCTCCCAACTGTGCTTGTCAGAGGTTCTGATTGGTCAAAACGCACGTTATCGTAGCTGACCGCCTCTTAGAACGCCCTGTCGCTGATGTGATCCACCGTAGGAGCTTCAATCCTGTGTCAGGGGCCGAATCCTGATACAACGAACATCGGACATCAGCCTGTTGATCACCAGGAAAAAGGTCTCGCAATAATCGGCTCAAAGCTATCCCGTGCTTCGACTACCCCGTCATGTGACTCGGTCATCCTAATCCTGCGGCCGGCTAGGGCCTGCTTGTTGGCTTCAGGCCAGCGCGATCATGTGCGTTCTAGTTGTGGCATACGCACTAAGAAGCGTCTAAATCCTTCAGCAATAAGCCCGTCGAATTAACTTTGACAGCTTTGGGTATCGTTGACTTCCTTCTACTCGGCTTATTGCTGGATTCCTGGTGTCATGAAGGCGGTATGGTATCCGCATCTTCAAGGATCTCACACGCAGAATAATGTGTGGAAGCGCTGTTAGATAGCGAAGGAAAAACATGCGTTCTAAAGTGAGATCTACATGCTAAAACACGCTTCTGCATGAGGTATCAGGATAGGTGGAAAATGGTTGTTCCTTACCCGACGATGGGTCGACTACTTAGATACAGTAACAGCTTTACATGGAGAGAAGCGACTCTAAAACACACGACACAGCCTTCCATCATTAGCCACCTTCCAATAAACATCAGCTCCTACAGATGTATGTTGCCACAGGGCAAAGCTAGGGTCGTACTTCCTCTTTATTTTCAGCAGCGTGTCGTAATTCTCTCCAAAATAGTCCGCCTTCCAATCAGAGTCGTCGTATGTCGCCTCGTTCATGTACGCTCCACCATTCGGTGTCAATGGAGTGAACAGAGCCTGCCACGTATTTACCTTGGCTTGTATCGTTTCGAGCTCCTGGGGTGAAGCATCTGCAGGAAATACGATGCCCACGTTCAACGTGTACAGCGCGTCCCTCCAAGCTGGAAGGACAGAGTTCGAGCCTGGCGCATTTCCGACGCGCTCATGTGACACATTTAAACCAATAGCACTGATCCGGTTCGTTGTGAACTCGGGGTCGGTCACAATCTCGCGGAAGGCGTCAATCAAACCTGTCAAGTCGTTCTGCACGGTCGAGGGCGGGATCAGCCGTCCCCCCAGGGAGTTGTTCGTTTGATAAACCTCCGGCGGAAATGTGTAGTGTTTATAGTGGTCATAGAAGTTGGAATGCTCAGTCGTGTTAACGCTGGTAAGTGGCACGTCGAGCCCCTTGAGCTCTTGAAGGAAAGGTTCCCAAGCGGCCGTCATATTAGATTCCACAGCACCGGGCAGAGTGGCAACATTGAGGTCAAATGTATGGTTATCAAGGCCCCATGAGGTCGCAAAGCCGGGGACCGAATTGAGAACAAGAAGGTGTTTCTGGAATGCTCCTACGGCTGCCCAATATTTGTCTGGGTCCGTATTGGGGAGAGAAAAGGATGCACCGGCGGTCGGGCCATCAACATGCGCTTTAATCGTCGCCGAGAGGACCACGGCGTATGTACCTGCTCCTCCGCCACTGAGCGCCCAGTACAGGTCCGGGTTTTGGGTGGGCGAGGCTATTAGATGCCGGCCGTCGACAGTCACGGCCTCAAACTCAAGCGTGTTATCGGCAGCCATACCATAGCTTGCTGCAAGGGGTCCGTGGCCCCCACTTTGGACGTAGCCTCCAACCATCCCCACACTAGGACAATACCCACCGAGGACTCGTACTCCATGATTGGCAGCCTCCCGATATATGTCAAAAAATTGAATGCCGGCGCCTGCTTTAGCGGCAGGGCCGGTGTAGCCTGGGCTGCTGTAGTTGAAGAACGACATGTCGTTCAGATTGTGCATCCATAGTGCCAGGGAGCCTCGGCCGTTCGATCTTCCGATATAATCATGGCCTGTGTTTTTGATTGAGAGTCTGACGTTCCGTTCTTGGGCAAATTTAAGCCCAGCTGCCACAGTTGCTGCGCTGTCAACGTCAATAGCGTAACTTGCCATATTGCCCAAAGTGCAGGGTGAATTGGGACCCGAAAATGGACTGCAAGAGTCGTTAAGCCAATAGGGAACCATCACGTTGACTGGATCTTCGTAGCTAAAAATGCGAGGTCAATTTATGTAACATTAAACGCAGCATTCCTCTTGACTAACTATGTTTGCGTGAGCACCCATTCATTCTGAATTTTGGCGCATGCAGCTTTGTCAAGACCGGGAGGGTGGCAGGATTGTGCTAGAGGAACACCCCGAATAAGCCTGCCTCCGATGGTTTTGTTCAACTGTCTCCAGTCCTCCTCTGTAGGCCAGTGAGAGTCTCCTGGCAAGTAACGACAATTGGGTGCATGGTTCTGGTTTCCCTCGGCAGGGGCTGCAAGGGAAGCGGCAAGTAAGCCAGCTGCCACAGCGCAGATGCGGTAATCTAATGTTGCATACATCGTCGAATGCTATGAAATCTGACAGAGATTTGAGCTCATGAGGGAGTCAAAGATGGTGGCGGATGCGGTGGTATTTATACCGCATTCCTTGCCAGATTATTGAGCAGTGAGCCAACTGGTGGTGTGCTGAATTTCTTCAGGCCTTGCTCACGGAATAGCATTGCGGCAAAGATGACACGAGAGGATCGAGCAATCAAACGATCATCCATGGGACGGAAACCAACTTGATCATCGCTTGTCGACACTAGCAACGCTCCTTCACTCAGCTCTGACAGGCAGACGGAGCTGGAAACAGAGATTTGTGAGCGTCAATGAGGAATATCTCGACGCGATGTAATATTTGCAATGATGGGCTCAATCTAGGCGGCAGATGGGAATCTTGAATGGACGCCACGCATCCATCAGACCGACGGCGCGACGCCGAACCTCCCTCGTGGTGGCCCGTTTCGCAGTCATTCAATTACGGCACAGCTGAATGCTCTCGATACCAATGCCCCTTTATACCTATATAGTCTGACTGTGTGTTGTGTGGACACTCAAGGACTCAAGCCTTATCGGATCCCCTGCCCCCTCCAATGTCAAAGCTGACTCTTCAACCCTAGATCCACTGTTTTCCCGGGCATAGCTCCCGGCCTGTCCAAGCTCTCTTTCATATGATACATACCGAGTCTTTCGTCAATCAGCCTTGCAGAATTGCCGGCTGAGTACACTGTCCTGCAGTGCAAGATTCTCGGGTGGGTTGATAGCCGAGCTCCGTGTTCATCATTGCTGCGTTGAATGCGCTGTAGCCTTGTACATGGGGAGATGGATGGATGGGTGGACACGTGGACGGGGATTATCAGTCTTGCGTCCGATAGGTTCTCTTAGAAGTGCATGCAAAAAGCACATGTTATCGCATGTAGAAGGCGAACGAATATTTCCCGAGATTCAAGTGGAATGGTGTCAAGAGGCATGCTTACCTGCAACGTGACAGGGTCAAAGTGTGACGGGCAACATAAGCCTTGCATGACGTCTGGTGAATCCTTTGACATTGCCACCACCCTGAATGAATCGGTCAAAGAGTCTCACTTCTCAGGCTGATGATGCAGGAACGTTAGCGTAATCACTACCGTTGGCCGCCTGAACAGACGACCAATGACGATCATCTGTCCACGCTCTTCAGAAAAACTGGCTCATATATTCAAAGTCATAGAAAGGGTGTTCTATGGGAACTACTCGCATTCAACGTTGCAAACTCCTTTTCCTCTGAGCGCCGTTGTCGAAGACATTTTCCAAAATCAATGTCTGCCGTAGACGTGTCATTAGGTAGCGGGCTGAAAAGCCCAGCAACATTTCATCAATATGGGTTCCAAGACTGGGGACGTCAATGGATCTATCCTCTGGTTATAGGAATCTTCATTTGGAGCATTTGTCTCGCACGATACCGGGGTATGTGATGCAGCCGAACCTCATTTACCTTTTCATGAAATTGACTTGGAGAATTCAGTGACATTGCATCCACTTTCGAGGATTCCAGGCCCAAAGTTGGCTGGTGAGAAGACCCAATCCATGGCCGACACGGGATCAAATCTTGTGAAGACATTGCAACTAATGCTGCCTAGCAATGACATATTGGTACGAGATATATTACGAAATCTTTCTAGGTGGCAAGTATTTCCGACGGATGGACGAAATGCATAAAGAATATGGCATGTGTAACTGTCATTGATTGCCGAAGTTTGGAGTAGCTGACATAGACATCTCAAGGTCCGGTTGTGCGCATCAATCCAAACGAAGTCCACTTCAACGACCCAGACTTCATCGATACGCTGTATCCGACTGCAGGAAGGAAGACAGACAAGCCCTTGTTTGTCGGACAGAGATCAGGAAGTAGGCATCAACGGGCCAAAAATCTTGTTCAGAGCTAATGACCTACTCTCGCCAGCCCCAAATTCGATCATTGCCACGGTAGGCCACGACGTACACCGTATGCGCCGGAACAGCATCAACGGATTCTTCTCCAATGCCAGCATCCGTAGAGTCGAGCCTATTATCAAGGAGCGTTTGGAAAAGATGCTCTCGCGATGGAGCGAAGCGAGCCCAGAGGATGGCAAGATTCTGTACCTGCACACAGTTTTTAAAGCGTACGCAAGCGACATAATCACCACATACGCTTTTGGTGACTGTTTCCACTTCCTCGACGAGGACGATTGGGGTATGGCGTATTTCGATTCGACTGAAAAGTATTTCGGCCTCACTCACGTTTTCGGCCACTTTCCGGTAGTCATGAAGCTGGTCAATAATGCGCCAACGTGGGCTCTCCGATTAATCATTGATAATTTGTCCGAAATGTCGGAAAAGCAAGAGGTAAGAGCTCCCACTTTCATTTCACTGCACAATTTTATCCCCTGTCTGTTTCAAAGCGATTGGATCCGTCCGCAAGAAAACGTCTTCTTCTAGAGGTTCAGCAAAAGCATTCCCAAATCCCACGTGGAAAAATGGCTATGTATCTTCAAACACACCAGCGAAAGAAGCCTTAATGTTCGTATTTGAGCCCGAGCCCGTAGTGGGTGTACATTGAATAATAGCGCGGACTCTCATAACCTATCCGGTATTCCAAGTCCAGTGTTACTGATGCGCAATAGTGGTGGATAAACAGAGTTCGCAAAATCAGGAATTCGCCGAATCCAGAAGAAATCAAGACTACGATTTTTGAAGGAATCTTGGGCAGCTCCCTCCCGGCAGAAGAAAAGACTGATGCCAGGATGGCCCACGACGCCCAATTGATCGGACTTGCCGGCGAGAGCACAACTGGTGGGAGGTCCCCATTCAAGTCGTTGAGACTAAGTGGCGCTGATTCTTGAGAATACAGCATACACGCTCAGTGCTACAATGTTCGAGCTTCTTGCTCATCCTCGAGACCTCCAGAAAGTAAAAAACGAGCTCGCGACAGCCATTCCCGACAAGGACAGAGTCCCGTCGTATTCAGAAGTCGAGAACCTTCCCTACTTCAACGCCTGTATTCAAGAGGTTCTCCGTCTTCACCCAGGCGTCTTATCTCGCATGCCTCGCGTCTCTCCCGAAGTGGATATCGTGTACAATGATAAGCGCCGCGGCACGACTTACGTGATTCCACCAGGCACTTCCACAAGCATGTCAACGTACATCACCCACACCAATCCTGACGTCTTCGAGGATCCCTACGAGTATCGTCCACAGAGATGGATCGATAATCCCAAGCTCAGTCGGTCCTTTATCGCATTTTCCCGAGGGTCGAGAAACTGCGTCGGGTGAGATCCTCGGCCTTTTTCTCATGTGTCATACTCTCTGACCTGTTTTGTCGTAGCATGAACTTTGCGCGCCGTGAAATCGGCATTATACTAGCCACAATACTCAACAGGTACGACTTATACCGCGGCCAGGAAGGACGGACGCTGGAATTGTATGACACAATTCGCGAGAGGGATATAGACGCGAACAGCGAAACGATCGTTCCCATGCCAGCCAAGGGGAGTCGTGGGCTCCGTGTGAAGGTGAGACCTTAGATAGCACTGCTTTGATCTATTGCAGCCTAAAATTCGAAGCAAAGTGTGTAAGAAACATCGGATATGGTCTAAGGACAGCGCATTTCGCTGGCAGTGAAGGGTCTTCAACAATATTATACCATACCTTAGTCCCACTAGCTATAGTCGTATCGTATTATATACGATCTACGCTCGGCTTCGGAAGCGCCTAACATCCGAGAGTTTCGGGTATGATTTATAAGCAGGCGACATTTCGTGGCACAGGATTACACCCCCCCCTCCCTTTTGTACTCGTACCCACTCTACATGCCTGTCATGCATCCCACACCTCCCCTTATGCCGCCCAAGTAAATCTCTCCCAGCACGGCGAGCAAAGGCCAAATTGCTGATACGCAGCTGCCTCGGCTGCTTGGTAAGTTGGTAACACAAAGTCTCGACACCGGACGTAGCATGTCCCGGATCCCTTGTCCCACTTGATACTACACCTATTTGTATCACTGCGTACCTTTCACGACACCTTTCAAATACTTCTTCCTCACTCGTTCCCAAAAGAAAATGTCTACCCCCAAGCGAACAGTCCTCATCACCGGCTGCTCAGACGGCGGCATCGGCGCCGCCCTTGCCGTAGCCTTTCACGAAGCTGGCGTGCACGTCTACGCAACCGCTCGCAATCCCGCCAAAATGTCCCAACTCAGATCCCTCGGCATCGAAACCCTCACCCTCGACGTACAATCAGAATCCTCTATCACAGCCTGCGTCAGCAAATTGTCCAGCCTCGACATCTTGGTCAACAATGCAGGCATGACGTTCCTCATGCCCGTGGTTGATGTCAACATTGCCGAGGCGAAGAAGACGTTCGACCTTAACGTCTGGTCTTACATTGCGGTGACACAGGCTTTCCTCCCCCTGCTGCTGAAATCCCCCAAAGGCATGATTGTGAACCAGACGTCTGTAGGGGGCAGCTGCACAATCCCATTCCAAGCCATTTACAACGCTTCCAAATCCGCTATAGTGATGATTTCAGATACGCTCCGGCTCGAGCTTGAACCCTTTGGCATCAAAGTCGTAGATCTAAGGACCGCAGTTGTCAAGACAAACTTGATCAAGAACATGAGAGAGACTGAAAAGCCTGTTTTGCCAAAGGGATCGATTTACGAGCCGGCTAAGGAAGTGGTGGAGAAGTCGTTGCGCCAGGAGCAGTTTGACAATGCGGGGATGCCGGCGGATAAATGGTCGAAAGCGACTGTGCGGGATTTGATGAAGAAGAATCCGCCGCCGGTTATTTGGAGGGGAGAGTCGGCGTGGTTGACGTGGCTTGGGACGGTTCTGCCCTTCGGGACGTTGGACGGGTTCATCAAGAAGCTGACCGGGATGGATAAGGTCGCGCAGGCCGTGCAGAAGGGAGAATGTTAGACTTTTCGAAGGGACTTGCTGCGCTACTGGTAGCCGTTCAGAACGTACGAAGGGGGTTCAAGAGGGTCTGTGGAGGAAGCATCATTGCAGTATCAGGTTTTAAATTCATCAATTGCAGGATGCTCTGCGAAGCAGAGAGATATGATAGTTCTATCATGTACTATTAGCTTACGATGCCGTGTGCCCTTTCCTTTCAAAGACGGAGTGTTTCTCTTCTGCGCGTACTACTCGTCCTGCTCTTCCTTGCCTCGTGTAAAATTCTAAGAGGCGGGATGATAACAAGAAACTTTTAAAGCAGAAAAGAACGCAAATCGTACTGTTGTAATATAGCAGTGACTTCGACAATACCTTTGTAGACGAATTCTTTGCTTGATCGTCCAATTCCGAATCCCAGAGACGCTTATAGAGATCATGCATCGCGAGTGCCTACCCATCATCTCTCCATCCGTCATCTAATCATTGCTAACTTCTTGACTCCAGAAGCTCTTACAGAAGATCTTGTATCGAGACAGAGCGTCAAGCGTATACCAATTTGCTCGATGTTTGTGCAAAGATGTTGGAAGATTGACCTAATGCACGATAGAAGAACTCTTTTGCTTTTAGCCAAAACCGATGCTTAATATCTTCCCGTTGTGCAGTCACACCGATAAAATGCGCATACGAGCGCGTGAACTGTCTATATGACCAAGTGGCCATATAGACGATCCGACTGCTTCCCCGCTATGTAAAGTCGACTACCATACTCCACGATTAAACCAGTTGACTATAAAAGGAAATCGAATCGCTTGGGAAATCAATGCTGCCGCCGTCATGAAACAGGCCTCCATCCCGCCTTGAGCACAGCGGCTGATGAAGAAACAGAAAGGGAATCGCTAGGAAAACAGGCAGGAAAATCGACAGGAAGACTCAGTGGAGAAATAGCCTCGGCACCGCTTCGCCCCGCACAAGCACTTTGCAGGGCGGTAGCTCTTCAGCCTCCCCGCCTCATCGGCCATCTTCTTCGTGATGACAGCCCTGTCATCTTCGTCCTTGTAGTCGAAGGTGAGCTCGATGCTCGCGGGAATGTCCTCCTTGGCGAAGAAGGCGAGGTCGTAGATCTCCTGGTCCGTATGATTGATTGACGAAGTGTGAACCTGGAGGGAGTGGTTGATGAAGCGGGTTGACTCGCCGACGTGCATTTCGTCACAAATGTACTTGCAGAGGACGAACTCTGGGTTGAACCAGACCTCGTTGCCCTCGACGTCGTGTTCGATTATTCATTTGCCCTCTTCGACTTGTTGGGCGTGCTATTTGTGTTGATATATGAGGGTCAGAGCAAATATGTGCATGTAGATATATTGACTATGTAGTAGGCGCATATATCTAGTAGATAGGAACTATCGGAGGAAGGAAGAAGTGGGAGGTGAGCTAAATACCCCTAGCGCCAAGCCGGAGCGAAGATAACTAAACATCGGGGTTATACGTATGCGTTACGTACGAACATACCCCATTTCCAACATATTATCCGGTGATTTTTGAACCGTTGAGCTCGTCTTGATCGACTCTACAATTGTCGTCATAGAAAGTTCTTCGTCAGAGGGCGGCTTTGCGCTATTCGGGGAGGGTGACCGATCGACATTCCGTTTTCAATTTTCATTCCTGCGAACAACTGTCAGAAAATTGTTTATTCGCTTCTTAGGGACCGGATGAAAGGAAATGTACGGTATTGTAACATCTGCAATGATTGAGCCGACCGAATAATGGAACTTGAGTAAGGTGGTTGTCTTTGTCTTCTACTGCATACCGCAACCATCTCTTTGATTATGCAAGCTGCTGAATAGCTGCTTGCATCTCAAAGACAGTATAATTTTGCACCGTTTACTTGAGATATATGGCTCGATTTATCATACCGGAAATGGAACTTGACTGTGGTTGTAAGGTGCTTGTCTTTGTTTTCTACTTCATGCCGCGACTATCTCTTGGTACAAGCGATGTTTGCAGTGATTTGAACCTGCGAGCTGTTGAATGGCTGCTTGCATCTCGAAGACCGTATATATTAACATCATCTACTTGAGATAAATTGTTCGATCCATCATCTTTAAGTAGTCAACGTTCTAAGAGTTTAGCAGTCTATCCTGATAACAAAATTCTTTTCTTGTTTACTTGATAGCACACGCAAGCCTTTGACGAAGAAGCAGCCTGTCAGACACCATGGCTATCAAGTAGGTCGACCGTCTGACTACACCCTTGCTTGAATGTGCTTTCAAACTACCTTCATCGTAGGATCTGCTAACGCACGGCAGGGAGATGGACGTCCCGGCGAGCAAGTCTATCAAGTTGGTTGGGCGATGGGCGATGGGATCGATGTTCTTTTGTGAGCACTACAGTTCTCCCGATATGGTACCAAGCGATGCTGTGATACAATGGGCGGATAATGGCGCCATTCTATGCCTTCGACCACAATATCCAGCCTTGACTTCGGAGGCCGCCGGATGGGCACAAGCTGGTAAACTTGTGTCAACCACGTCTTACGGCATTTGGCATATCACCCCTGAAACGTACGTCAAGGTCGTCAGCTGGCAGGAAGGCGCTCAGCTCGAAGGTCGTACCGTCAAATTCATCAACGATAAACACCCTGAGATTCCCACAACCCGGGTTATCTATGAGTGGATCGATCCCACCTGGACCCGCACTTTTATGATCATGAAACGTGCACGGGGAGTGATGATGCAAGAAGCATTGGTCTATATGGATGACAGCCAGGTCAAAGACGTCGCGGATCAGGTTGCAGCTCATGTTAAAACACTGACACAGCATACCTCTAATATGCTGGAAACGCTTGATCAATATGGCGTTCAAGACAATAGACTTGTCGGAGGACGACCGCTCAAAGATGTTCCACACAGCGAATCTTGGAAGAAGTTCCAATGGCCTCGGTTTTCGCAGGAAGGATTCAAGACACATCTGAAAGAAAGTTCCAACATGACATTGATTCCCGATTCTGGATCTGAATTCGTTCTTTACAACTCCGACCTCACGAGCCGTAGCATTTTTGTTTATCCTCCATCACCTGGCGAAAAAGGTCGGCTAGCAGAGATCATAGACTGGGAGTTTACAGCATACTGGCCCCGCTACTGGGTGGCCACTTGTCCAAATCCAGACGGATTGTTTATCACAGATATCACAGACTACGGATTAAAGCTCGACGTGCGCTGGCCTCAGTTTCTTAGGAAGGCACTTATGCAAGTAGGATTTGAGAATGTCGGGGCGTGGTGGGATTCTTACCGATTTATCTCCGAAGACCTGAGATCTGAACGAGCAGGTAGGGAATATCGCGATTGGGTGGCGATTATTAGAGAGGAGAACGACAGATTGAACAACATGAGATTGAAAAATCAGTCTGAATCCTCATCTTGATTTGAAGTCGTAACTGTTCGCGAGGTGTATTATGCTCAATGTCAGCTATGCGAATAATAATAATAATAATAGTACGCTTATCGACTTTGCATATTTAACGATTATGTTAAGAAAGGTGTAGTTCTCAAGGAAAGAGAATGACTGTGCGTAGTCATGTGTGACATAGCACTAGTATGTTGGCTAGCGCCACGCTAGTGGGAAGTGTTTACAGGAAGCTTCGTTCCGTTCCTCTTCCCTCTCTTCTATATAGAGTATAGAGTCAATAAAGAGAATACCTTCTACCCTACGCTGCACTTTTCTGCTGTGTGACGGCATATTTACTCAATAGATTTATTGGTATATGAGGGTCAGAGCGAATATGTGCATATATTGACTATCTAGTAGGAGTATATATATTTGGTAGAGCATGTGGATGAAGGAAAGAAGTGGGCGAAGGGTAAATGCCTATTCACTAGCTCCGGATAAATGCGGAGATTACTAACCACATGGGTAACAGTACTGTTCCCTGTTTCGTACTGTTCCCTGTTTCCAACAAGATTACCATAATTCAGATACTGTGATCACACTCTTCACGCGAACTATTCTTTCTTGGTTCACTGGCCTCCTCGCCAACCGCATCGTGCTCGATGCGTTCTCTCTTCATATTCTCAATCTCAGGCTTTATCATGTTTGAGGCCTTCGTTCCTAAGCGGCCAGCCGAAGATGATGCGTCGGGAAGGGAGGACAGATGGCTGGTGATCGATGACGTGCCTGAGGCAATTCGCTTCAGGAGTTTGTTACAAATTCCACAGCTTTTGAAGTTCCGTGGGCTGTTGTAGTGACAATCCAGACAGTAGGTTGTTGCTTGCAGCTCGGGTGGATTCTCGGATTGAGGCACCGAATTTGCGAGTGTGTCTTCCCGGACGGGGAATGGCATGGCGTCCCAGTGAGTGGGATACAGCACAGCGGCTGTACGGCTCGAGCTGACAGGTGGAAGGAAGGAAGAAATGGGATACAGCACAGCGGCTGTACGGCTCGAGCTGACAGGTGGAAGGAAGGAAGAAAGAGGGTAGATGGCGTATGTTGAACGCTTAGGGCAATTCAGTAGCGGAAAGTACACAGTGAGGAATCCTATTGAAAGTTATATATCGCGCTCAACACTCTATTACTATGCCCCGTGAAACATATTTGCCTTTGACAAGATGGGACTCAGACAGCTTGAGAACGTGGGACAGGATCGTCAACCAAGACACTTGGCGGAAACACATGTCTCATGACAAAGCTCTTTGTTGCCCAAGCGGCGTGTTGGCGCCAACCTCTTTGTGCTCGGTCCGGCCCCGAAACCGGCTCTAATCAGTGCTCGACTCACGCAAACAATGAATGCGCGACGCAGGCTGGTGTTGCAGAGACACAGCCGCTACCTCGTTGATCGCAGGGCTGCATGTTGTGTTTTCCGCGATGGACGGCTGGAAGATCTGTGCTGGTGAGACGGGCACGGGACCAGGCTGCTGAGCGGCCGGCCACAGAGGACTTGTGCGATGACCGTGTTTGAGGCTCGGTAGAGGGTATTCCGAAGAACAAGTAGGTAGTGCGCAGACACGGGAGAGACTGGCGGATCGTGGTGCGAAAGAGCTCATGGCGAGCAAGAGGGAGCTCAAGCCTTCTGGTGGGGAAGAGATCATCTGACGTAGAGGTTAAAAGCAGCTGGCAAGATTGAGAGAAGGGGAAGCGACGTTAAAGATTTGGAAAAGTGAGGCGAAGAGAGGGGGCAAGAGGCCCAGGAAGCAGCGAGGACGAGTTGGGTGCGTTGCAGCGATGAGAGTTATCGAAGGATGAGTGGAGAAGGCGTGATAAGAGGCCAAAATAAGATATGCGACCAAATATCAGTGGAGAAAGAGTATCAGTGACTGTGTCATCCACTTGACGACTGAAACTAACCATGTTTATAGAACAAGCTGCAGAACTGAGATGGACGAGAAACCTACAGTGTAATCATTTCTGGTAAGTAAGAAACTCACCTAATTAAAATAAATAGAATGACCTTTGAATTCTGAGGAGCTATCACTCTGTTGGTATTCAGATCCAAATGCACCCGGTGATGTGAACCGTGAGTGCGAGGGCAAAGAATTTGGGCCACGGATCGAACGTTAGTAGGGGCAGCCACCCACTGGAGTTTAGGGACTTTCATTTCGCATTAATAGCCGTCAACAAGGCACTTACCGGAGGCAACGCCCTACGAGGAGGAGGTCAAAGGAAGGAGGAAAGCGGGGGGGCGAGAAGATCGATGGTAGAAGGGGCGAATTCGTATCTGAATGGGGGTTGGGATGAAATGCGGGATTTAAGGGTGGCTACCCCTGTTTAGATCGGTGGAATAGTTACTGTACTCCGGCATAAGTGGCTTAAGGCTCCTGGTACTCGTACGGAATACCGCGTATGAAATAATCAATCAGTCAATCAATCAATCTCCTCTCACCACATCTCTAGTTTCTAAGTATTATCAAATCAAACGATGAATACCAAAGATGAAGCGTCCAGCCATGTGGGCACAGACCTTAGTCGATGGCGTTTGAAAAGTACTGAGGGTAACTATCACTGGATGTACCTGCCCAAGGCAGACGTGGAGCGGCATCCTCAGTCTTTTGCGGAGCGATATTTCCTTGCATTGTCTACAGTAAGGCCCGTATCTGTAGGCTGGTAAGGATCTAATCTTATGTCCTCTTCTAGGAAGCTCCAGATCTTCCACAGCCCAAGACATCCCGCGATAGCGCTGTAAACGGTCTCTTGTTCTACCAAAAATTGCAGCTTAAGGAAGGCCATTGGGGGTGCAGTTATGGCGGGCCCAGTTTCTTGCTACCGGGCTTAGTCTTTGCCATGTTTATCTCCGAGACAGCCATCCCTCAGGAGTGGAGAATCGAAATGGTGCGGTTTATTTCCCATCATGTGAATGAGGATGGCGGGTGGGGCCTTCACCTAGGCGGTACCACAACCGTCTTTGCTACAACGCTGTACTATATAGTGTTGAGAATCTTGGGCATAGGGCCTTCCCAGCCTTTGGCGGTTCGAGCTCGAGATAGGCTGTTGGCTCTTGGTAAGTTCATTGCTGTGTTTCGGCTAGAGATTTCGAACTCCTTGTGGCTCTAACTCATGATGCTGCAGGTGGTGCAATCGGTGTTCCCCAGTGGGGGAAACACTGGCTTTCTTGCATGAATCTCTATGAATGGGATGGAGTGAACCCTGTTCCTCCCGAGTTCTGGTATGGAGCTCTCGCACTGAATTATTGACGCCTCTATTGACATGTTACACTTTTCGAAGGCTTCTTCCTGATTGGTTCCCGTTTCATCCATGGAGGTGGTGGGTCCACTGCCGCATGGTCTACCTTCCAACCTCATACCTTTACGCCAATAAATGCCAGATGCCGCTGAGTCCTTTTATTACGGACTTGCGGGAAGAGATTTACGTACAAAAGTTCTCATTGATCAATTTTGCTAAGCATCGAAGCACGGTAAGCCGCACAGACATGAAACGACCAAACTCCCTGATAGTGAGTATCTTGAATCCTGTCGTGCGGGCTTGGGAGACTTATGTAAGGCCTAATTGGCTTCGAATTTCGTAATCATCGCGTTGCCTGTGGATGCTCTAAATCGAAGAGTCATATCTGGCTACCCCTTCGGTGTCTTACAAATATAATTCTCATCTGCATCCGCATTAGCAGAACATGATGCGAAGGTCACAGAATTGGATGCTGTTATTCCTCTCCTAGGGCTCCAGAATAGACTCCCAGATGGGTTGGAACTGGATACTACTGAGGGTATTAAAGCCGTGATATTTATTGATCGACGCATTAAATCTTTGACGACTTGAGGCAGCACTAGATCACAATGTTATTCCGCGACGTTCTAAAGAACTCTCTTATCTCTCTTCTATGCTTTTATCTAGCCATTACACATGGATACGCTCTACCAACAGCCGAAAACAGTTCATCTCTTTTGACAAGGGATTATGATTTAAGTACCTGGACAGATGCAGGAGTAGAAATCGACGTCTACCCTGAACCGAATTGCGCAGGCGATAAGTTTCAAATAGCAGGCGCAAGTCTTACTTATGTAATGGATTACTGGCTTGGAGGTACGAACGAACCTTTAAATTTCCGATCCTTCGAGATATCTCGGGCTTTGAAGGATCAAGAGAAGCTGGACCTCAATAAATTTGGTCAAGGTCCGGAT
>JAABUL010003542.1_pt1 | contig 22958 bp, 15 predicted proteins | sample 5559151 | NCBI WGS metagenome assembly JAABUL01 (sample SAMN10711876, study PRJNA513368) | rock metagenome | isolation source: Antarctica rocks | place: Antarctica: Victoria Land, Pudding Butte sud | reverse complement strand
GTATATTATTATCTTACTTTATTTTAATAAAATATTATTAAAATTACATTAAATATTTTATAATTAACTTTTATTAATTTAAATATTTTATAATTTATATTATTATATTACTTTTATTAAAAGGTTTAAATACTTATTAAATTTTAATAAAAAGTATATAAAACTTTTTATTTATTATTTAATATCTTTATTTTCTTTTTTATTAAATTCCTTTAAAAATTATTTTAAAAAAGATATAATTTACTTTTAAACTTATCCTCTTATATATATTATAATAAATATTAATAAATATTAATTATTATTTAATTTATATAATATATTTATTAAATTTAAAATATAATTAAAGTTATATAATTTATTTTTATTATTATAATATAAATTAGATTTAATAATTTTAATATTATCTTTATTATTATTAAATAAAGTATATTAAATCTTTTATTTATTTAAAACAAAATTCTATCTTAAAGTATTTATCTTAAGGATATTTAAAATATTAAGATTTTTTAAATTTTTAAGTCTCTTAAGGATTTAATTCTTAATTAATTTAATTAAATCTTATAATAATAATAAAAAAAATTTTTTAAAGCTTTATTAAATTAAATTAATATTAAATTAATATTAAATAATATTTATAACTTAAATATTAATATTTATATACTTAAGAAATAATATAAGTTAAATATAAAGTCTTTATATATTATAAAAGTATTATTATTATATAAAAAAGGAATTTATATTAAAATTAATTAATTAAATTAAATTAAAAAGTTTAATTTTTAAGTTCTTTAAACTTTTTAAGTAATAGTTTAATTATCTAGCTTTACTTAATACTTATATCTACTTACTTAATTTAATATACTTACTAAACTAATACTTATAATAAATACCTATCTACTATTATTTTTAATAGTTTAATTTTATCCTAGTTTTAATTATTATCCGCTATAGTAATAGTATTATAAGTGTTCCTAATAGAAGTATATAGACTATAATAGATAATATATTTACATGATATTCGTAACGGTATCGCTTCCTCTTCATGCATATAAATGCAGATCTAACGACGACACTAATATACTTCCCCTCTCCCTCTCCCCCTCTCTCGCTTCTCTCCCTTCTCTCCATCTATCTCCACCACCTATAATCTATAATCACCATCTAAATCTAACTCTAAAGATCTAACTTTCCTCTAAATCCCACCCTGACAAATATTCCAGCGCGATATTGTTCACACTAGATAAATCTCTCAACGCTTCCAATACCTCTCGGACTTGCATATCCACACTTTTGTCTAAATAACGATGCGTGTTGAAGAATTCGGCACAGATTACCAGAGGGAGTGGGGTGAATGGGTGGACCTTGGGGAGGTTTAGTTGGGGTTTTGTATGGGTGGTAGGGATAGTGGGTGTGTTGGGGGGTATAAACGAGAGACAGAGAGAGAGAGAGCGGGGCAAATGCGAAGGAGGGAATGGAGAACGGGCAAGGGAGAGGGGGAGACGTACTTTGAAATAACTAAGATGCGCCAACGATCTCGTCAGACTCACAATCTCCTGGGCCGCGACCAAAGAGCGCCGTTTGAACTCCATCGTCGCATTCCGATGCTCATCCGTCTGCCAAGTCATCGACTCCATAATCTCGCAGAGATACAAAACAGTCGTTTGCGCCACCATATTGGTGAAGAGCAGCATGCAATCCGCATGCTTCGACGCGGACGGATAATTGAGGATCAAGATATCCGCTCGGGTCTTCAGCATGGTGTCGAGCCATTCATGTCGATCCCAAAAATGCTGCGGGACGTTGCGATAAACATGTTCGACCGCCGATTGTTGCCGGTGGGAGAGCGCACGGCCGCAGATGGTTGCCAGGATGATGGACTCGGTAAAAGGGGAGCAGGTTGATTGGTCGACGACGGAGGTGATGACATCGGACAGGAAGCCCATCTCCACGCATCGGCTCCCTTGAAACTTCTCCTCGGGTGCGGGCAGACGGGTGGAGATCTGGGTGGCTGCGCTTAGCCGCATCATCGAGATCTGACATGAAAGGACAACTCACTACCTGCTCGCTTAGCGTCAAAGGCCAGTCGTTGCGTAGACTGATAAACCGGTCGAGCGAATATGCCATCCAGAAAGTCCGTCTTTTCTCTTCTGTCTTGATCCAGCTCTCCGGTTCAATGGCGTTGTTGCGCTTTGCGACATTCTCGGGAGAGTCCAGTTCATAAAGTCTCATCAGCTGCAGCAATCGAAAACAGCGTCCCGCACTCATCCAGCCACGCTGGTGATTGAATCGCATAAAGTCATAAATCAGCATGAGCACTCTCGCTTGCACGTGTTCAATGTCGCCAAATTCCGTCTGATTGTCCTTGGACTCCAATCCCTCAAGAATTGTCCGCGTACACTCGTACAATGAGTCTCGGAGGTACTGCAGCGGCGCTGACAGAGATGCTGCTAGAGTCCACATGGCATATTGCAAGCACATCTGAGACTCCGTCTTGTTAGGCTGTTTGGCCCAGGAAAAATAGTGGCGTATATGTAGGATGGGGACGAATGGATGCGATCTCTCAAAGTAGGATTGATCCCTGCGCTGTGTAAGCCTTCATTCAAGAGCTAGAGCCATGTGTTAACATACAGGTCTGTGCGCAGTAAGCCGGAGATGTGTATCCCCATAGGAAGGTCTAGTGACTTAGGGGTCATCGTCCCCAAGGCAACATCCAATTGGTAGTTTTCAGAGCCGGGATCTGGTAGATTTGAAAGCGTGAGGTCTGGTAGATCGGAAAGTGTTAATGACGGATCAATGTCGAGGACAGCGTCTATCGAATCCTCCTCCAACACGTTTGAGCATGGCACATTCGGCCCTGGCAGATTTGGGACGAGTCCATTCGACTGCTGTTCTAAAAGGCGTTGCTCGAGGGTAGCTGTGACCGATCAGATTAGTCCGACATTGGTGGCACTGGACGGTAATATACCCATTCTCGCTTGAAGAGCTTTCATGTGGCCTCGTTTGGGTCCTCGCTGAGAGCGAGAGTGTATAGTGATACACTGGACACCGCACTCGAAACAATTGTCACACTGCGGTTGCTTTCCATCGCAACGAAGCTTGCGCCTTCGACATTCTTCACAGGCGGCACCTAGGCGTTGTCGAGGCTGTGGTGTCTTTGATTCCGGCGCACTATGCGGAGTATACATCATGACCGAACAATGGACCTGCGCATTCAGAAGCAGTACGATCAATCCCCATCGCCTAGATATCGAGTAGTCCCACAGCACGCGGAGAAGACACAGCAATACAAAGCAGCAGCTGAGTACAAATTTGGAAATATTGATGAGGGTTTTCTTGGCCCGGGCTTACTTGCATGTGGCTTGGTGGGCAGGCAGCGAGATCTTGTATATTGGATGCACATTCGTCTGAGGCTACTCCACATATGAGGTCCAACTGGGCTGGGTCAGCGAAGAGGCCAAGGCCCCGCCTCATAGCGTGTCCGGGACATGACCCTGGTCCATGCTTGAGCACGGCATGCGGACACGTAGGGTCCAGAAAGGCGCCGTGAGCCGTGCAACAACGGCTGACAAGCTGCTCCGATCCTAGCTATTATTGTCACTTACCTCATACCAACATCGATCCGCCAAGAGGAACGAGGTTACAATAGCCCTGCTGTGGTGGGCATCTGCACGGGGGTGAGGATCGATTGATGAGAGCCTTGGGGATAGCGTCGCCCATCGTTATCGTAGTCGCAGTCAAGACACACGAGAAGCAGAGCAGTAGGAAGATCGGCATGTGCCATTTAGGACAGTGCGGCCACGCCGCACTACTACACTTCGTACGACAACTCGCCTAGGTACGTAAGCTGGCATCGTGGTTGCCAATAGGCGGTCAGGCTGGCTCGCGTAAGCATGCAAGCAGCCATCAGCTAAGGTGGGTGGGTAAAGTAGCTGCATGCGCTGCAGTGAGAGGGGAGCCATGCCTCAATCTCATCCGCCAACTTCATCTAGTACTTGTTAGATAAGGTCAGTTCCGGCCGGACTCTGATCTCAAGGAACCTCAGAAGCGTCGGACGCTTGTTGGGGGCGCACTAGGGGCTAGCCCTACCTCGATTTACGAGCCGATTCCGCCAGTCGCGAAACTAACCTAAGGTCTTGGCGTGTCACGGTTCCAGCCTAAAGTATACTACACAGCGCCGTCAGTCCCAATGTGCTCCGATCGCCCAATAGAGAGGTCAGAGTGTGAGGTAGAGTAAGAAAAGCTGCTTACTGTGTCTGATTCCTCACTTTTTCAGTGCTCGATCCTCACATCGTTTCTTGTCATCACTAGTGCCTGATGAAAGAACCTTGAATCGCGTGCCATGCCGTCGCACTTGTTGCAAGCCGAGATCCTTCGGGATCCTCTCTCTCAGCGCTCCTTCAAATTCGGCCGAGGGGCCGCTCCTCCGGCCGCCAAGCCTTCCCTGGACGATTGAGTTCCGCCCCAAGCAGAAGGAGTGGAATAGCTTCGTCTTTTGCTGCCGCTCCAGAGTGACGAAATTTGGAGATCAAAGGGCTGAGCTTTGGCGTCGGTGTGTCACATGGATGCTGTCTGCAGATCGCAATGTTTGCTCGCCCACTAGGCGACCGTTGAATGCCATGCGCGGCCCACCTGTCGACGGGCCGTAACCCTACTGCAAAGGTAGTCTCCAACACGCCCGCCCTTGAGTGGGAGGACGAGGTGCTCTCTCGTGCGATATGCTTGTCGAGAGGGTCGCCGTCTAGCTAGCGAGAAGAGGATGTTAAGACCCAGAGTCTTTTATTTACTATCTCACTAATCTACCGTATGCACCGCTGCATAGCTGGCTCGGGCTAACTATTAGCCCGGCTGCCCGGGCAAAGCGCTCCCCCAGCCTCAACCGAGAGGTTGAACTTCCACACACTAGACATCAGCATGGTGAGCCTCAAGCTCGTCCAGCAGTCCAATGCTGCACTTCGTTCCGCCACCTCGAGCCAGGTCTCGCTCTTCGTCGGGGCCACCAGTGGCCTCGCTCTAGCAACAGTGATCGAGTACGCCAGACAATCTACAAGACCCAAGATATACATCGTGGGGAGGAATCCAAGCAAGCTTTCAACTGTTATCAAGGATCTGGAGAAAGTCAACGCGCAAGGCACCTACATACCCATCCAGTCAGAATTCTCGCTGTTCAAGAATGTGGACACCGCGTGCGAGGAGTTGAAAGCGCGAGAAAAGAGCCTGGATCTGTTGCTCATGTGTCCTGGCTATCTCAAAATAGGACGGGTTCCAGGTTTGTATTGCCCTTGTGCTCATCAGGCTAGCCTACTGACCTGGTGGACTGCAGACAATGAAGATGGCATTGAAGATACGATCTCACTTCGCTACTACGTCCGAGCGCGTTTCATCCAGAACCTCCTCCCTCTTCTCTCTTCATTACCATCCTCCCGCATTGTGAGCATTCACGGAGCCGGGAAAGAGGGCCACCTGAACGAAGACGACCTTGAGCTCAAACACACATTCACCATGCAGAACGCAGCTATGCACACCTCCACCATGAACACTCTCGCTCTTGAAGCAATTGCTGCTACACATCCTACTATAAGCTGTGTACACGTCTTCCCTGGTATCGTGATCACACCCGGTTTCGACGTGTTCTCGGAGGACTGGGCTCTGCCATGGCGAGTCCTCTTCCGTCGAATGGTCCTGCCACTGATGAAACTCTTCACCACTAGCCTACCAGAGAGCGGGCAGCGTCATCTCTTTCATGCAACTTCTGCTCGATACCCACCAGCGGAAGTGAAGGATCCACCAGGAGCTGGAGTGGCCAGACCAAAGGGAGTGGAAACAGCAAAGGGTGCAGACTGGGAGGATGGGACTGGGTGCTACCTGTTGGGCTACAATGGAGAGACTATTGGGGACAAGAAATTGATGGATGAATATCGTCACAGAGGCATGGGTAAGAAGATCTGGCAGCATACCCAGGAAGTATTCGATCGAGCACTGGTGAAAGGATGAGTGCTGCCGCACTCTACAAGTGGCTCGGAGAGACCCCAACACTAGTCATTCTATGATCAGCATTGCGGTTGCAATGGATCACGGACGTGGAGTACAAGGACGAAGATACCCTAACGGATTGCCTGATCTCAAGACAGGAACCCTATGTAAAACAAGCGTCTAGAAACTTTTGACGGTCCCTTTAACAGTGCGCATTGACATGCAGCTAGAGTCATGAAGGATTTTGAAGGGTCTGCTATTACTCACAACCAAAAGATCCTGAACCAACTAGGGGGCAAGTTGCATTGTGCGACTGAAACTCTATTCAGAGACTTGCAATGTGTACGAATACGACGGAATGGAGTACCACAGCAGCAGGATCAGCGCTAGAATACTGCTAGCTCGTGCAGATGCTCAAGTCTTCTTTCTGAAACCAACCTAAACGACCTCCAACCGATTTACGAAATACGTCATAGAATAACATCCAGAGACAAGTTGGTTCTCCGGGAGCGCACCACAACACGGTCCAACCCTCGTAAAGAGCCCTACCGTATGCATCCAAACCTACGGAGGACCCGAAGCGGTATTCACCAATGCTCTTCGGCGTTTCAACCGGGGTTTTTGAGCCGAGTCAGAGTGTCCGATCTCACTGCCTAGCCGAGCTGAGCATAGCGTGACATAACGTTGCATTGCATCGCATCGCATATATCCCTGTATGCTAGGATGCAACTCAAAAGTCGCATCCTACACACATGCTGCATCCATGTGGCAGTGCACAGGAAACGTGGTACTACTGGGATCGTGCTTGCGAACAACGTGTTCGAGAGCGTGGTGCGATCTTCAGTGTACCTTGCTTGACACATGGAGTGCATTGCGGAGAGAACTCTCCGAGTAAATCTCCTGACTGCATGGTGGTGTCCCTGTCGTCCAGGCGTGCATCCATGTCTCAGAGGATCCAGGCGGTCGGTAGCCAAGTTGCCATGACTGCATGGCCGTGTTGGATAGCACTCGGGCTGTTGAGGTCGGTGGGAAGAGGTCCTGATCTCCACGCACTTCCCCCACTCTTTCGATCCTGCTCGGCCGAAGTTGACCGTCGCTGACCGATGTGAGATGACCGCTTACTCATGCTTGCATACATTCAGATCTCCTCCTGATTTGAGATGACCGCTTATTCATCGCCTACACTCAGATCTCATCCTCCGGGACATCCCTCTGAGATACCCACGTAAGCATCTCCTGAGATCGATGCGCTTACACCAACTTTCCTGATACACCACCAAGATGACTTCCGCCTCTCATCATCCTGACACCTCCCTCTCCCTACCACGCATCCTGTGCCTCCACGGTGGCGGCACCAACGCCCGCATCTTCCGCGCTCAATGCCGTGTCCTCGAACGTTTTCTCTCCACTACCTTCCGTCTCTGCTACGCCCAAGCGCCCTTCACTTCGCAGCCAGGCCCAGACGTCACGGCAGTCTACAAGTCCTTCGGTCCCTTCCGTGCGTGGCTGCGTTGGCGGCCAGAGGATCCAGAGTTGAACGCCGTAGATGCGGTGGCCTTGATTGAAAAGGCGGTGAGGGATGCCATACAATTGGATGATGAGGCGGGAGGCAGGGGACAGTGGGTTGGCGTCCTGGGCTTCAGTCAGGGTGCCAAGATCGGCGCGAGTATGCTGTTTGATCAACAGCTTCGCGCTGAACTGGGCATGGGTAGGCGGCAGGGTTGGCCGCACTTCAAATTCGGAGTGCTGCTTGCGGGACGGGGGCCCTTGGTCTCGCTGACGCCGGAAATGGGAACGTTGCCTGGTATGGCGGAGGCGTCGTCGTGTTCGGTGTTGAGCCCTTCCGAGGAGCTAGATTTCCAGCCAATGGAGAGGGCGTTGACGGTGCCGACCGTGCATGTTCACGGCTTGCGGGATCCGGGCCTGGAGTTGCATCAGAAGCTGTTGCGGCGATGTTGTGCTGTAGAGAGTGCGCGGTTGATCCAGTGGGAGGGCGAGCACAGAGTACCGATCAAGACGAACGATGTTCGCGTTGTTGTGGACGCCATCTTGGCTGTAGCGCGGGAGACGGGTGCAGTCAGCGAATTGAAGTTGATGGAAGGTTATTTAGATAGATGAGTAGAGTCCTCCATATCATCGCGAGCTTGAGAGATTTAGAGTTTAGATTCCATTTGCCTACAAGATCTCTAGAATTTCGGATCAAAACTTATCCTGTGAAGGAAATGGGCGTAGGCTCGGAGCAAACATCATCACTAGAAATATCGTATTAACGCAGGCTAAATCAATCCCTCTCTCGTTGTGATAGAGATTGCTTTAGAAAATCCAGATTCTTACCGAGGGAAACTCACCTCCGCTACCTAGCGGTTGTGGAATGGATTGCGTACAGCGATTTAGCGGGCGTGGCTATAGAATCAGTCATAGTGTTTAGGTATGAAAGCGGGAACTGTGAATTTGAGAGTGTTGAATTACTTGTACTGCCACGGTGCCTGCGTCTTATGGTGTGCCGTAGATTGGGTAACCTTGTAACCCCATCTTTCGCAACAATCCCACGTCTCTCCACGCCAATCATGCAAGTCATGGTCCTACCTACCGCACGTGGGGCATTGCGTTGACAGCATTGTCTGCTATTGGAAAGTGGGGGCTTTCTATTATGCGACTTACACGACGAGGCGAATGTCACAAATTATGGATCTCTCTTCCACAGGAAGTCCACCCACGGCTTTGCTGAGCCTGACTTCCCTCCTTAGCACTGCTTTGAATACTCTCGCTACCGCTACTCCTCAAGCATTTTCTGGTCGGGACGCTCGCCCCAAAGATCTGGCGTCGAACTCATGGCTGGGCTTGCTAGGACAGGCATTGTTCGCCATGGCAAGAGTATTACCTGGAATACTGATCTGGATTATAACATTCACGACCATCACCCTACCCACAGTGCTGTTCGCCCTATTCTCAACGAGCCTAACGTTCACGATGAACTTCACCACACTGTATGCAATACCTACCGCAAACGGGGGACCCCTCAGCTGACCAGCTGACAACGGCTAGAATGCTAATCGTCCTGGCCTTCGCGTCAATGGTCTCATGGATCGTCAGATACCGCTTCCTGAACATGTACGCTCGACTGCCTCCTGAACCCCAACGTAAAGAACCGCAGATCGATCTCTTCCCGGATACACAAGATGGGGACTCGAAGCCGGGGCTGGCGAACTACCTCGATGAGTTTTTGAGTGCAATCAAGGTGTTCGGGTATCGTGAGTAGGGCGCCAGGGAAATATATCCACGAAGAACGGGCTATACTGACATGGAGGCAGTCGAACGCTCCGTCTTCCACGAACTCACCAGGACAATGCAAACGAGGAAGCTCATTGCTGGAGAAACATTGCTCTTGGAGGAAGAGAAAGGGTTCTGTTTGGTGGTTGATGGTTTGGTGCAAATCTTTGTCAAGTCCACGAGGGATGAGAATACTTCGGATGGGAGGTTTTGGACGAATGGTGGAGAAGGATTTGATGAGGAAGGCGAACATTCAGAGGGAGAACATCAGGGATACCAGCTGCTCACGGAAGTCAAGAACGGAGCACCGATGTCGTCGCTGTTTTCGGTGCTGTCGCTTTTCACAGAGGACGTCAAGCTTCGCCATGATCTAGACCATGATGGACAACCAATCTCGAGTGTTTCGAGTCATGGATTTCCTAGGATGACTCCATTGACCGGATCTGGAAGTCCGCAATCGTACTTTCCAGAGACCAATGCCCATCAAGCCACTGACCAATACCGCAGCAGAGCGGTATCAGAGGCTGCTTCGCAAAACCCCATTGTTCCAAATGGTCACCTCCCAGCGGTACCGCCCCTGTCATTGGACCCTACCTCAAACCCTACCTCAAAACAGCAGTACGCGCAGAGGTCAGATCAAGACAGAAGCGGCACGCGACTAAAGCCTGACAAAAGAAAGTCGGTACATCCAGACATTGTTGCAAGGGCGACTGTGGATACCACCATAGCTATCATCCCTGCTACAGCTTTTCATCGTCTCACAAGGGTCTACCCTAAAGCTACCGCACACATAGTCCAAGTCATCCTTACCCGGCTACAGCGTGTTACACTGGCGACTGCGCATTCCTACCTTGGCCTGACATCCGAGGTACTGCGAACAGAGCGGCATATGAACAAGTACACGACGTATGATCTACCGAATCACCTGCGTGGGGAGCCATTGGACAGACTGAAAGGCAAATTCATGCAAGAGAAGGAGCGCCTAGACTCTGAAGAGGAGAGCATGAAAGGCATTGCACTCCACAACCCGGGTGGTCTGAAGAAGCGAAGATCCAGCAGCAGTCTCCGCAAAGACATAATAGAGCAAGCAAGGATGACAGCGCGTAATGAGGCTCAGAGTCGGCCGCCCAGCAACCGAGAGATGTCGGATCAAAGGTCGAATATCAGCGCAGGAGACCTTGTCACCAACACCCAAGCCGCTGGATCCAGGGCCAGACATCCAAATCGCACATCAACGTCTCAGCTACCACGTATCCAGACTCTTTCACCTACGAAGGATCAGGATCTACAGACCCCTCTTGGCCGAAGGGAGCATTCACCATTCAGACCTTCGCCTCCTCGCAGTGGCTTGCATATCCATCGTCAAGATTCCTTAGATGAAGATGACATCTTCCGCCAGTCGATCCTGGAATGCATTTTAAAAGCGATAGGACTCACCAATGCGAAAGACGCAATAAGAAAGCCAGTCGATTCCGTCCAACAGTCGCCACGTCTGGTATCTTATGACGCCCAACACCAGAAGGCTACATTCAGCAATGCATTTGGGTATATCGACCCATACGAGGGCTCAGGAGACGGTGATTCCGAATCCGTCAACTCGCATTCCGGGCTTGGCACAGGGAATCCGTTCAGCACTCGCAGCATCACTGGTGAGCTGCGGGATGATATCGAGATAGTTTTCTTCCCGAAGGATGCTATCCTGGTGGAGCAAGGAGAACGCAATCCCGGTCTGTACTATGTGATTGATGGCTTCTTAGACGCGAGTATTCCTGCGGGTGAGAAGGACGCCGAAGATCTGTCAACTGTAAGGGGAGGACCTGGTCATAACTCTGACAGCCTCTTGCCCCCGATGAAGAGAATGGGCACAGGCACACATTCTCCACGGCGAGGCGGAAGATCGCCTAGCATGAAGCGAACACAACCGCGCAAGAGCTTATTCTTGATCAAACCTGGTGGATTAGCTGGCTATGTTGGCACGATATCGTCTTACAGATCATTCGTGGATGTCAGAGCCAAGACCGATGTCTATGTTGGCTTTCTCCCCAGAGCTTCGCTCGAGCTCATGGTCGAAAAGTATCCTGTCGTACTGCTGACGATGGCGAAGCGACTCACGAGTCTACTACCACGGCTCATCTTGCATATTGACTTTGCTCTAGAGTGGGTCCAGGTTGATGCTGGTCAAGTCATACACCATCAGGGTGACGAGAGCGATGCTATCTACATCGTGCTCAACGGCCGACTTCGAGCCATACTGGAAGGCACTGAAGGCGACATGAGAGTAGTTGGAGAGTATGGACAAGGCGAGAGTGTGGGCGAGCTTGAGGTAATGACAGAGTCCATTCGACCAGCTACGTTACATGCCATTCGCGATACCGAGCTAGCCAAGTTCCCGAAGAGCCTCTTCAACAGCCTTGCCCTCGAACACCCGGGCATTACCATCAAGATATCCAAGATCATCGCTCAGCGTATGAGAGCTTTGATTGAAGATCCCGTCTTCGAGCCTACTAGAGACAAAATATACAATACTTCCAAGCAGAATGCTACTTCTACAATGAACTTCCGGACGACGGCTATACTACCAGTGACCGCTGGTGTGCCAGTAGTCGAGTTTGGAAGTAGGCTGTTGACCGCTTTGTCGCAGATTGGAGTGGCCAACGGAGTGACCTCCCTGAATCAAGCGGCAATTTTAAACCACTTAGGACGGCATGCATTCTCGAGAATGGGCAAGCTCAAGCTTTCCCAGTACCTCGCTGACCTGGAAGAGCGATATGGCATGCTTCTGTACGTTGCCGATACCAACGTCAACTCTCCATGGACCCAGACTTGCATCACTCAGGCTGATTGCATCTTGCTCGTTGGCCTTGCTGAGGGTTCTCCCAATATCGGTGAGTATGAGAGGTTCTTGCTGGGCATGAAGACTACAGCGAGAAAGGAGTTGGTCCTTTTGCATGTCGAGCGCTACTCCGCCCCTGGTCTCACACGAAAGTGGTTGCGAAACCGTATGTGGATCAACGGCGGTCACCACCACATCCAGATGGCGTTCCGCACCAACTCAGAGCCCGTTCACCCTCAGATCAAGCGGTTCGGTACAGCACTGAAACAGCGCGTCCAAGTCCTCCAAGCCGAGATCCAAAAGTATACATCCAGGCGGATGCGGCAGACTCCCCTTTATTCAGCCGAGACACCATTCAAAGGCGACTTCCATCGATTGGCCAGGCGCCTTTGCGGCAAATCCGTGGGACTCGTTCTTGGTGGCGGTGGTGCGAGAGGAATATCTCAAGTCGGCGTCATCCGAGCTTTGGAAGAAGCCGGTATACCCATCGACATCGTTGGCGGCACATCGATCGGTGCTTTCATCGGCGCTCTGTATGCGCGCGATGCAGACGTCGTACCCATGTATGGCCGCGCAAAGAGATTCGCAGGCCGTATGGGCAGCATGTGGCGCTTCGCCCTCGACCTGACCTACCCCTCAGCCTCCTACACAACTGGCCACGAATTCAACCGGGGCATCTTCAAAGCCTTTGGGAACTCCCAAATGGAAGACTTCTGGCTCGACTTCTACTGCAACACGACCAACATCAGCAAATCCCGGGCCGAATTCCACAACTCGGGCTACGTCTGGCGTTACGTGCGCGCTTCCATGTCGCTCGCAGGCCTCATCCCCCCTCTCTGCGACGAAGGCAGCATGCTCCTCGACGGCGGCTACGTCGACAACCTCACAGTCGCACACATGAAATCCCTCGGCGCCGACGTCATCTTCGCCATCGACGTCGGCTCCCTCGACGACAACCTCCCGCAGCAATTCGGCGACTCCCTCTCCGGCGCCTGGGCGCTTCTGAACCGCTGGAACCCATTCTCCTCCTTCCCCAATCCCCCAACGCTATCGGAAATCCAAGCGCGATTGGCGTACGTCAGTAGCGTGGACGCGCTCGAACGCGCCAAGACGATGCCGGGGTGTTTGTATATGAGACCGCCGATTGATCCGTATGGGACGCTGGATTTTGCAAAGTTTGACGAGATTTATCAGGTGGGGTATGCATATGGGCAGGAATTTTTGGCGGGGTTGAGGGAGAGGGGGATGTTGCCTGTTATGGAGGAGACGGAGGAGAAGAGGAAGTTGCGGCGGACGATGGCGCCGAGGAGGGCGAGTGTTTGATCTGTGTGTGAAAGGTTTCTGTGTGGGGGAAGGTAGTGTGGGCGACTTCTCGAGGGATGGAGGTGAGATGTTGCATAACGGGCGTTCGGGGCGAGACGAGATACCAATGCATATATATATGCATAGCGATTTATTGAACCTACAGAGATCAATAATGACGAATACATAGATACTTCAAATATATACTACTAAACCAAAATATCTCACTCATAATCTCTCTACTCTCCATCAGCAATACCCCTCAGGCCCGTCAAGCCCAGCCCTCTAATCCTTCTTAACCCAAGTAATCCTATGCTAAGAACGTTGATAAATGATATACCAATATCCCCCTTATAAAAACCATTATCATATTCCTATTATTCCTAAGGCCGCTCTTTACCTACTCTAAAAGTCCTTCCTTAATCCTTCCTAAAACAACCTAATAAATATTATCCTCGTATTCTAATTATTCCTTATATCTACTCTCTATCTAAAATACTTACCTACTCTAGCCTTCCTATTCTTATCTAATTAATATTATATATATATATCTATATATAAGTCCTAAAATATATCTGTAAACATCGTTTATAGATAAGTTCTTACTAGAGCGCCTGTAATAAGCTTATCTAGCTTAGTAAGATTCAGCTACTTAGTATTAGAAATACCTTAAATTATCTTAAAAAATGAATTTATCTAAGCTTATCTAACTTAGTACTCTAGCTACTCTAGTAGCTAAGAAAAAATTAGGTAAAATTTTAAAAAAATTATAATAAGATAGCTTTTAATAGTATTTATAAGAGGAGAGGATAAGAAGGAGAAGGATAAGTTAAATATTTATATCTAATAAATTTAACTAAAAATTCTATTTATAAAATTCTATCTTAATTAGGAATAAAAATAACTTTTATAAAGAGATCCTAAGCTACCTACTCTTAGCGCCGGACGCTAAACCTTAAAAAACTTTAAAGATAAAAGTTATAATTAGTATTTTTATTTTTATTTTTATTTTTTACTTATATTATCTTAAATCGTCCTAAGTTTTAGCTGTAGCCGCTAGAGTACCTATAGGATAAGTCCTTAGCTATCCTAGCTAAGAATTTCTTATTGAAAAAATGTTTTGTTATAGTATAGGTAGGATCGGCGCTACCTTAGCGAAGCTTATTTGATTAATCTTCATGAAGAGACTAATAAACGAACCTAGATTATTTAGGTAATGTTAGTTGATAACGAGATCGCGCAGTTGTAATCACTAGTGCGATCTAAGGTTATCGTAGAAAGTACATGTTTTATGCTAAGCTCTAAAGTAGATGAACGGTCCGCAATCTCTAAGTGGACCGTGATCAAGACTAGGAGGGTGAAGTGTATAGCAAAAGAGGGATATTTTATATTAGCGTAATATGAATCTTTTCGAACGGCTTCGTGCGCTTCGTCCCATCACATATGCAATGAATTACAATATCCCATCGGCAGTCCTAGCCAGGATCAGTGGGAATCCGTACCATAACGCCGTAACACATGCCGCTAAATCGACTTGAAACGCCAGTCGTAGAAAAATTAAAGCTGATGGAACTGTCAAGTAAAACAAGGATAAGTGATGGTCGGTTGTGATTCAGCACCGTGTCCACAGACGCCGTCCCCGCCCCTATCGCAATCATACCCAGCCCCTTCGGCCCTAGAGTCACGCTAAGTTAGTCATGGAGACCTCTCGCAAGAAATGCCTATTCGGGGGAAGACAAACCAGTCAGCCGCGCACATCCCCAGACATCCGTGGAGTCGAGTGACGCCCCACTCATACAAGGATCCATCACCCCCGTTGTCCAAGCCTTGCTGACCGGGTCCCTGTACTTCCCCCACGTGACAACCTTTGCACCGTCCAGCACCCCGGTCGGGTTCGTTTGCACAAACGACATTGCAGCCATGGGTTCACCACAGTTGCCGCCCGAGCGATGGCCCGCGCCAGTCTTGGAGCGTACTTGACAGGCCATGAGAGCCCACTCCAGAATCCCCGCATCGTTGCTTTGTTTCACATTGCCTGGTACGTAATTGACCCGTGAATTGGCAATGTTGGGGATGTAGAGAAAAGATGACCCGCCTACAGAAGGGTGTTAGTTGGTCTGGGTCTTACCAAGGGGGCTAAGAATGTGTGGGTCTAGGCGTGGGAGACGACTCTGATGTTTCGTAGTCGAAGGGAATTGGTTCTTAGGAAAAGCGGCATACCAGTCAGTGAAGAAGAAATGTAAACGCTATGGCCCGTGACAACAACGCTCACAACACCTTGCTTTTTCATTGTAGGAAAGTTCTTCTGGTCACCATTGAACGCGGCGAGTAGGTCTAGGTAGCCCTGTTCCGCAATATGTACGATCTGTTCATTAGTCCTGCGACCGCCGTCAGTAAGCTCTCTTTAAGTGCTACTGAGCGTGTGTAGTAGGTCTTTGTAATGTTAAGAGTGACACGGTGGCTCATGACATCAACGAAAGCTTCACAATCTTATGGTGACTTTTAGAAGATATCTGCTCGCCCGGGCATGGATTGTTTCGAACAGGGAACAGCACGTGGCTTCAGACTTCAAATGGCAAGACTCACCAGGTTGCAAGAATATCGTCCTCGACTTGGGCAATTGAGTTGTAGACGAATTTTCCCGTTTGAGCCAGGCCGGTGTTGAGTCGCAAGCCCAATTGACCAGGATTTATAGCAAATGCATGAGCCACAAAACTTAAGAGAAGGAGTAGCTGAGCAAAGAGACCAGAAGGAGACACTCGAGGGACTTCTGGATCCGTGGAGGAAAAGAAGTGCTGGAGATGCATGCTGAACCAAAGTGCATTCTGTCTGTAAGGTAGATCGAGACGTAGTTTATTCCTGTGAGCTTTGCCTGTCTGGATTTACAAAGAGTGTGTACGGCCTTACGGGATCCCAGAGCATGGAAGTAAAGACAGTCTTCAGGGAAAGGAAAATGGGCTGGAGGTGGCCACCGACCAGTAGAGCCCAGAAGAAAATGGGTGTGAGGCTTGAAAAGGGACGAAAATGAATGGGTAGACTTCTCATAGAGACAGTGTATGCTTCGGAATCAGACAGACTCGAGGGGACACGTCGGAGATATCATGGCGCAATACATGGCCAGGCTGAGGTATGCTTACGAGACTCCAGCTCCCCAGCACTCTAATTTCCTTCGTCGCCAAAGAAGGTCTTGCCTCCACGCTGCATCTATGTGATTGGATATCGCTATCTTGTTATGCTATGTGTTTCAAGGTTTGAGCGACGCGAAACGAAAGAGCATTCGGCAATGCAGCTTACGGGGCGCGCGTGCCTCCCCGTCTGATGATTACCATGCTTCGTATCGACGTGTGGTAGACTGCTGGGAGGGAGGCACGGGACGGCCTTGCCCGTTTGGATCCTGTAGAAGTATAGGTGACGAATGATACTGCAATTGAGGCTACCCAGACTCCCATACGCCAAAATCGTACGCGCTGAGAGCCTGCCAAGACCGCCCTCATAGTGTGAACGATTTTGGCGAATGCGAGCCAGACTCTCCCAGGAGGCTATGTGGCTTGCCATTGGCCGGCCACCAACAAGAATTAAGATTGAAAGTGATACCAAGTCGTGCAATCTCCCCAATAAGCACGCACCAGCAACGCCGCCAGGGATGCTTACATGGTGCGCAAATGGAAGCGCCGTGCCTGGTGGCCTTGTTTCCAAGGCTGCGCGTGCCCCGCTGCACTGGCACGGGGGACCACCAGCTCGGGAGAAGCCAGCACAGAGCTCAGTCTCTACAAGTGCTAGAGCATATTATGCAGGCTTTGTCCTCGTGGCCTCGCTGTCCGGTTTTTGCACGGCTACGACTCAGTCCTACATGATAGCTGGTCGAAGCTGACCACCCACATGCCACACATGGCACCGGCAGTCTCTTTCACTGCCACCCTCTTCTCCGCTCTCTTCGTGTGTACCTTTCCTTTCCAGACCGTTGGTCAATCCAGTGATCCAGACGACTTGAGTTTCATCAAGAAATGGGCTGCCATCGGTGACTCCTACGCGGCCGGTATTGGCGCAGGGAACGTCGTCGACAAGAGCTGCTCACGCTACGATGGATCGTATGCCAATCTGGTGAACGTGCAGCTTGGGGAGGACACGAGCGATATCATATTCACCTACATCGCCTGCTCCGGTGCCAAGATCCCGGCAATCACCACCCAAGCAACTTCCCTGGATGGTGGGCAGCAAATGATTACCATCTCAGCAGGCGGGAAGGATGCCCAGCTAACCAAGGCCTTGAATGACTGCGTGTTCACATTCACAGGGCTCTTCAGCAGCAGCTGCAGTGCCACACTAGACAACATTCAGACTATCATCGATAGCGATGGCTTTGCTTCCGGCATTGACGGCTTGATCAGTGCAGCTCAGACCAAACTCGCGCCAAGTGGGACAATGTAAATAGCGAATAGCTCTTCATGATTGACCACGATGTGGCTGATGCACAGTGCGCCCTAGATACTACACCGGCTATGCCCAATTCTTTGACGCAACAACCAACAATTGTGACAGCGTCTCTTGGCACATTTGGCTGAATTTATTCTCAAGGCAATATCTCACCCAAGCAAACCGCCAGAAGATGAATGACCTCGTTATCAATGTCAATAGCAAGATCTCGGCAGCTGTGCAGCGTGCAGGAGACCAAGTCGCTTTCATTGATTACGATGACTATGTTGGCTATCTTGGAGGCAGATACTGTCTCCCCGGGGTCAATGAAGACAAAGGTCAGGGTGCCAACCGAGACTATCTATTCTTCTACGAAATGAAGACCAAGGACACGCCATTCATGCCGCCGAATGATGACCCTTACCATGACGAGCTGCGCCGCCGAGATGCAAACTCATCCACAGTAGCACCAATAGACACCCTCGACGGCCAGCTTGGTTCTTGGATGCAACAGGCCATAGAGCAGAACTCAAACCCAGCGCTCAACGAGGATGTAGCAAATTCCGATCTCGACACTTCAATTGCTAACGAGGAGAAGTCTTCAAAAGCCAGGAAGCGAGCTCCTGTACCAATGGACAGACTTGGTGCTCATGAGCACGGCGAGCTGAGTCCACATCTCTATCCACGCGCTCACTTCCATAATCAACGAGACGTGAGCAGCTTGTGGAGTGGGAACAGCTCTAGCATAGCTTGTGCCACTGGCTCCGCGTCCGGCGCGTCTGGCTGTCTCTTGGGTACTGTCAAATCTACCGGCTTCGCAAACATACTCAGATCCTCGAGCAGACAGTCTGCATCCAAGAGCCCATCACAAACAACCTCGCCGCTCTATCCTTATCAGTCCTCATTTCGTTCAGCAGGGTCCTCTGGGCTTTCTGGCTCGGGCGTCTATTCATCTGGTACTCATGCATCGGGAGTATCTCCCTCCAGTGCTGCTATTTCTAGGGTTTACTTGTCGGGTGCCTCCAACAGAATATTTCCAACAGGGACTGCCAGTGCGACCGGCGGTACCTTTCTCCAGAATGGCTCTCATGATGAATTTTCGCGCATCCAAACCCATGAAGACTCCGTCATAGCGAGCTACTTCGTTCCAGACTCTGTTTCTCGAGTTTTCCATCCTCAGCAGGGTGGACACGCGATGATCGCCAATCTGATAATGTATACAATGGCTGCCCGAAATGCGAAATCTATAGGGCAGACTTTTGCACCCCAAAATCTTACTGACATTGGCGGCAGCTGTCCCCTGCCTCCAAGCCCTGCCTGCAACGGCACTTCCTCGGATACTTGGGCGTCTAGAGACGCTATTGTCTCTGCGGCAGCGTCTTTCTGCGCAGGTTTCATGAACGTGGCAGGTTCCACAGGTAAAACCACATCAGCAACTTTTAACCCCAACAGTCTCGACTACTTGAGTCTCTCCATTGCTTGGAACGACGATATTTCTATCGGCGAGAATCAGTGTAACTCCTGGTTTGACACAGTAATTGACGGCTGTGATACAACCGGGCTCACGAAACATGGGGGATCTATTGGCTATGCCGCGAACGCGACCCTCAGTGTTGACCCTTTGGTAGTAAGGCGGGAATGGGATGGCGGCCAGGCATCAGCGCATCAATGTAACGGCTTGAACAACGACAACTACGTAACGCAATCGACGCTCGCGAGCAACATCCAAGACTTCTGCACCGCGTCCGCCGCTCAACCCAACGGCATTGCGAACTCCGGCTCAACCTTCTCCAAGGACTACAATCCCAACACGCCCGACCATATGACCCTAAGCACGACCTGGCCCACGGGCCTACGCAACTTTCAAATTTTCGCCGATGAATGCAACTTTTACATGAGCACGATCATGAACGGGTGCGATGTGCCCGTGAACGGCGTTAACCCCATGAATTGGAAACATGGGGGCCACATGAAGGATAATAACGGCGTCTCCTACACCATCACGCCCAACGCCAACCGCGCGCCTCCCCCCTATAAAACCCTCGGTAGCTGCACGTCCTGGTACAAATTCTTCTGGGCGTCGTTCGACGTGTATGGAGGTGGCTGGGCCGACAGCGACTTCGGACAGGACCCTGGTGGCGTCTTAGATCAAATGAGGGGCTGCGGTTACGTGACGCAGTGGGGTTTCGATTACTACGATACCCCGGCGAGCGATGGGACTGAATGGCATGCTTATGGGCGGCTGCCGATTGGGACAAGACGCTGTGTGGGCAGCGCGGTGGCGAGTAGTGGAGGATTTGGGGATGGTTGTGGTGGGAACGGGTAGGAGTCCACTGCCCGAGTAGTATCTCGCCAGCGCTGATAAGTCTTATAATGGTTGGGTACGCTTGGCGTGATTTTAATGAAGCACAGAGGTACGATTGCCCACTTGGCCGGGAATCCATGGCTTAGGGTACTGGAACTCCACAGAAACTATAAAAAGATGGGAGTTGATAAATAAACATCCTCAATTTCGCTATAAGTCCCATAATTCTTTTCCTTGCTTTCTCGGTTTGCATGCTGCCACACCCGGTAAAGGACACAAGTCGCAAGGCCCATTCAATTTCTCTTCAAAATCATCATGACCAAAATTTCTCTTAGTCACGTAGATATTTGTCACAGCCGCTCTTGTCCGTGCCCAGTCCGGGGTTTCGATGTTAGCGTAGACATCAATCATGTCTTTAGGTGGGTCGGGATCTGAGATACCAAGCTCCTGTTGTAAGATCTCAACAATGAGCTTTTGCTTTCTTTTCTCAAAGCGATGACTGGGTAGACAAGATGTCGAATTGAAACCAATTGTTTCCGATGACTAGGGGCTGGCTAGCTGGCCCACAAGCCATGTAGTGTTTAAGAAAACGCGAATATAGGGCTAACGTGACACGATGAAAGTCGAGGGTTCAGAAGGAATATGCTTACCTCCTGGACGTCATTATCCATCTCCTCGCAGACATACACCGCCACGGACCAGAGCACATAAGCCTGCAAGGTGCCGATCTTCCGCAGTTGCTGATGCAAGACTTGACGCCACTCCTGATCGAAAGAGGCGGATAAAGACTCCAGATACAGCTTGAGAGTGTACCAGCTGTGAAGGATGCGAGCGCATTCATGTGGCAAGATTGAACGCAGATCTGGGAAGCCGCCGCTGTCACCATGGATCGGACAAGATGTTGCATTGGCTGGGGACTTTCGAAGGAAGTGTGAACTTGCGAGTTCGAGGATGCGAGCGGCGTCCTTGGCATTGAAATAGATCTGCTTTGTCAGAGTATCGGATTGCCATGTTTGGGGGTTCGGGACTTGGGCTTTGGCTAGTTCTAGTGCTTCCTGTTTTTTTTCGAGCGAGGTTCAGCTAAGAAGTGCATGCATGCGCAGTTGCTGCTTGGAGGGGCTGCGAGGACTTGACAGGATTCCAGCATGGACTCTGTTGCCTTCTGGCTTTTGCCGTGCCAAGAATGCCTGGGGACATGGGAAGGGAATTTCAAGAGATCCGCACCTCGTAGCAAGGTATCTCGTGCTGCAGCACTGTAGCAGCAATCGCGTGTTCCGATTCGTATAGATTGTGGAGGAAGTGGCAAGTTGCAGCGAAGTGTACGGCGTCTACCAAGGATTTTTAGCTCAGCATTCGGTCCTTATGAGGCTCTTGAACTTCAAAGAATCCGAAGACAGCGCAGAAGCTGTGAGCCTACTTTGAAACCCGTTTGTAGATCTAATCGGACTGGTATACGGAGTGACCTACCGGTTATGCTAGTCTGGGCTTTGAAAATCGAGAGGAGCAATTCTTGCGGCAATTCATTGAAATGAGTCTTTCCATTCTGGTGGTTCAATGGCATGGCGGACGTCGCTATGAGAATGTTGGTCGCGATGTAGGTGCACGCAGCGGCGAGGGTATGAATGCAAAAGCGGGGCCTTGCCGCCTTCGTCAGACGTGTACGAGCTAAGCGCCTACCTACTGTGGTGTCCACCAAGTTAAATGTTAGCGTGACAAGGATTATTTTGGTGAGGGCCCCGCAAAATAATCCCTGTCGCGCTAACATTTAACTACCTGGATACATAGTACGCCCGGACGGGTCTCCCGGGAGCCAAATGTTAAAGATAAGGGCCCCTAGAAAGGATCTCCATAACCAAATAAATATCTGGAGGGAAATTAACCGAAGGGAAGTATTACAGCTACACCCCCTTTGCCTATATGTACACCCCCTATTTTCCTACCTGTATAACCCCCATTTGCCTACATATACATCCCCCCGCATTAGGTTTGGCTTCATCCGCAAATGGAAATATCGCGCGCGCCCGACTAAGCTCCGGGGCCGAACCGGAGCATGGCCTATGGCCTGGGGGCTAGTGAGTTTCAGTCGCTCTAGAGTATCGACTGCCTAGGGAGCCTGCCCCTAGAGTTTGGGGGGCACAGCGCTCGGAGCGCTTCGCTCCCTTGGCAGGCCCCAGGGCCCCGGATAGGGCACATTGCGCCAGGGGCAGACCCGGAGCTTAGTCGGGTGCGCGCGCACTGTTTCCATTTGCGGATGAAGCTAAACCTAATACGGGGGGGATGTATATGTAGGCAAATGGGGGGTGTACATATAGGTAAAAGGGGTGTAGCTGTAATACCTCCCTAATCGAATTACACCTTTTGAAGGCTCGGCTAACCTTGCCCTATCAACTCTGATCCTTGACACTCCTCTCTGCGAGAAGCAAGTCAAGCAACCTACAAGCCTTGGTGACTATTAGCAGGGCGGGACGGGTTGATCTATCCAAAGCCTCCGCCCAGGCTGGAAGGTTTACGAAGTTACGATCGCTCTAGCTGTCAAAAGGATCCTGTGGGAGGTGGCGAAGTCTAGGTAGCAAAAAAACACGATGGCAGCTCAAGCTGAGACCAAGGAAGTCATTACACACCTGCTGCGCCCTTGCACTACACTGTAGTGCTCCCTCTTACTCCCTTGGGGCTCCCCCCTGCTCCCTTACTCCCTCTACTCCCCCGGTGCTCCCTCAATACTCCCTTGCTACGTCCCTTTGCTCCCCCGCTACTCCCTCTAAAGCGGCCTTGCTCCCTTTCCCGAAACGAAACGGCAATTCTCAATCCTAAGTTCGGGGGTAGTATAATATATATATATACTAAGAGCGTTGATGCACCAAAAGA
>JAABUL010003540.1_pt1 | contig 22972 bp, 4 predicted proteins | sample 5559151 | NCBI WGS metagenome assembly JAABUL01 (sample SAMN10711876, study PRJNA513368) | rock metagenome | isolation source: Antarctica rocks | place: Antarctica: Victoria Land, Pudding Butte sud | reverse complement strand
TAAACACGTTACCTAGGTAGAATTTATACTAGAATTAGGTAAGATAAGGCTATCTACTAAACACTTTAGGTAATTACTTATATAGGTTATATAAGAAGGTATAGTAATAGCCTTAGGCCTACTAGGCTGGTATTAAGAAGGATCTCCAGGAAGAGTTATATAATAAATAGGTAACTTATAATACTTATAAGGAGGAGTACTACTAGTCTATAAATTAGACTAAGTTAGGTTAAGGTTAGCTACCTAATAATTCCTAGGAAAACTACTAAGATCCTAGGGATTATAAAGGAGATAATACTATTAAAACCTATTTCTTATTAATCCTACTATCTAATAAAGCCTTTAATTATTAGAAGTATATAAAATTATTCCTATCTAATAATACTCTTTATAATTATATATAGTAAAGCTACTATAAATTAAGGGCCTTAATAGCTAATATAATATTATTAAAGGTAGCCTAGGCTAGTACTAATAATAGCGATAATTACTAAAGCCTTTAATATATATCTACTATTATTTGAAGTACTTTAAAGTAGTTTACCTCTAGCGGATATACCTTTAGGGGCTACTATTTTATTATTACCTTAATAATATTTATAGTTAACAGCCTACTTTATAGGCTATATATAGATACGGGTTATATTATAAGTCTTATAAATAGGAAGTTCCTATTAGAATAATTCCTATATACTAATATTTCTAAAATACCTACGCCTATAAAGGTAAGAGGTATTAGAGATAAAAATTATAATACCTAGGAATATATTAGGCTACTAATATATATTCTAGGCGGTAATAGTACCGCCCTTATTAAAAGAGAATTATATATTATTAATAATCTTTTAGTAAAAGCCTTAATTAGGATTAATATTCTTAAACCTAAAGGTATATTTATTAATCTAGATAGAAACCTAATAATAATATAATCTTATTAAGACTTAGAAATTCCTATTAAAGTCTCTAATAAAGGAGCCTAAATTAATACTATAATATTTAGTTAAGCTAGTATTATAATTACCCTATATACTAATAAATAGGTTTAAATCTTAGGCTCCTATTATTACTCTCTTAATCTCCTAGAGAACTAGGATCTAATCTTTGAACTTAATAAGCTTAATAATCTCTTAATCTATACTTATATTATTAATTATAATATATCTTATATCTTTATTAGAAATAATACTAATAATAAGATTAAGCTTCTAAGAAATATAAGACTTAGCTAGGTTATTAAATATAAGGTAGCTAAATACTTCCTAGTAGAAGCCTTTTATAATAACCTTACTACTAGGCCTCTTAAGAAGGTTAAGGTAGCTAATTAGATTAAGATTAACCTCTATTATTTAGTAATTATAGCCGTTATATTTACCGCGTCTATTCTAAGTGTAACTACCTTTAATATTAATTTTAAAGCTACTTATCCTAATAAGGTAATACTTTATAATACGCCTTAAATAAGGTCCCTATTAGGGATATTAATAAATAAATACCTTAATCTATAAAAAGATACTAGAAATATAGCTTATATCCTAGAATCTTAATAAATAGATATTTTATTAGTTAAGAACTAGCTAGAAATCTATAAGCCTAGCTAGGCTAAGGTATATCCCTTAAGGAAGGCTAATAAAGAAGTTATTAATACTAAGTTTAATAAGTTATATAGCTAAGGTAAAATAGACTAGATTATAAAATCTATCCTATTTTTATTTCTATATTTTATTATTTAGAAGGCTACTATAGATAGCTAATATAAGGGCTATATTATAATAGATATTAGGGCGTTAAATAAAATTATAATACTAGATACTTATCCTATATCCTTATAAGCTAAGATCCTTATTCTATTAAAGGATACTATTTATATTAATACTATTAATATAGCTAGCTTCTTTTATTAATAGTCTATTAATAAAGAATATTATTATTACCTTATAATAGTAAGTTATTAGTACTAAGAGTCCTTTATAATTCTTATTATAAGATATTATAATTCCCTAGCCTATATATAATAAATAATTAATAGAATACTCTAGCCTTTCTAGTATTTCTACTATACTTATATTAATAATATAGTTATATTTTTAAGCTTACTTAAAGAATATCTTAACTACTTAAATTAAGGATTTAAGGCCCTTAATAAAATAAATATTTACTTATTACTTAAGAAGTTATTCCTAGGTTTCCTATTAATTTACTTATTAGGATAGAAAGTAGATATATTAGGATTAATAATAGTAGAAGGGAAACTAGCTACTATTATTAATTTATATTTCCTAATTAATTTAATAACCTTAAAGTAATACCTTAGTCTTACTAGTTACCTACGCTAATATATTACCTTCTATACAGCTATTATAAAAACCTACTAACTATAAAAAACTTATCTTAATAAGTTTATACGCGAGATATACTAAAGTAATAGCGTTCAGGGTAATATATATAAAAAATTAGCCTGCTAAATATATCTAAGTAAGCTAATCCTAAAAGAACTTAATACCTTTTATTAACTCTAGAAAATATTCTTAAATCTAATAATTCTATATTATTTTAATAAAATACTCTAGCTATTTATAGATCTTAATACTAGTAAGAAGTTTAGATTTAAAGTATATATCTACTAGGTTAATAATCTAATAAAGGCTTTTATAAACTATCCTAGCTAGAAGTTATAATTACTAATCCTTTTCCTTAATTATCTATTTACTAATATAAAAATATAGTACTAGCTAATAGAGTTAAAAATTACTAGTATTATCTAAGTAGTAAAGAAGATTAAGTATATAATTAAGGCTACTATATAAATAATTATTATTTATATAAACTATTTAGCTATTATATTAATTACCTATTAAACTAGCCTAAATACTACCTTAATGAAAAAGCTAAAATTACGCCTTATTTAGGCCTCTAAGTATCTCTAGTAATTTTAATTAAATATCTATTATAAATCTAATAAGTTTAATATTATTCTAAATATCCTTTCTAGGCTAGTAACCTACGAATATTACTTATCTAATATTAATAACTTACTTAAGGTAATACTAGTAAAGGCTTTCCTAATTAATCTAATAGAAATAAGTCTTAACTTTAGGTAATATCTAATTAAGGGCCTTAATAAAGAATTATATTAGGTACGCCTAATATTAATAATAAAAGAAAATAAAGCCTTAAGTAGTAATATTACTAAACTCCTATATTACCTAATTAATAAACTACTATATTTTAATAATAATAAAATAGGGCTTCGACTTTATATCTTAATAGCTACCTTAGAAAAGGAAGTTTTCTAACTTACTTATAATAAAATAGGATACCTAGGATATACTTAGACTTGTAAATAGCTAACTAAGGGACTTTATATTTATAATATATTAATAAAACTTTATAAATTTATTTAATATTATCCTTACTATTAGCTAAATTAGACCTTAAGGTATTATCCTTATAAGTCTTTATAATTAATCCTAATATTAGCTTAACTATTTTATATACTTACTATTAACTTTGTTATTACCTTACTACTCTTAATTAATAGCCTTAATTATATTATATTAATTACTAATAAATTCTTAAAGGTAATAACTCTAATACCTAGTAAGAGTATATAATCTAGGAAAGACTAGGTAGAAAAGCTAACTAACTATCTTACCTTATTAAATTAGGATATATTAAGAGCTATTATTTTAGATAAAGACTATAAGTTTATTAATTAGATTAAGAAATAGATATTCTCTTTATTAAAAGTTAGTCTACTCTATTTAACTACCTAGTTATTACGACCCTGTCGTCTAGGGTCTAGGATTGATCTCTTAGAGAGGAGTGTTAAGGACGAGGTAGGTAGGCTTCATACTAGGCTGGTCTAGTATAACGTGTATTATGTTTAGTATCTAGGAGATAGCTAGGTTAATAACATGAGTTAAGTACGAAGCTCCTATTTACTAGAAAGCATCGCCACTTATATAGATATAGGAAATGCTAGATCAGCTGGATTAGTACTAATACTACTAACTTGTCTAGATTAGTTAGATTAATACTAATACTACTAACTTGTCTAGATTAGTTAGATTAGTACTAATACTACTAACTTGTCTAGATTAGTTGAATCAGTACTAATACTACTAATCATGATAAGGAGTACTTCGTTCAAGCGTAGTACAAGAACCGCGGGTTCAGGCTATAATATTAGGTTCCCCCTTATTAGTTTTCATCCCGAAAGCTTTACTACTTTATAATGCCACCTATTAGATCTAAACCCAAGTCTATATTCCTCCGTTATCAGCTAGTTAACACTATTCTTAAAACTGGTTCTATCGCCATGAGGATCTGTTCGAACTGTGAGCGTACGGGCCAGGCCGATAAGTATAAGGTCGGGGTCTCCGCTAGTCGCTATATGGAGTGCGCCCGGAAGGGTTCATCGGATTATAACCTCTCGCCTTTCTCTCCAGTAAAATGGACAAAGATATGGAATTAACGGAATTAGAAGGCCGCTAAGGCCAAAGAGGCTTTAGCCAAATTCACCTAGTTATAGAGAGAAGTGGAGGTGTTAGAAAGAAAGGGAATCGCCATAGTAGAAGGCGAAATTCAAAACATTAAGGAGACGGAGTAGGAGGAGCAATTAAATATAATTAATCCTAGCGACTTCCTTTTCAATATTTCTTCAGAATAGGTCGAAGTTCCTAAGGACTTCGACTGGTCTAGTCTTATTAATGTTGGTAGAACTGCTATAGGAGGTCCTTATAGTTCCTAAGGTTCTTAATAGGTTCCTAGGTACTTTCTAACTCCTTATAATTATTCCACTTAATAAGGTAATTCTAACCCTTCTACTCTAGGATTCTTTTAACCTTATATTCTTCGGTCTCAGCCTTATACTTCTAATCTTCCTGGATTAGTGTTTTAGAGTCGGCTGGTTCTAGTAAAGAGACATGGAACACTAGGTATACTCTAGCGTCAGGTGGCAACTATAACTTATAGTTAACAGGTCCTCTGGCTTACTTAATTAAAAATGGTCTAACTTTAATATAGTCTAGTTTCTTACTTAGCCTCTTGCTCTTTAGGTTTTTTATGTGGAGGTAAACCCTATCTCCCTCCTTCAGCTAAAGATACATTTTTCTTTTCTTATTAACTTATTGCTAAGTCTTAGTATTAACCTTACTAATTATCTTCTACATGTAGCTATGCAGTCTTTTCATGTTAGATACTAACACCGTTGCTTTTTCTACCCTGGAACCCTCTCTTAGTTCTAGAAACAAGTTGGCATGTCTTCCGTAATTTATAAAGAACGGAGATAGTCCGGTCGTATCCGATCTATTGTTATTAATTGCTAGTTATGCTATTAGAAGTAGTAATACCTAGTTACTCTATTTATAACTGATATAGTATCTCAGGTATACTTCCATCGTTTAGTTTATACGTTCTGTCTGACCGTCTATTTCTAGGTGGTAGGCAGTTGATATTCGTAATTTGGTCCCGATTACAGCGACCAGAGTCTTCCAGTAATATAAGGTGAAGAGTCTGTCTCTATCTAATATAATTGACTCCGGTATGCCGTGATCTTTTATTAGCTTGTCTAAAAGGATGAATCCTAGCTGATATACCTTATACGTTTCTTTATAGGGAATTATGATCGCATACTTTGTTAATTTATCGATGATTACCATTATCAAGTTAAAGGTATTACCTGTAACTGGATCTTTCGATTTTAGTAGTTTAATAACGAAATCTATTGTTACATCTTTCCATGGTGTATCCGGAACTGGTGCAAATTATATTTGCCTATATTTGGCGTGGCGTGCAGACTTGTTCTGCTGGCATTGAATACATTCCTTGATGTATTTCTCAACATGCGTACGCAGTCGTGGCGTCGCGTATTCTCGTTGGAGGAGCTCTACTATCTTGGATACTCCTGGATGTCCTTACAAAGGATTATCATAGTGATCCCGGATTACCTCTTCAATATACTTCTTAGGTAAGTATGTCCTCCCTTTATACTAGAGGAGCTCTTGTCCTAGTTGCTGAGTCCTTAGTTATATAGCTAAGTTATCGTTAATATAGCCTTCCTTCAGGGTTAGCGCAATATCCTAGACTAAGACTCGCGTGGTTACTATCAACGTCTATATTAGTACCAGCGATCCGTCCTTTTCTTGTTTAAGAATTGGCTTCTCCGTGGTGTCCTTGGATTCTATATAGTCTAACCGCCTACTTAGGGCGTCTGCTCAGCCATTATCCTTTCCTAGGGTATATAGTATCTTGAACTTATACTATCCTAATAATTCTGACTAACGGACTTATCTTCGATTCAACTCCTTAGTTATAGTGAAGTTCAAGAGGTTCTTATAATTAATATAGATAGTAAGTTCTAAATAACTCTCTATATACACCCTCTAATTCTGAAGCGCGTATACTACTGCTAACAGTTCTTTATCATGAATGTCGTAGTTCTGTTCTACTGCCAACATCTTTCGCGAGTAGTAGGTAACTGGGTGCCATTTACCATCCTTTTCCTGATATAGACAGGCGCTAATTGCAAGATCCGAGGCATCTGTTTCAACACGAGCAGGTTCGTTTACCCGGAAGGTACAGAGTACTAGTAGATTTTAATAGGCTTCCTTTAATATCGCGAATGCTTTTTGCTAACTAGACCCCTATTGAAATCCCTTCTCCTTCTTAGTTATATCTATAAGTGGTAGGGCTGCTTTTGAATACCCTTTAATAAACCTTCTATTAAAGTTCATAAATCCTAAGAAGCTCTGGACTAATTTTACGTCATATGGTATAGGCTATTCTATGATGGCCTTGATTTTTTCAGGGCTTATACGAATGCCTGTAGTACTTACCATAAATCCTAGGAATTCTACTAACTCCTTATAGAATTCGTACTTCTCTGGCTTAAGGAGTAATCTCGCTTGTAACAGGTAGGTTAGGACGTCTTATACATGCTGGATATATACTTCCTTAGTCTCAGAGTAGATCAAAATGTCATCGAGGTAAGCGATCGCTGTACGATCTAAATAGGCTTGAATAACATTGTTAACTAGTACTTAGCAGGTTGCTAGTACGTTAGTAAGTCCGAATAGTATGACTAGGTACTCGTAATATCCGTATCAAGTCCTGAATATAGTTTTCCATTCTTCTCCGGCTTTCATTTGGATCAAGTTATAAGCTCCTCGTAAGTCGAGCTTAGTGAATATCCTTGCCTGAGAGAGTCTATCCTGCAGCTCACTAATGTTTGGTAAGGGATATCGATTTTTGATAGTAATATCATTCAACTTCTGATAGTCGATGTATAGCCTGAGTTTCCCATCCTTCTTCGGCGTGAAGAGGATTAGATATCCTGCTAGTAATTTGGATTCTCGAATAAATCCTTTTTTAAGGTTCTTATCAATATACCCGCGTAGTATAGTAAGTTCCTTTTCTAATAATATATAGATTAGTCCAAACGTTAGTTCCTTTCCTAATTCGAGTTCGATCTTATAATCCTAGGATTAGTATATAGGTAAAGCTTTTACTATTATCTCTTTTATAAAGAGATGTATCTATTTCTTATACTCTTATAGGATACTAGGAGGTTTATCATCTCCTCTAAGAACTCTAGCTTCCTTTTGATCCTACTAACCTCTACTAGTACCTGCTAAGTTGGATCCTCTTTTCTTGAGGTCGTCCTTTTTTAAAGATGAAGTAATATATGCTTCAACCGGTCTTCGGTTCAACTTCTTATCTACCGTCGTCCGCTGTCGGCGTGTAGGGTGGATACTAGTAATAATACTAGTTCGCTCGAATCTAAGTACTCCTATTTTCTAGTTAATTACTAGGTTATACTTCTTTAACTAAGGCATTCTTAAAATGATATAATAAATGACTATCCTAACTACATCCAAAGAAATTTCCTTATAGTGGCGTTAAATTACAAGGTATAGCGAGGTAGTCTCCTCGCCTACACTTCCTATTAATAGTTCTAACCCGTCGGCTATTTATAAGCTATATAGCTCCTTCTTCTTTCAAGTTAGTAAGCCCGCTAACTGTATCAAAGTTCAAGAAACGAAGTTGCCCGTTACTCTAGAATCTATCATAGCAATAGTATTTATCCTATTGATCTGTACTAGTACGTTCACGTGTGTCTTATAATCTATTAAGTATAAATGTCGTGTTTTTAGGATCATGACATTAATCTCCTTATACTTCCCTATAGTATAAGGGATTACTCTTTTCCTGAATTAGGAAGAAACTTGGTAATCTTCTTTTAACGCATATGCTTCTGGCACTGGTCGTGCAAGCATGCGTACCATTCCGTCAAGTGGCATTCCTTAGTATCCATCTCGTGCCTGAGGTAGGTATGAAGGTGTTAATGCCACTTATCATCGTATCCTGGAAAGAAACTTTGTCCTCTTTTTATTACTAGATGCCACGTACAGTCTAACTTCTGATAGTTTCTCTAGTCACGGTGTCTGCATACGGGAGTTATTAGCGTCCGTCCTTCGTAAGTCTATACGGCCCAATGAGTTTTGTAATAGTTATCTATACAAGCGCTCTAGTATATAACTCTATGTTCTAGATGGTTTGAATCGTTATAATATTCCTGTATCAATAGCTTGTCCGAAACTTTCTCTTAATAAGATTCTAATTATTCCTCAGAGTCATCTTTCTATTAATCCGTTGACGTGGAGGTATAAGGTGCGGAGTTACTTAGTCTAAAGCGTGGTACTTCTTCTTCTTCTTCTGATAATGATTCGCTGGTACTTATGTAGTCCTAGTCTAAGTCTCCTTTGATTCCTTGTCCTTGATTAGGCTTTTCCTTCTGATCCTTACTATCGTCGTTAGAGTCCAGTTCTCTTAGTCGATCTTGAATGGTTTTGAGTCGTGCTTCTATCTACATGATATTCTTTTCTTTCTTGATGACTTCCTTTTCTAATTCTTTATATCGCTACTAGAGTTCTCTGATGTCTGCCTTAGGTATATTGAATACTACGAGTAAATTATATATAATTACGTCAAGTTCTTCGTCATTATATTCTGCCTTAGGCGGATCTCCCGAAGGTCTATTCTTCTTGAATGGTACTCTTTATAGTATATTTAACTATGGTCGTTATACTATATTTTTTAACCTATAGTTCCTAGCAATATGGCCCAGCTTATTATAGCTATAGTAAAGTATTACTTTCTTACCCCTATTATACTACTTTTTCCCCTTAGGTCTTCCTTTTTACTGCGTGAAGTCGAGCTCTATAGGAACATGCTTATAAGGATCACGGTATATCGTTTTCTTTACGTGGAAACCTCCTCCGAAGTTTCCGCTTGGCCGAAATCTTATTAAGCCGCCATCATATCACTTTTTTATAGCTAGCTCGTAAAGTCTATTATCAATTCCAGTCATAGTCTTTATAAGAGTTTCAAGGTCGTTAATTACTACTCCTACTTCTACTCGCATAAGTTCTTCTTTAATATTAGCCTTGAGTCCTCTTTAATATATAGTTATAAGTACTTTATTATCCTAATCGGTTTAAGCTAAGTACTATTAAAACTGTATAGAGTACTCTACTATTAACTTCCTTTAAGTAAGGTGTTATATTACTCGTACCATGACGTTATTTTTATTAGAAGGTCCGAAATTTCATTATATCTTAATATAGAACCTTGAGAAGCTTTCTATCTATCTCTTGATATCTTTATTTTTATTATTATTAGGGTCTTCTAAGTATCTTTTTAATAGAGGGGCGGACTACTCTTAGGCTCGCCCTCTTAAATAGGAAATAGTAAAAAGGGGTTACTTGATTTATATTATAGTATTAAACTTAAAATATAGCTATACTTATAATAACTACTTTTCTAGTTTATCTCGTTCTTTATAATATATATCTGGTTTAATAACCCTGATTTTATCGTCTTTATTACGAGTAGGAGGTCACTGTCCTTGCTCGCTTAGGATAGGGTTTCATCCTAAGGTACTTATCTTAAGGGTATTTAAAGTGTTACGACCCTATTATCTAGGATCTAGGATTGATCTCTTAGAGAGGAGTATTAAGGACGAGGTAGGTAGGCTTCGTACTAGGCTAGTCTAGTATAACGTGTATTATATTCAGTGTCTAGGAGATAGCTAGGTTAATAATATAAGTTAAGCACGAAGCTCCTATCTACTAGAAAGTATCGCCACTTATATAGATATAGGAAATGCTAGATTAGCTGGATTAGTACTAATACTATTAACTTGTCTAGATTAGTTAGATTAGTGCTAATACCACTAACTTATCTAGATCAGTTGAATTAGTACTAATACTACTAACTTGTCTAGATCAGTTAGATTAGTACTGATACTACTGATCGTGACGAGGAGTACTTCGTCTAAGCGTAGTATAAGAACCGCGGGTTCAGGCTATAATACTAGTATCCTTAAGCGGATAGTAGATTTTTAATTATAAATTAGACGGCGGAAATAGCCTTATATTATTATATTATTACTCTAGATAAGTTTAAGTAATAGCCTACTATTATTAATAGAATATCTACCTTACTTAATAACTCTATAAAATATAGTTCTACTTATCTAGTACTTACCTAGATCCTATATAATTTTAAGACTAGGGAGTTATTAAACCTATTATATATTAATATTCCTAATAATCTCCCTATTAAAGGCTTCTATAACTAGGACCTTATTAATAGTAATAAAGTCCTAGCTATACTAGTAGCCCTAGTAGCTAATATAGATAAATATAGGCCTATATATAGACGCTAAAGACGCTATTACTTTTATAGCTATAAAGATAAAGGACTACTATAACTCTTACTATACCCTAATATACTTTAAGGTAAGGGATATAGTATATCTATAATTTTATAAAGGATATAGCGTCCTAGCTATTAAGTCTAAAAAAATAGGTTAATAATTATTTAAACTATTTTAGATAATTAAATATATTAGACGCTTAGCCTATAAACTAATCCTACCTAATAATATATAGATATCTAATATTATTTCTATTACTTATTTAGAGCCTACTATAAACCTAGCTATTAACCTCTACTAATATTATTACCTAGTTATATCGGTAGTAATTAAAGGATAAGATAAGGAGGAATAGGAAATTAATAAACTAATTAATAAGTAATAAGTACGTTATAACCGTAGATAGTTAGTATAATATTTAATTAGGTAGAAGAATAATAGCCTTAAAGAAGATTATTAAATACTATAATAGAAGCTACTAAGAAATACTACTAATATAGTCTAGGAGTTCAATAAAATACATAGAAACGAGGCGACTATCTTATAAAAAATCTTATTTAGGTTTACCTTCTATTTTTACCTTCCTACCTTACGTCTAGCTTTCTAGTTAGTTAAAACTTATTATAGCCTTCATAGCGTATATTTTACTATAGCTATCAGGATGATAGTATTATTTATTTACTAGTATCTATTATAGTCGCTGCAAGAGCTATCTATAATAAGGTAAGAAGTATTCTTACCTTATTAGGCCTAGCGCCCTACTACTTAGTAAGGCTATCTACCTCTCTAGAAATCCATCCTTTTTACTATACTATTAGTTACTACGTAACAGCTTTTTTAAAAAGAATTTTTAAGATAGTATTATAATTTTATTAATATAATTTAAGATAAGTTATAAAGAGGCTTATAAGATAACTCTTTACTTTTTATAAAATTAATAATATAATTATCTTCTTTAAATATAAATAAGATATTTACATTATTATTAAAAAAGATATTAATAAATTATTAAAATTCTTCAAAGATTTTAAAGCTATTATTAATAAATATATTTAACTCTTTCTTAATATCTTAAGTAAATAATTAAGACTTATTAATTTATATTATATTAAAATTAAGTTTAAAATATTAATATTTTATTTTTAAATTTAATAAAATATATTAATTCTTTAAGTTAAATATATTCAAAATAATATTAAGGCTTTATTGATTTATTATATAAAAAAAGTAATAAGTTCCTTCTTATAATCTTAATTATTAATTAATTAATAATATAATTAAAAAGTTTTATAAATATATATATTACTTTTATTTAATATTTATATTTATAATAAAATAATATTGTAAGGTTTTATATCTTATTAAGTTATAAATTTAAATTTAATAGAATTTAAATAAATTTAAAATTTAAAAGTATTATTATTTAATATTAATTATTTTAAAAATTTACTTGACTTTTTATTATAATAAAGGATATTACTTTTATTAATCAAATTTCTTATTTTACTTTTAAAGTAATTATAAGGTTTAATCTTTTTTTATTAATATTATTTTAATAAAACTTATATAAGTTTATAACTTATAATATTTAAAATAATTAAATTAAATATAACTTTTATTATAATAATAATAATAATATATTATATTATTTTTAATATTTTTAACCTTTTACTTTAATTTATTTCCTTTAAATTATAATTATTAAAAATTATTAAAAATTAAATTTTAATATATAAATTTTAAAAGTTCTTTATTATTTTATAATTTTAATTTAAAATTATTTTATAATTTTCTTTATAAATTATTATTATTATTATAATAATTATAACTTATTATATTCTTAAATATAATAATTTAAATAAAGATTTTTTTTAAAAAAATTAAAAATTCTATTTTTATTTAAAAATCCTATTTTTATAAATTATTTTAATATTTATAAGGAAAAATTAAGCTTTATACTTTTTATTAAAAGGTAATAAATTTATCTTTTAAATAAGATTTAAAATTTAAAATCTTTTAATTAAATTATTAATATATTACCTTCTATCTTTTATAAATAAAGAGATAATAGTTAATTAAATTTATAATTAAATTTAAAAAGAAATATTTAAAGAATTTAAAATTATTATTATTAAAATTATAAATTTATTAATAAAAATATTATTAAGTTTTAAAGTTATCCTTCAAGGAATTTATATAATAAATTATATAAAACTTTAATATAATAAAATACTTAATAAATTTTATAAATTTTATATTAATTTTATAAAATTAATAAATATACTCCTTTTTAAAGGTATTCTTATAAGTATATATCTTTTTTAAGTAAAGAATATAAATATATATATATATAATAATATTAATAAGATAATAATTATATTTATTATTAAAATTCTAATAACCTTAATATTTTAAAGTTAATTAATATGAATTATTAAGATAATTAAATTATTTTATTCTTTTTAATAATAATTTTCCTTTTTAATATTAATAAAGAGTTTTTAATATTTAATACTAATATTTAAGATAATTATATTAAATTAAGATATATTACTTTAATAATATCTATTAAAGATATTATCTTAAAGGACTTCTTTTATATTATTATTAAAATTAATATATAAATTATAAAAAAATATTAATATTATAATAACTTTAAGCTTTTTCCTTAAAAAAGGTAAAAAAACTAAAATTCTAAGATTAAATATTATTAACTTTAAGCTAATAACTTAAAAATATTAAAAATTAAAAATTATAAAATATAAAATATAATTTAATTTAATATAAAATATAATATATTAATATCTTAAATAATATATATATTAAAACTAATCTATAAAGAATTTAAGAAAATATAAAGAAATACTTAAATAATATATATCTATTAAGATATAATCTAATATTATACTAGTTTTATCTTATATTTATAAGAAAGGTCTACTAAGTAGGTTATATAGTAATATATAAGGCGTATATATATTATAGCCTAATAATTAAGTTATATAACTTAACTCTATATCTTTTATATTTCCTAGATACTAGCTTAAAGCTAGTAGTACTATACCTTATAATAGTTAAAGGTATTACTAGGAAGGTAAATATTTTTAAGTACTAAATTATAAGTAAGGCGGAATAGAAATCTATTAAAGACTAGATAAAGATATATAGCTATTATATTAAGATTACTATTCTAATAATTCCTAAGGATATATCTTATAAAGAATTCATCGAAATTCTAAATAAAACTACAGGCTAAATTTAGATACCTAATAAAGATATATTATATATTATAAATATTCTTTTTTTATATAGTTAATAGTATAAGGAGATTTAGATCTATATAATAATAATTATAATAGGAAGTAAACTTATTAATACTATTCTTCTTAAGTTCTATTATATATATTAAAGTAGTCTTAATTTAGACTAACTTCTAGTATAGTCTTAAGATTATTTTTTTAAGGAATCTTATAAGAAGTAGTAAAGTCTAGGTAGTAGCTTAAGTTAAGGGGTATAACTTAAAAGAGATCTTATATAACTAATAAGAAATCCTTAAATAATTTCATTAAAGTTAACTTTATAAACTAATAACTTATAATAAAATTATAATAATAGTATTTATTTATAACTTCCTTTATATAACCTTCTAATTATACCTTATTACTATTAAGTTATATTAGTATTATACTTCTTATAAAAAATACAAGGTCTTAGTATAATATACTATTATAACTATTACTAAAGACTTTATATTTTAGTATATTACTTAGCCTAATAGGTTTACTAGTCTAGAATAGGCCTAGTATCTTATATATATATCTTATATAATAGCTCTTCTTTTATAATATTATAACTTAATAATAATAAGGTTTTAGGAGTTATTCTAGCGAAGTAACTTCCTCTTTAGAATTGTATCTATAACTTTTATACTGAAGACTTACTTATTAGAGCGTTTATTAGATATATATTACAAGTGGTCTCTCGTTAGGAGTCTCTTATTAGTTATACAAGGTCTCTCCTAAGCCGTACCTAAGCTAAGATAGAGGAAATCCATTTTAGGCTCCTACCTACTACGCCCTTATACTGCCCTGTACTCCCTCTTTACTCCCTTAGTACTCCCCTAGTACTCCCTCGTACTCCCTTAATACTCCCTTGTACTCGCTTAATACGCCCTCTTACTCCCTTGCTACTCCTACTAAAGCGGCATTACTCTCTTTCCTATCCGGGAATAGCAATTTCGGATCCTAAGTTCGGGGTGAATATAAGTATATATAGTATCCTTGAGTTTTAAATATATAGTTCCGCTGTATTAATCCCGCGCTAAGGTCTATTTCGGCTATATACTTCCTCTGTACTCCCTCCTACTCTCTTAATACTCTCCTATACTCCCTTACTACTCGCTCGTACTCTCCCTTAGCTACTTCCTACTCGCTCGTACTCTCCCTTAGCTACTTCCTACTTTCTTACTATTCGTTCAGGCTATTAAAACCTTACAAGTTGAAATAATAGCGTCTAAATGTTTAATTATCTGTATGTAGTATATTAAGCTTGCTAAGTCTCCTAATATTAAAGAAAAGGAGGCGAGAGATTATATAAGACTAGTACTCGAACAGGAAAGACTAAAGGTTAAGCCCCGTCTTAGTAGTCGTTATAAGCTTAAAATCTAATACTCCCTCTAAGGCTTTAGCGACGACGAGGTCTACTAATAATATTATAGTTATCTAAATTACTTATAAACTTACTTCGAACCTAGCCTAATATTCTCTCTTACTCTAATAAACTTCTAGGGGCCTAAAGGCTTAGTTAAGGTGTTAGCAAATTAACTATTTATATCTATCTATTAGAGACGGATTTCTCTTATTTCTAGAATTAACTCCCTAATACGGTAATATCGCATTTAGATATACATCGTTCTAGGATAATTTACGGGGTTCTTAGACAGCTTAATAGCTGCCTAGTTATCGACTTTAAGAAGAACTAGCTTCGTATCTTCCTTTCGAAATGCTATCGACTAGATAAGTTAACCTAGGAAAACAGCTTCGTCTACTCTAGTAGAAATAGCTATATATTTAGATTCTATAGATAACATTGTAACGAATTTCTGCAGCTTAGACTTCTAGCTCACGGGTCCATCGAATAATTTAAATATATAAGTACTAGTAAAGCGGCTAGATTTATAGTTATCGTAGAATAACGCGTTACTATACCTAATTAGGATATCTTTATCGCTAGGGCTATAGGTAAGACCGATATATCTCGTACTAGCAAGGTACTTAACTACACGTTTTACTACAGTTATGTAATCTAGGATTAGATTACTAGTATAACAACTTAATTAATTCACTACATAGGTAATATCAGGTCGAGTTAACGTACTTAGTTATTGTAATAATCTAACGAGAGATTAATATTAATCTAACTTGAATAGGTTATATTAGTAGCCTTTCAAGGCCTTGATTAGTTTAGTACGAGCCTCTATAGGGATGTAAACCGTTCGACAGTTACTTATCCTTAGTTAGTCTAGTAACTATTTAATAAAAACGTCTTAACTAACGTAGATTCTATTCTTCTCAATATCCTAACTAATAGTTATCTCGAGGTAGGTAGTTACGTCACATATATACTTAAGGCGTAGACGTAGATCTAGTTAAGCTTTAAGTTCTGTAATTAGTTCTCTCGTAGGAGCTCGGAACAGGAGATCGTCGACGAAAGAGGTAATAATAATCTCTATCTTACTATTAAAGAACATTAAATAATCCTCATCTAGTCGTCTAAAATTTAAATCCTTAATAATAGTATAGAGCGTCTTATACTAGAATCTAGACGACTACTTTAACTTATAGAGCGCTCTGTGTAGTCGGTAAGCATGTTATAGGTTACCGTCGATAAATTCGTAAGCTTGTTCTACCTAAATCTCCTTACTAAGGGTTACTTCTAAGAAAGTAGAGACGACGTTAGAGAGCTCTATTATAAGGCTGAACTTTACAGCTATAGCTATAAGGATTCTCTACGTTATAAACTTAAGGGTTGACGAGAACGTCTTTACGCAGTCGAGACCCTTAACTTAATAGAAGCTTTTAACTACCTATCTAGCCTTATACCTAATCATTTCACCTATAGGCCTAAACTTATATATATAGACCTATCTTCTAAGTAATACCTTAGTTCTTAAGTGTAGCTTGTAGGATTTATCCTACGTCTCTTAAGTAATATAATTATTATACTTAACCTATATCCCTTAATACTATTAGTTAGAATCCTTGATTTTATAGCCTCTCTAGCGTTCTAGGATAGAATAGCTGTTAAGGTCGTTGTAAGCGCCTTTACGAGTAGGCTACGTAAGGAAACCTTCTTATAGTTAATAGGGGCGATATTACGCCTTGAATAACGATTTAATATAGATAAATCTATGTTAGAAGCATCCTCTTAGATTTTAGAACTTTAATAATTCGCTTCCGAATCAGGTATAATACCTGTTTAAGTCTTATTTATAGCTTTATTTTAGGAGTTCTAGAAATCCGAATTACGACCTTTACCTAGATCGCTTAGTATATTATTATTTCTTACTCCCTCTTATTCTTAATTAGTCTCGAAGATAGATCTATTATTATTCTTTACTTCTCTATTATATTAGCTATATTCAAGAGATATAAGGTCGATTTTTAGACCTATAAGTGTCTCGACGAAAATATACTAGCTATTTTTATCTAAATTAGTTTCTAAGTTAATTTCTAACTCGCTATCTAACGTTAATTCGTTACCTAACGTTATAAGGTTAATTATCCATGAGTAATCGTTCTTCTAAGCCTAAATATCCTATACTACATAGACGTAAATACTCTTAGGGCTAAGGAATCGGCATTTAAATAACCTTGGTTTAAGGTTTTTCTTCTATTTTAGGATTATAGCGTAGCACGCCACCTTAAAAGGCTTTAGATATAAGGTAACTAGTTTCTTCTAGTACTACTTCTTAAATAGGATGATTCTATCCTTGCCTAGAACTAGGTTCCTAACGTAGTTAACGTACTATACTACTTCTCCTTAGAATTTAGTCCCTATGCTAGAGTCGAATAAACACGCTCTAACCTGTTAAAATAGAGTTCTAAACTTCCTTTTAGCTCTAATATTTTAACAAGGGTTATATTTAGGGGTTAATTTATACTTAATCCCCTATTACCTTATAATCTTAGTATATCTATAATATAGACCGATTTCGTTATCACTTTTAATAACGGTAACTATAACTCCTCTTAATCGTAAATAGATTAGAAAGTCGAGTAGTTTATCTAGTAAATTAGACTTTACGTTTATATACTTAATAAACTGCATGTTATTTACGTTATTAATAGTAACTATAATACTTAAATAATCCTCGATAGTTTTTATTACTCTGCTAGCTATAGTAAAGTCAATATACTATGTATAGCCTTAGGTAGTCTTCCTAGTTAGAGGTATACGAGAGATATAAACATGTTATTTCGCTCTAACATAGCTCTTATATAGCTCCGTTAGTTCTTGTAGTTAAAGTCGATTTGCTACTTTAATATTAATACCGATAGTAGCCTTTACTATAGCCTTAGTAGCTACTATACTAATATAACCAAAACGCTTATATTATATTATCTATAAGGCGTCGTTCAACTTAATCTCTAAGGATTTAAGCTTATAAGCACGGTTCGAGTAGTTAATCTTCTAATTAAGAATATAGAGTCGGTTATCTATATAACTGTAGAGTACTAGCTTATCCTCTTCTTTAGTATAGATATCCTTGCTACGAGTATCCTCCCTTAACTAGTGCCTGTTAAAGGCTAGTTTCGTAGTTAATAGTAGATTTATTAATATACTAGGTACGTGTAGTACGTTATAGAGCTCGTAGTTTCGAACGGAGCTATAAATAATACTTAATATATTTACTATTCTACGGCTATAAACGTTAAGCGCTATATCGTTAATACTAATATAGTTAGATAACTTTTCGTCCCCTATTAGTTCAACTGCTTTAGTATTTACTACAAGTCGTAATAAGATGTTAGCCTTTAGGATTTCATCTCTTTTAATACTAGGGCCGTTGGATTTAGATATAGGCTCTTTATCCTTCTCCTTATCCTTCTTTTTCTTATTAATAGATCTCTTAATGTAGTTAAGTATCTAGTTAGAATATTTCTTCTAATACTCGACCTTAATATACTCTTTAATATAGTAATAATTATATTCTATATTACCCTTAGATCTAGATCTAGATCTAGGGGTTACTTTGCCTTTACCCCTTATTCTAATACCTATTTTTAGAGCCTTTAGATCCTTTTTAGCGTCTCTTTTACGGTCGGTTTAGTCTTAATTAATAAAAATAGTAATTACGTTATTAAAGTTAACTTTAGTTTCGCCCTTATACGTACCGTTAACGACTTAGTAATATAGGTTATTAAAACGACTTAGGAGGCTATTTAGGAACTATATAACTTTAACTTTGTTATCAGCTTTAAAATCTATTTAACCTAGTCTAGCTACAAGAGCTTAAAACTTAGCGTAGTACTCGTATAGAGAATTAAAGTCGTCGGCCTTAATATATAATATTTCTCTTAGGGTCGACTTAAAGGTTAAGAAAGTCTCTAGTCTATAGATCTTTCTAAGTTTCTCCTAGGCTACTTTAAGATCTTCGACTCCTTCGATATACTCCGCTAGGCCTTTAGAAATTATTGCGTTAATGTTAGAGATAGCTTGATTCTTTATATTTAGGTACTCTTTCTTCTTAGACGAGCTAGCTTCCTTGTCTTAAGCTTTATACTTCGGATCTAGGATCGTCTAATAGTCCTAATTCGTAAGGATGTTACGGGTCTAACAAGCCTATTCTTTATAATCCTCCGGTCCTTTAAGCTTCTTAATCTTAAAAGTAGTCTTAGATATCGTCGACTACTTTAATCTTTCGTACTATAGTACTAAATAACTTGTTCTTAGTAGTATCTCCGGTAGTTTTAGTAGCCTAGACGAGTACGCTAGCTCGGTGAATAATACTAGGACAGTATTCTCTTAATGACAGCGGGTCGTTTTACATGTAACCTGGGCTTAGAACCTGTTGAATTATCTGTATACAGTATATTAAGCTTGCTACTTCTTCTAATATCAGAGAAAAGGAGGCGGGAGATTACATAGGACTAGTACTCGAACAGGAAAGACTAAGGGTTAAGCCCCGTCTTAGCAGTCGCTATAGGCTCAAAATCCAACATTATACAGCTTAAATTGAATACAGATTAAATAGCTCTGCATTTCGGGAGACTATTTACTAGGTATCATACGACATGACAGCGGATTCCTAAAGAAGTCGACTAGTTTAATAAGCAGGAGCCTAATGCTCTTATTACTAAGCTAACATGTATAGAGATTTATAGCCGAGTTCATTATATAAAAGACTAGTAGTACATCTTATTAGGGCTTTTGCCTTAGGTTAGCAGTCATCTGATGACGGACAGTCTAAGGGCTATTCTTCAGTTCGTAAGGTTAGGCTCTAAACACTCAGCCTTGCCGCTTAGAAGATGGCGCAGTCCTAGAACTGCCTTAGTATTAACCCTAACCCCCATACTTCAGCCACTAACTGTGATGGTCTCGACATGCTAATTATGATGATTGTGGAGTTATCTGGGATCTAAACGATGTAATAATGTACTCTATAACTTAGCACCACAATGGGGGTGTTGCAAAGTCGAAGTGCTAAAGCGATTCTAGCATTGGCACTGTGTATCGGTTCCGAGCTAAGATATCCAACTCTAGGCTCGCGAGAAACATTTGAGAGTATCATAGAGAACTAAAAACCAAGCATTAAGTATCATGCGTAACGAGTCCTAGAACAAGTTACTACCACGACATCTATTCCTATATTAGTAATTGGCCGTCCAAGCCGCGCTTTCTTTCAACCATGAAGTCTCTTGTGGCTAGTAAAGAGCATAAACTTGGTAATACATCCGTCCTCAACATTGAACAAATAATCATCAAAATTTGCATTATTTTCGTGTACCCACAATAGCCGTTAGACTCTACGTCCTTAAACCGCTCATCCCAAACGACTGTCCATTCGACTCTCCAGTGTCCTGATTCTTCCGTACTCTTTTAGAGGAGGTGGCGCGGGCAATTTCGGCCTTTCGCTTGCTCTTTACTCTTTCACGCTCTCGTTTGGTGATTTCAGCGAATACGCTGTGGAGAATGGGATGGAGTTCTGCAGCCGCGTAATCGTTTAAGATCGTCTTTATCAACTGACAAGCCTCATTTCTGCTATATCGAGCCAATGGCCAGAACTCCTCAAAGCGGTAGCTAATGTCTCCGTCTTCAAGCTGATGAGGCCGATGTATTCTGACACTGAGATCTTGGGCATTGAGCACCAGTGAAAATACCCGCGCAGTGGGGAAGAATTTATCTAAGTTTTCCTCCGTATTGACCATCCAAGTGTACATGTTGTAAAGGGCTTGGCTAGCGTTATGCAAATTCGTCATGTAAGCGTCCTGGAGGTCGGCTCCCGCTTTTTTCACTTCCATAAAGAGGAATGGAAAGCACCGTTTATCACCGTCGGGAGAGATGGTTTTCTCAAGGTCATCCGGAATAGGGTCCGAATCAGCTTCTGCCTGGGTAAAGGATTGCAGCGTGAAACTGATCGCCAAGTCCGGCTTCGGCAGAGAGATCTCATCATCTTTCGTGGAAGGCAGACGGGAGTCTTTCGGTTGTGACCACTGCCCCTCGCAGTTCCAGTCAAACCTCTCACCAAGCCAATACTGGTCGATGATGTGTATCATAATTGTGCGTTGAAGGATAGCCTCGTTTCGAGCGAGGCAGCGCTTTAGGTCAGCTTGGAAATACTTTTCGTTCACGATAGGATAATTCAGTTTGGATTTTCCTTCATCGAAGTTGAACGAAAAGTCATCGATGTAAGGATAGCAGGTGTCGTCGGAATGCTCAATGACTTGCTGAAGAAAGTCTCGCATCAGGTGTTGCAAGTCTCCGGTGTCTTTCAGACATCGCTCAGGAAGCTCGGTTTTTAAAATGGATTTCCAATGAGCGAGTCTATCATCTGGGGTCGCATCCAACCAGATCCGACGATATCTGAGCTTTTTTTCTGAAACTTTGACGGTCTTGGACCGAGCACCCTTTACGGTAGATTCATATTCATTTGTAGTCCTCGAGGCTGAGATTGAGTCCATGCCGTTCACTACGTAAGGCGCTCGTGCTTCGGGAGCATGTGCAGGTGAGATTACTTCCACCTCTCTAAGCCAAGAAGAAACCTTGGGGTTCTAACTCTCTGTGAGCAGTGATTCAATCTCGTAGACGTAATACTGACAGAGGCTCGCTTCCCCTTTCTTTTCTGTAGCGGTCCCTTGGTGACCGATCTTCGTCCTTTCCGATTGGACCTGCTCAATGACTTTGCTGGGGGGGCAGCTCTCGCATGTGTGCCCCTTTGTTTTCCAGGTCGGCCGAGGACGCCTCCCGAATCTGGACCAGTGTCACGATTCGCAGACGGTGACGGCTCTCTCAATGCTTCCCCTCTCTTACGTGCAATGCGCTGACAGAATCGTAAAGGTTTAGAGGAATTCGCTTTGATCGCGTCGTTCTGCTGCCTTTGCTGCTCCAACTTCACCCTAGCTCTTGTTCGAGGGCCGGAAGGACTTTTGGATGGTGATTGATGACCCTAAGTTGTATTCCGCATCAGCAACGCCTTAGGAACCTCGCAAATAGTCGAACTTGCCTGGCTCTTCGCTACTGTGGGGACACTCTGCGTGAGTCGCTTTGTGCCTTGAGAGTGCGCTACCTTGGGCATGAAGACGAAGAAGCTGGGACTTCGACTCGGCTGAGCGATCGAAATCTTCTCTGGGTGCGTCGGTGATCCTCAGCGCTGCTGATAGTGTAGCGTCAGCGAAGACCATTGGGCCACGTCACATACCGGAGTCGCGCATTAGCGAGCGAGGCGCGTGCGATTGATCGTACAAACTGGGGATTCAGTAGTAATCACACCCCTGGACGCTAGCCCCCAGAGGGGCCAAAAAGGGAAAGTGGGGCGGTTCGAATGCTGCGCGTCACACTAGACAAGGCCCGGAGCCTTGAGCCTTCGCACAAACCATGTCAACTTTAGTGCTGCTATAAGAGCCAGGAACGTCAATGCTGAGTTTCACGGACCTTATAGCCTGTCAACACTGCGATGGTCGTGCTCTCAACGACATACTTCATCTCCCGCACTGGATGCAGAATCCCATATAGAATTGCTACAATTCGGGC
>JAABUL010003539.1_pt1 | contig 22976 bp, 22 predicted proteins | sample 5559151 | NCBI WGS metagenome assembly JAABUL01 (sample SAMN10711876, study PRJNA513368) | rock metagenome | isolation source: Antarctica rocks | place: Antarctica: Victoria Land, Pudding Butte sud | reverse complement strand
TTGGGCCCCAAAGTCTCACTGTTCGAAGAGACAGCTTTCGTGCCGAAGGGGCTACTTGCAGACGGAGCCTGAGAGCTATTGCTACTGGGACTACCATCATTCGTTCCAAAGAGACCCTTTGCGGACGAAGCCTTGAATGTGCTGTTGCTGAAGGAACCGAACCCGGAGAAACCAGTCGTGCTGAAAGGCGTACCCTTAGATGCGTCGCTGTTTGCGGTTGTACCAAAGAAATTGCCTGTAGAACTAGCCTTCGAAGTGTGATCATTGACAGACATGGCATTAAGGCCGAATGGGCCGCCCTTTGCAGACGAAGCCTGAGAGCTATTGCTACTGAGACTACCATCATTCGTTCCAAAGAGACCCTTTGCGGACGGAGCCTTGGATGTGATGCTGCTGAAGGAACCGAACCCGGAGAAACCAGTCGTGCTGAAAGGCGTACCCTTAGATGCGTCGCTGTTTGCGGTTGTACCAAAGAAATTGCCTGTAGAACTAGCCTTCGAAGTGTGATCCTTGGCAGACATGGCATTGGAGCCGAATAGGCCGCCCTTTGGTGTAGCTTCTGAGACGTCACTATTGGAAGATGTGGCATTTGAGCCAAACAGGCCTAGGGACGGGGTTTTGAATGTGTCGCTGTTGGGAGATACGCCATTGGAACCAGAGAAATTACCTACCGTCGATGAGGGTTTGGTTGATCCGAATAAACTACTCCTTGAAGGTGGTTGGGTGGATGCGTTGTTGCCAGAAGGTGCCCAGTTTGAACCAAATGGATGGCCCCCCGGGGACTCCGTTTTCTTTTGAGACCCAAGCGTTGATGATCCGAATGTCCAATTATTGCTTCCCGGGACGCTATTGGTGGCAAAGGAGCCGAAGTTGGCAAAGTTTGGAACTACAGACTCTTTTTCATCATCGCTAGTCCCAGTGTCGCTGCTTGTCCCAGCGGTTGTTGCTACTATCCTTGTTGTCCGAGCTGCAGCTGCCCTGGCGATGCCGTTTCCGACCGGCATAGTGGGATGCGTTAAGGGCTTCACAGCCCAAGTGTGTGTGCTGATCTCCAGCTCTCGATTTCTCCTCTTCGTCTCGGGGTCGAGATAGATATGCATGCCTGTCTCATCGCCTTTACCTAGATTAAAGATACGGCAGATCATATAGATGCTCGAACGGCTTTTGCCATCTTCAATTCGCTTGTCTTGAATCTAATACCATGTAAGCGATTTCAAGCCTGAAGGATAGAGGTTCTTACATGTCGTTCCTGGGCTTTACTCATGAAGAAAGGCTCTTGCCAATTTGAACTCGTTGTTGTCTTGATCTCGATGTGATAGAGGGGTCTCTCGCTATCCCACAACCCTTGTGCTAGATGTCCCTTCTGGGTCAAGAATTGGGTAAGCCTGCGTGAATCATCCAGGTACTCAATATCAGCAATGGCACTTCGATCAACGTCTTTCTCGAGGTCATGATAGTCGGCGTGTATCTTGACTCGGTCTCTGATCTCGCTCTTCCAGTTCTCTAAACCGAATCTTGGCAGACCGAGTCCCTTCAAATATTCGAACATGTAAAGTTCCCCAGCAGCTCCAACCTTGAAATCCCGTTCTTGCGTGCGAGTTGCGAAAGCTTCTCGAATAGTTCCCTGAGGCAAAGCTATAGTGGCCACTGGACCCTGAATGGAGAGCCCCGTCGACTCGAAAACGCCAGAATATACACGTTGTCTTGCAACGTTGACGACATGTTCGAGGATACGCTTGTAAGCTGTCTCCTGAGCCTCTCTCTGCCGCTCCTGATATGAGGGGTTCGACGTGATCTCATCGCATACGTCCTCCGCATTTTCACTTCCGGATTGCCTCTCTCTCCATCTCGCCCAACCAGAGGGTGTGTACGGACGTGGACCAGAACTTGGAGTGGAAAGCCTGATATTGCTGGTAGCCTCGACCAGAGTCTCAACGTCCGACCCAGGGTCTGTTACCCCAAGCTCTTCATCCAGAGCAGCAAAGTCACAATCAACTTGACCCACTCCTGCGTTCTCGAGGATTTTGTCTATGACAGCCGGCTTGTCTTTTCGAAACACGCCTCCGATAACGCCTGGTGCACCTGAATCAGTGATGCTCAAGAATGTACACAATCTGCGAGGAAGGTCAGATTCGAAGCAAACATCGCGTTCAACCTCGTCCTTCGGTAAGTAGAGTCGCAGGGCACCTTCTGCTTCCTCAAAATGGAAGTTCGCTCGGCTTGATGCGCCTTCAATGCTGCGTCCATCCTGCGTGATCTGCAGTGAGCGTCTGATGCCGTCACTCACGTAGACAATTGCGCGCTTGAACTTTCGATATAGCGAGGCTACGTCCTGTCTTTTGTTCAGGCTAGTAAAATGAAAAGCACATCTGTACTAGCGTCAGCCAACTGAAGCCTCATTGCTATTTCATGTTCCTATCGAGGTCCTGTGACGAATGACATACCGGACAATAGCCTGACTTTTGATGCGGAGATTTCTGGTCATCTCATGATCCTGGGAGCCTCCACTTACGTCTGTGACTTCTTTCACAAGTTTCGAAGAAAATCGTTCTTCCAAGCCCATGGCTAGGAGAAGTGGTCTGGTATCCCTGATTTCTTCAAGAGATAAGTTCAAAACCACAATTTTGCCCCTAAATGCATCCCAGTGAATGGTATTCTCCACAATCGCAAAATCTACGAAGTCATCCTTGGAAGAAGCTGAGGCGAAGCTGCCCACCCCATTTGCAAGCTTTACCGGTAAGACTTTAGCCTTGACAAGGCTCGAGAGATCAGTTTCTCCAATACCCAAGCCGCAAATCAGTACCATAGTCTCCTTGATCTGCACTACTGATGCTTTTTCTTTAGCTTCAGCTTCCAGTGAATCAATATACATCTTGACGGTTGGCTCCGAGATCTTGAGAACTGTTGTGAAGAACGTCTTCTTCAATGGATATACGTCAGCAACGGAGGTTTTCCACGGAATCTTAACACTCGACTCTACCCAGACGCATTGCGACGGAGGGCGCCAAGCGTTCTCTTTTGGAATGTACACCAAGGCAGAATCTTCGAAGGTGGACCGCAAGGCTTTCCGGCTCTCTGGGTTCTCGCCATTCATCGGGAACGAATGCTTCTGCCACAGGTAATCGTATCGCTTCTCAGCTTCCTCGATGATTTTATCAATTTCGAGTCCAGCGAATGCCTTTGATTTACAGACTGACGTCTTAGTGCTCCATGGGTTCCTCCCTATGTCATAATGTTCTAGACGGAGCTCCTTTAAAATGCAATTAGTCAAGTCTTGTTTGTCAACGGGAAGATCCCTTTACCTCAAATGATTGCATTTGATATGCCTCCATGAAAGTAATGCTCTGGTAATTTCCAGTGATGCCGAAAGCTTCCTCTACTGAAGTGACTTGGTATGGCGCGCCGGCGGTTCCAATGTTCGGTTGAGTGTAGACGGTGGATTGGCTTCTCAAGGCATTCTTGTCTCCGCTATGGCTCTTTAACATAAGCAGATCGTTAAGGACATCTATTTGAGAAGCATCGGGAATTCTTAGGGACACCTTGAAAAGATGCTCAAGCTCAAGCTCAAGGTAGAGCTCGAGCTTCAGACACTGCTTTGACTTGAGCCATTGCGGACCGTCCCAAACACAGTCTGCAGTCGAAAGCCAAGTAGAGTGATTCCTGTTTGATGGCTGTATCCAAATGATAGGATGCCTGAACATATCACTAAATGTTCGTTAGTCGGGAAAGAGGCCAAATCATACAAAGGCATACCGAACATGATCAAGACCTTCACTACATTTCGACTGAATGTTCTGGTATATCCTAGCCAATTGGTCTCTCGCAGAAGTAGTGTTGAGCGCAGGGTTGATTGTTTTGAACGTGTTCAGGGCAGAGAGGTAGAAGTCCAGATTCTCCTCAATTCCAACTTGCAAGTCCTTCACAAACATCCAATCTAATCTTTCCTCATCCCGAAGGAGCTCGGATATGGCAATGAAAGGATATGCGTCGGCAATACGGAGCTCCGCAGCGATTTGCTTAAGCTTGGGTAGGGGCAGGAACGTGCCTATTAGAGATGTCCTGCGTCCATTTTCAAGAAGCACAGCGCTGTTCCGCAGCTTTCCCTCCACGACATCATTGGTTTGAAGGCGATAGTAGGCCCATCCACGCTTCAGAGTTCCTAGCAGCTTATTCGATCGATGTTTAACGATATACTGAAATTCTTTCGACAGTCCATCATAGCCTTTGGCACGGAGCTCGGGTATTCGGCGAACCCTGACTATTTCTTCAAGCCATCTCATCCACGACCGCCCGTTGTGGATAACTTCAGGATCAACCGCCTTCAAATAGTCTTCATGTAGATAATGTACCGGATGGCCAGGAAGCTGGGCATCTTGCTTGAAGAGTTTTGATGGACTGTAGTCATCCACTTCGTCAGGGAAGTACAGGTATTGGTCTTTCTTGAGCAGAGAGCCGTGCTGATTGGCAAGTCGAACCTGCGGAGCCAAGCCCAAATGGTCATTCGGAAGGAACCAATATAAATATCGGATGTGAGCAACAGCATTGAACACTTTGAAGTTGTCAAGGTTCGTAGCACTGTAACGTTTGTGAATCGAGCTGATCACAGAATCCCGCGGGCAGCTCATCACGCCTAAATTTGAAAGAAGATCTGCCCAAGCAATATTCTCGGCAGCCATGGGGCAGACGAGATCGAGGCCGATATCTGCAGGAATGGAAATACCATCAGTCTTGGGGAAATATATTTCGTTCCCAGAAGCGCTAGATACCCATCTGCCGTCACGCAATGGAATCAAGGCAAGCGTTCTTAAGCGCTTCTGTGGATTGGGACGGTTCTCAATGAAGGCTCTCGAAAGTAACTTGCAGATCCGAGTACGCCAGTCGGCATTTTTCTTCATCGATCTCCATTTCGAGCCGCCAGAGATGCGGAGATCAGTTTCTAGACGATCAACAAATTTGCTCCATTGAAGCGTTGTTGTCCCTAAGCGTTTAAGTATCTGGAAGTCTGCTTCTGTGTACTTCGGTGAGAGGTAAATTTCTGCACCCTCTAGATCCGGTAACAAAGGACTTTGATCTTCGGCGATGGCACTTTCGGACAGCTTCTCGAGGTCGGAAGGCTTGTAGAGACCATTACCGCTCCATGGTTCTAAAAGAGGAGTTTGCTCGAGCTTCTCACGAACTAGGGTCCACAATGTCCTCCAGAAATCATCTGTAATGAAATCTTCAGGAAGGTATCTCATCCACTGATACCTAAGCGATGGACGCTTGCAGAACACGATCACGGCATCCGCAAATGCTTTGGCGACCCCTTTCAGAACGGCTTGGTTCCTCTTGGAATGTACTACGTCTTCCCGATTGGCTTGAGTGACGAAGTCAGCTTGGATTAAGAACTTGAATCCTACTCGACGCAAGGGCAAGAAAGCATAGGTGTACTGTTGCTCGAGGACCGGCTCATCGTGCTCATCCATCGGAAAAGCGAGAACGACTGTTGCCCGGTCAATGCTGTTTCCTTGCTTGTCTTTTCTCGCCTCGTCGAAAGGGAGATCGTGAAGGTCGCTCTTCATGGAATAATATTTTTTTTCCGAAGTCGACTCTTCCTTGCCTTCGCGCGTAGTCTTTGCGAGGAATGTTGTGTACAGCCCATTTTCTTTGGTTTCCCGTTTCGAGTATTGAGTGGCCGTAGGGGAATTGTCTGGCGGGTGCAGCTCTATGGATAGTCGCTGTAACCGACTCAAGAACATTAGGAAAGTGTCAGGGACATCCCGGAATTCAGAAGCCCGCTCCTCGAATTTGGTTGAATCCAAGAGCGTCAATATCATGCGCGTGCGCACACCTATTGGAAGCTCTTCAGCGTCCTCATAGTACGGTGTGATCATGCCCAGACCATCGTCATCGTCCTCTCGAGTATGCGAAAAGGCAAACGAGAACGGTCCGGACTGGATGTGCACCTTCTGTGCAATCTTGAAAACGGACTTGAAGCCGATGCCCTTCTCGCCGATATATCCCGCACTATATTTCTTCGTAGAGTTGCCGACGGAGCAAATGGCTCTGATGTTGCTCTTCGAGAAGCCATCCTCATTCGAGTCAATGATGATCCTATGTGAATAGAGTTTGAAGGCTAGAAACGGCTCTTCACCGTCCGCCGTCGCTGTAGAGTAAGAGTTGTCTTCAGCGTTCTGTATGAGCTCATACAGAAAGCGAGTTTCTTTCGAATAGAGATTATCGACAACACTGCAAAGGTCAGCCAGATTCTCTACACGGGAAGGTGCAATACATCTTGATAGAATCCGCGAGCTGTCTTCGTGTCTTTTGCAATGCTCGAAGCGCAGATGGCCGATTAGCAACTAGAAAGTCTCGGTCCTCCGCCGTGATGCCGCCATTGTCCTCCCTTACTTCTGCAATAAAATCGCGGGCCTCTTCTTGGGAGGGATTCGGCATCCTCAAGAGGGAAATTTAACGATGAGGAATGCTGAGGTGATAATGCTAGCACATGATCGACCCGATTAATCAAAGACCAAAGCAAGGATGAAAATGAGAGAATGGTAGGCATATTGACAGCCTCGTGCAGCTGGTGTATTTCACTCGTAGCAGGCTTTCGTATCCTGCCGCCCAATGCCATGGTGGCTGAGAAGCCTGCAGTTGCTGCGCAAACGACAAGGTTACCTGAAACAGGCTGACAGCAAAGACCCTTCACTGGAGGTACCTCATTTTCGGTGTGACTGCCACGCTGCCACCCAATCTCAGGTATCTCACGATTAAACATCTTTTTCATAGCGATAAACACATAACGCGTCGCGGTCATTTTCATCTTCCTCCACCAGTCCACCACCACCTACTACAGTCAAAGCTGCATAGGGGAATTCCGACACGGCCCGGATTCAACCAAATTTAGGTGGGGCTAACGGAAAATCTCCATATAACGCAACCGGAACCCTTTTGAATGGTTTTTTGGTGAGGTCCGTTAAAATGTCTCCCACTGTTTTCACCCGCGCCGAGCAGAAGAACAAGAAATCACTGATATCTACTGGGGAGCTGACATGTGAAGAGCATGAATGAAGGAGAGTCCTACCACATCTCTTGTTCTGAGAGGGGTTTCGATGAGGGGAAAAGGGCCATTGACCCAGGCGCTCATTGCCATGCTAATCTGCTATGTCTCGAACGATCTCTGAAGCTATTCCTTAATGTTAAACTTGAATGGAGATATTAAGAATCGGTTCATATGTGACGTAGGACAAGTGCTGTGTCTCGAATCTTGCTGAGCCTCCAAATTCCTGAGGTATCCCCTTTGCAGCAACCGCACCTCGGTCATATGTAGGCTTTAATCACTGCGCAATCAATACCTTCATCGCTCTATTATCGCCTCTCCTTGTTCTCCGCCTTTTCCTTCACCAGTTTTTTAAGTTGAATTTTCCCGCAGATTGAGTTCTTTATCTGCTTCAGAATGTAGTAGTAAATAGCTATTTAAGGACTTTCACATCGTTCCTGCATTGTTTCCTCCTTCGCTCTTAAGGACCGCAGCCTGAGCTCAATCGAAGGGTGGTGGGCGGAGTCACCTCGCTCACCGCCTATCAACCATTCCGCGTCAGCCTTCGTGAGCTAGATCGTAACATCAATTATCGATCCTTACGGAGGTGCTTTCCTTCCGTTTGATTATCTCGGGGTAATATCACCGTTATCATAACTATATGGCGTTACACTCAATCGGCGGACGTTTTGTCCTTCTGAAACGACGCAAAGATTGCTTTCTCGTCCGTGATGGCTGGTTTCAATGTACCTATCGCGTCAAAAGCAGCTTTTTACTTTCTTTCTCACAGCTACAGTTCTCTATGTCATCTCACTCGGCCGCTATCGCCTCTATTTCCACCCGCTGGCTTAATTCCCGGTCCCAAACTTGCTGCAGCGACGAATTGGTATGAAGCCTACTTGAACCTGGTAAAAGGAATAGGAGGGCAACTCTCTTCGGAGGTAGACCGCATGCACCAGTGATACGACCCTATTGTGCGTATCAATCTTAACGAGCTCCATGTCAATGAACCCAGAATTTTAGCAAGCCCTTTATGCTGGCCAGCCGGCGCGACCAGAAAAATGGTCGCCTGCCGCAGCCATGTTAGGGACAACTCTAGAAAATTTGGGATGACTGATCACCATACCTGGCAAAACGAAGAGCTGCAAACAGTGCCATCTTTTCCCGGCACGCCATCTCCGGCATGAAGCCAATCATTCATGACCACCTACAGCAGCTGTGCAATTTCTGGCATCGTACTGTTGGTCAGGTCGTTGAGCTTGTGTCAAAGTTTCTGGCCTTTACTACTGATGTCTTCGGTGACTATGGCTTGGGAGAGTCCTCTGGTCTGCAAAAGAATGTAAAGGCGGCAGAAGATTGGAATCAGATCATGGCTGCAGTGGCTATGCCCCTGAAAGATGTGCCCGCTCAGCAGCAAGGGGGTATAATACAAGTACTTAAAAGCAAATGATTGTGGTGAAAGGCGGCTGGAACGATGCAACTAGGAAGAACTCGAAATGGCTGCCTCGAGATTCTTTACTACCCATATGAGTGTACAATACTGGATGAAGGCATTTAGGAAGGGGCGTTGGGGTGAAGCTCTGATGCCGAAGATAATATGAAACCTTTTTGTACTCGAGGATATCGGTGGCGTTTCGGATAGGATGGCCTACATATTATGGACCAAAGTATATTGCGAATGCAATGTAATATTAAGAATTTATGGGTTGGTTGTCATACGAACAGTCCGTGCCACAACATCAGTCTGGCACGTATTCATACAGCTTCCTCCATATTTGATCATCCATGTGATCACTAGCAACATGTGAAGTAAACTTTCGAATGATCGGATGAGAGATAGTTTATGTCCTCTATATCTTTCTTGATCCTACTCTGATCTATTTGTTATGTCTTTGCGGTCAGCCGCGTCTGGAATGAATCTATCTAGTGGACAACATCCGGTCATTCTGATCTTGGAGCTGTTGTTGTTGGAAACCTAAAGTAGTGCACCGTTCGGCAGTGAGGCATGATCTCTCGCTTGGCAGCCACAACCCGCCCCACTCGCTCAAGCAAACATCTGAGCATTCGCTCATGCAGATATCATGGAGGTCAAAAAAGATCTTAACAGCACTCTTTATACGCAGATGCAACATACACACCAACAGGATGGGGCGCTCTTATGCAGATGCTGTTGCCGCTCTCAATACCCTGCAATCGAACTTCGCCGTTGTCGACGCTATCAGGAAGTCCGGCAGAGGCATGAACCAACAAGCAATACCTGAGATGATTGAGTGGTGCCGTAAGATAGGGTATGAGGTGTGCGCCTTTACTGTGGATCTACTTGAGACCAGTCACTGAGAATTCATAGCCTTCCGACTTCAACCGGCTGAGAATCATTCACATCGCAGGAACAAAGGGCAAAGGCTCCACAAGCGCGTTCATCTCCTCGATCTTGGGACAATACTTGCCTTCGCTCTCTCAATCCAAGCCATTATTACACAAAATTGGCCTGTACACCTCCCCACATCTCCGCTTCGTTCGCGAACGTATCCAGATCAACAATCAGCCTCTTTCCGAGGAAATCTTTGCAAAATACTTTTTTGAGATATGGGACCGTTTGGAAGATGCTGCAAAAGCTAGGGGAGAGGCAGTAGATGTAACCGCGAAGCCTATGTACTTTCGGTTCCTCACATTAATGGCATTCCATACATACATGAGTGAAGGGGTTGATACGGCAGTAATTGAGTGTGGTGTTGGTGGTGAATATGATAGCACTAATATCGTTACGGCGCCCACCGTCACAGGCATCACTAGCTTAGGCATCGACCACGTCGCTATGCTCGGTAATACTATTGAGGAAATCGCTTGGCACAAGGCGGGGATAATGAAAGTCGGTGCCCCTGCTTTCACGTCTCCTCAGCCTGTAGAGGCTCTTAGGGTTCTTGAAAACCGGGCTGCCGAAAAAGCTACGCCTCTAAAAGTGGTTGAGAAGAACCCACAGCTCTCAAAAATCAAGCTCGGTCTCGCAGCCGATTTCCAGGTCTCTAATGCCGCCCTCGCTGTTGCTGTAGCTTCAGCTCATCTTCAGGCCCTTGGTCATCCTAAAACAAGGAGTCGCGAGCTAGAAGTCCAGGAGGAAACCCTTCAAGATGAAGATGTGCAAATGAAGGAAGAAAAGGATGAAACAGACATTCTCGAAGAGGCTGACTATGGACAATCGTACACGAAAAGTTTCCAAGAGGATGATTTGCACATCGGGCAAGGAAATTTCGACAGGGAAAACCATGGACAAAATGATATAGAAACCGATCAAGGACATGTTTACAAAGATAATTTCCAAAAGGAGCATATTCGAATCGATCGAGGAAAAGGCCACAAGATTGACCCCCAAGAGGAAGGTCTCCACAAGGACAAATTCCACTCTGCATTCACTCTTCCACCTGAATTCATTCACGGCCTACAAAACGTGCACTGGCCGGGCCGATGCGAAACTCGACACGAGGCCAATATCACATGGCATATCGACGGTGGTCACACGCTCGAAAGCATCGAAGCCGCAGGCAGATGGTTTGCGTCGCAAATCCATCAGCAGAATTTTCAACCAGGACATGGCTCCCCACGCATTCTAATCTTCAACCAGCAAACCCGCGACGCGGGCGCTCTTGCACGTGCACTTCACCGCACTCTAGCCACTGCATTGCACGACGACCGCCCGTTTACCCACGCAATATTCTGCCCCAACCTCACATTCCGAGATGCGGGTTACTCCCCCGATTTGGTCAGCGTCAATACCAACGCACAAGAGGTGAAGCAGCTGGAGGTGCAGAAGCGGTTGGCGGCCACCTGGGGAGATATTGACTCTCAAGCTAAAGTGGCGGTTGTGGGGACTATTGAGGAGGCGGTGGAGAGGGTGAGGGAGATCGCAAAGGGTGAGGGGGAGGTCAGGGTGCTGGTGACTGGGAGTTTGCATCTTGTGGGGGGCTTTTTGGATGTGCTTGAGAGGAGGTGACGGGGTTGCAATGTGCACCGTAACTGGGATACAGGCATAGGAAGGCGTTGGGTGAGATGGAAACGTATAGGTTAGATGGTTTTGCGTAATTTTTTGATTGTGCATGGCTCGTTGTTCTTAGGTCTCATTCTCTTGCACTCATACCCGTCATCAGCAATTGGATTCAACTCCGTCGCCTACCCTAACTTGATTCCACAAGACTCGTTTTCGCTTCATGAAAGTTTCCCTTGTGAGGATTATACCCAACCCGGTATGGAACGGAAGGAAGTAAATACCGTACGTCTGACTGAGCGAGGAATGATATACGCAAGAGAGAGGAGCCACGATCTCGAGTATTGATCGATTGAAAGACTTGTGGTTGATTGGGAATAACCCAGAAACTGAGGGGTTTTGTGGACGGCAAAGATTTCATACACTTGAAAGGGGGGGGATTAGGACTTGACTACTGTAGAAGATGAAAGAGCAGTTACTTGGAAGGCTCCCGTCGTCGTTGACCCTGTTACACCCGAGCCGGTACGCTTTGCGCCATCCGGACTTGGTGTGCAGCATGCTGTTCTCTATTGAGGAAGGGTGGTGGAGGGGGTAGAGTATGCATTGGGGTTTCGAAGCTGGGATCAATGGGGTTGTTGGGTCTGACAAGTTGAGATCAGTGCTCAATTCGGACGGAATTTTTGGCGATTAGTGGATTAGGAGAGTTGTGCGGAGAGAGGGATAATAGGTTCAATTTCCTTCAGGCGTGGCAACACCTTCCCAGATCGACAATACACCCCCAATGAGATGGAGGCTACCAGCTACAAACACTTGAGTCCCATGGCAACTCTCGCATAGGTCTCCTGCTAAATGCACGCTTGATAGGGAATGGGTTATGGAAGACGCATCTAGGCTAGCCTAAACGTCCGCAAAGGCTTTTTGTACTGTAAGGCCAGCAACAGCAGCAGAGTCGTTATTATGGTCTACAGGATCTAATGTGTCGTCTTAGAATTCAGGCCACAAGAACACTTTGCGGTATTGGCCTACCCGTTGTGTAACCGCTTAACTTCCGAGGGACGTTAGTTTAAAAGACAACATGGTCGAATCGAATCCCGAAGTCAGTATGGTTACTCCCGTGTAGGGTTTGAAGAACAGAGGTGGCCTCGGGTCGAAACTGTTGGTTAAGATCAGTATTCGTGGGGAATCCTGGGCGAGCCCAGCGAGCCAGTGGCCCGCCACCCTGAAGCTGTCAACGGTATGGGCACCATCAAAATGCCATGTTACGTTTCCAAGAGGCAAATCCACGCATCGACCGCGCCAGACAGTGTTTCCCAGGCCTTGTTTGATGAGCGAGGAAGGCGTGCCCTTCGTGGGAGAATTGGGTCCAATCTTCTGCAGAACGACGCTTGCTAGAGCAATTGCAAGCGAAGAATTTTGGTTGTTGAATTTCTGATCTAGCATGATTTTAAGGTCGGATAAGACAGGGTCGATTTTTACGGTCTCCAGCGAAACCCCCTTGCAGTCCGCCCGGGTCTGGAGCACCTAAGCAGCCGCCGGGACCTGTTTCACAGTAAAGGCTGGGCAATTTACCTTGAAGATACCAGACTTATACCATGCTATTTGCTCAATGGTATCACCCAAGACCGCAACATGTTGAATCCCACGCTCCTCCAATTCCGACCTCGCAAACGGCGATATCAGCTCCTTCCCGGATGAGTACATGAAATGACATCAAAGGTCAAGAATCGGAAGTATACCGACTTGCTTTTGAGATCTTTGCCATCTCATTGCAGACTCCTCCAAAGCGTCCCAAACTTCGAAAAAGTATTTTGCGAAAACACCTTCGGCTATAGGTTCCGACTTGATTCTTATCCGTTCGCGTACCGCAATGAGATGAGGCGAGGTATAAAGATCAATCTTATGAGGGATGCCGTGTATACCCTGATGAGCTAATAGTATGGAGTTGACAAAGGTACAGGTAGAGCCTTTGCCCTTGGTACCGGCGACGTATACGACCTTGAGGCGATTCAGCTCCGAAACCTCGGGCTGATTAGCCTTGAGATCATGATGATACATATTCGTAGAGAGGGTACTTCGTGGCCGGCTCGACGAACCCATTGACTCATTTCATCGACGGCTGAAGCATCTAGCTTCAACCCAAGCCTCCGCCTTTCCTCCAGCACAGCGAATGGAGTTTGAAGACCATTCAAACATTCAAGCGCATCCTGGCAATTCGACCATCAGCCAGAGACTTGCCGGTACACAAGTATTGAGGTTCTAACTTTATATGAACGGGTTCAAGCCATCGATAATAAGGCCCGATGGAAGCAGTTCCCCTTCGACAGTAGCGATTTTAGACAAGTTGTGGCAAAAGACAGTATCAGAGATAGACTCCTGCGCATCGCTGTGCACGAACGAAAAGGCTGAGAGATGAGACTTTATGTACCACAAATTAATTGTTTGCAGTTAAGGGCAGCGTGTATAGAAGGTGAAGATACATGGGTTTCACCAGTCCAATTGAATGTTACTGATTCCATTCACTGTTGTAGATAGGCAGTCTTTCTTCTGGGACATTGACGCGGGCGAAAACCTATCGTCGCACGCCGCACACAAATCTCCTATGATAAGGGCATTCATCCGAGAGCATCATACAACAGCCAAGGTTACGACTGGTGTGAACGTTTTGTGAAGAATAGAAGATTGCTACCAGCAAATGCTGCCACTGCAGATAGCCACCTTTCAAGAAAAGTCCTTCGGGAAGGGACTGCTCCCAGGAAAAAAGGTTAGAAGTTCTGCAATTTATTGGTAATGTAAACGTAGATCGATTTCATTCGAGACGGTCACTTCTCATTGATGAAGTGTAAATCTGTTGATTGCCTAGAGGTGTGTTTGTTCTACATACGGAGTAGAAAGCTATCTACTACGTGGTATGTTTTGTGCGGAGCGAGGAACATATCTGCGCTAGTACCAATTTGGTCAGCGAGCAGATTGCTCCTACTACTCCTGCTCCCACTGTTCCTCCCATTGCTCCTATGCTTCAACACTCATCGCGAGAACAGTCATTTTCTTCGCGTTCTCTGTTAATGATTCAATTGTGTGACCGTTGTTTTGGATGGCCCCCAATAAACCCAACCCAATTCACCCCAAGATTGTGAGATTTGAGACCAGTTCCCAGCATCCTTGTGGGGGGATATATCTGGAGAGCAATGATTAGATGAGATAAGATAAGATTAAGAAACTTCTCGCAGAGCAGCATAGGTAACCCATTACGCATGTAAAAGTGCTTCATTCTTCGTGGATATTGCATCGTTGGAAAGTTCCCATTCAGCTTATTAAACTCAGCTATTTACATATGAAATACATCGAATATGCATGACGCGTACAGGAGATGCAGCATGTCAGTTCTGATGCTGTACCCCGCAAAACCCTTTGCGTAGAGATCTGATATCTCGCTAAAAGAGTTCCAGTCATTGGCTCCACTGGCTCTATCAGTGCATCAGGCAACAGGCAACAGGCAACAGGCTGGATCTCAATGCCACACCTGATCTTCAGTCATTGTCTTGTTCACTGTTGAATCCTTTCCGTTTTGTCTACATCCTCTCTACAGTTTTGCTAGAACTCCTTAATCTTTTTGTCACGCAAGATGCCGGTGACTATCAGACCTGCCGATCATCTTGCGAGAGCATGGAGATCTACCGACGCAGTATACTCCGCCGAGTCTCTTTTGAAAGAATCCAGTCCTACTGAGTATCGGAAGTGCAAGGCATTGATTCAAACTTCCTTCGGTAAATTCACGTCGGAATTACCTCTTCATCCGTCCAACAACGGATTTGTAGGAGCTGCAATTGCTGCTTACTGCGACCATCATCATCTCACACTGCGCCCAGAGGACATCTGGTTCGCTATTCTTACACAACTTAGTCTATACATCAATGCGCATGCAGAGGAACTGCGCTCCTTCTTCGTTGCCCATCAAGGACAGAAAGAGCTTTGGATTAAAGCTGTCGGGACCATACATACCGTCGATTTTGGGGCTTTGGCTAGAAGCATGACTGAACTCATGAGCGCCAATGTAGTCGACCCAGAGCTACGCCCTTGGATCATGCCGGCCTTTTCTACAACAACCGAGACTGACAAAGTCGTGGCATCCATCGTCATGATGGGTGCGTTACAGAAATTCTTTACTTACGGGTTTAAATTGATGTGTGGTATCCCTTCGGTTACTCTCCTTGGCGTCCAGGCAGACTGGCAAGAAATTCTCCACCGTCTGGAGAAACTTCCAAATCTTGGCGCAGAGGCGACTCAGTTCTATAACCTGCTGAAACCAGTCTTGAGTCGATTTGTGAGGTCCTTTGATTGCCCAGACTCGTCGGAGACGAAAGATTTTTGGCAGAAGATCGCAGACCGGTCGGCGGGTGGAAGTGGACCACCATATCTTTCAGGCTGGATTACAGCATTCTGCTTTTGGGATCAGGACGGCAAGTCTATGTATGCGCCCAACGGAATACCTCCTTCTGGACCCGTCAATACTCAATCGCGCGGTCGAAACGCGGGCTGCTGCCTTGACAACACCTTCTACCATTGTGTGAAAATCAAAAACGTCCCATCCGGCCACTCATCTGTACCCGTGAAGGTCAACGATAACGGCGTCTTCTACGAAACCATCATGGTAGCTGGCTCCATGGGTATTCGTATCAAAAGTACAGGAGAAGCACTAGATGACACTAGCACACACGCCAACAGCAGCAACCACATTCGGGATCGTTACGGGAAGGTGATCCATGTTGAACATCATCCTGAAACCCCCCAAGGTGAACCGGGGCTCGACTCGTTGCAGCCCGAATCTGGATGGTTTATGTTTGAAAGGACGGGAGATCCAAAAGCTGGAGATGCTGGGATGGGAGGAGCTGAGGTTTGCGTCGGCGATAGAATGAGGAAAGTCGAGAAAAGCCAACTAGGCGAGCTTGTTGGCCTTTGAGTATGGGGAGATTTAGAAAATTTGCAATTGCTTGGTTAATGAAGACATGAACTCTGTAATGTTATCAGGGAAAAATTCAGACATTGTAGGAAAAGGAGGTGTACTAATGATCCCACCCTTGATTATAACATATTTATGATTACAGTAATTGACATGTCTTTCAATCACTGAATCTTTCATTCGCCAAGAATAGGTCAATGAATCTTCAATCCACTGACATTTCGCTCGATGCTCTACCCAACTTTCACGAGGCACCTTTCTTGTCTCATGATATGGTCAGTTCGGCACGTTGATTTCGGACTTGTAAGGATTTCTCAGCCAGACACAATATCAGGCATACCGTCCATTTCTGGCAAAGGGTGTGAAGAGTGCACAATCAGTGTGGAGTTTTCAAGGTCGGGACTGAATGAGGATGTTCACAATTGGTTAATCTGACAACATTGTAAAGGTACTCGTAGCGTTAGATGAAAGTGTAAACGAAGTTTTGACAAGGATTGGGTTCAGAGCATCGAAGTATGGAATTCCTGGTGAAGCATTAGAGCGAGGCGAAATTTAGTAGATAATAACCGGTCTTCGGAGAGGGCGCGAAAAGAAGATATCGAATTGGCCAATTTAGATATAGAAGTAAGTGTGTCGGTGCTGTTGCAGCGATTCGTGCAAGAAGATAATTTACCTGATCAAGCGTCGGAAGTCGCCCCTTTCATCGGAGATTTTGTCTGAAAGATCCTCGTATTTTCTTTTCACATTCCGAATACTCAATGTCCACGCCAGAAAGCGGCAGCGCTTCGTATCCCGAATCTCCGCTGTTCCACTCGACACAGCATCAACAAGTAAATGAAATCATTCCGGACAACGGACTGACATCCTCGGTGGAAGGGTCGCCTCGGTCGCACGACGGCTCGATAGAGACGCGATTTGTCGAAGATGCCGTGCCAGAGGTTACGGTTGACCATGATGCCAGCAGTGGAAGTGTGTATACTCCAGAGCGGCATAGCCCCCACCAGATACCCAAAATGCCATTGTCGCCGGGTGCAGGTAACGACACGATTTCTAGTGTTCCGCCGTCTCGTCCTAACAAATACCACGGCCCACCTTCAACATGGCGGAATTGGACCGCTGCGGAGCGGGAGCTAGCAGCTAGCCTTCAGCAGCTAACCGCGAATGATCTCAGCGTGCATCTCTACAATGCTTTCCATCTACAGCGTAGACCTGAGAAAATACGAGGACAGGGAGGAGAGCAGCATGAAGGGGTTTCTGAGGGCGCAGAAGCTTGGCTTCCACCGAAGGTATGGACAGCTTGGCCGCTGCCACCGGACGTTGTTCCTAGGAACGCAGATATCTCACATTGGGAAGAGGAAGGAGATCGGCCTGGGCGATACTATGGTGGGAGAGACGCTACAAGTAATGTTCTTAAGGAGCTTTTGGTAGCTTACATACTCAAAAAAGCGAAAGAGAGATTCTGGGCAAGGGAGTGGGACGATGACGAGCCAAACGGCGCAGATGGCAAGCTAAGCAGGGAGTTAGGAAGCCAATCTGACCCATCCAACTGTGACAGTGGGAAATCCAATCCGTCGCCACCCGCCACTGAGCATACAAGCCGTGAAAGTAGCTCATCAGCGCGTTCTGGGCTAGACGACGACGATGTGCAGCCCCACAGTGCAGAAGCGAGCCCGCGAGCGGAGAATGCAGCTACGCCTTCTGGTGGTTGTTTGGATCTAAAGCCCAGAGATTTTGAGCCCGAAGTCATGGTTGACGATGATAAAGCAAGCGATATCTTGGAGCCTACCATGAACCACGTATTGGCCAAATTTGACGATTTACTGATGGGACTTCGCCATGCAAGAAGCGCCTACATGGCCCTGGATGACTCTGCTAGCGAGTCTCAGAAAGATGTGTGTGACCCACGGCAGTCTAAACAAGGGAAGGGAAGAGGCAGGCCGAGTAGCAACGGCAAATCATCAGTCGGGTTTGCAATCGATATTGCAGGAAACTCGAGGCCGTCGTCCACGTCTCGAACAAGAAGTCAACGAACATCTTCCTCAAGTCGAAAAGCGCAGAGTTTCCAAAGTCGCAAGGCCCGAGTTGGTCTTCGAGACTGGAGCGATGTTCTGGGTATCGCTTCCATGACTGGCTGGGAGTCAGCTGTTGTGGAGAAGGCGGCTACTAGGTGTGCTGCACTGTTCGAGGAGGGTATCTCGTTCAGGACTTTGGGAGAAGGCACGGATGAAGTCAGGGAAGACTCATACCTTCCAAGAATCTCCAAGCGGTCAGAAGTGAGAAGGCTCGGTAAGGCTTTTCTGAGAAATAAAAGAAGTCACGATTCTAGTGACGGTTCCAATCCCGGTTCGAGCGATGAGGGATTCGTTGGAATGGCTCATATTGACAGTTTCCTCCAACCTGTCGAAGCCGAGAGGCATTGGAAACGGAAGAAAAGGTCGCGCCAGTCTGAGAGACAATCGCGTCAATCAAGAAAAGGATAGCGCAAGGTTTCGATGTCGATTCATGTCGGTTTTGATTGGTCGTACTTGTTGGAAATAGGGGAGTTGGTAACCTCCGCCTCACAGGGCTGGTAGGGCTGCGGCCCGAGTAGAGTTTTCACCTTCCACCTCCTAGATAGCCTCCTAACAGCAACAACCAAAATACCAATATGCCCCATATGACCTCGTATCTCAACAGTACTGTGGATCCGTACTTTTGCTGTAGACGCTCGGTATGAACGTGATCGCCACAACTAAGGTAGTGAACAATCCAGATCAGGTGAGCAGACAATACATGACTACAATGCAATGACGTGCATAATGTCTTTCGCTAGTTATTTGTGGGCAAAGAATTGACAGAAAACCACCAACTTCGTTGCTTTGGATTGGCGGACACAGGCCCATGCTCGGAGGGCCAAACGACGACCATGGTGGGTTGGAGAAAATGGAAACAGAAGGTTTTACCGTTCGATGGGAGAAGCTTTACGGGGTATCTGACTTCTAACTAACCATACCAGGTAGCACCCACTTTGTTGACGACACCACTCTTCAGCTGGTGGGGGCAGTCATTGACCGTTTATATGACATGCATAAGCCCTTTGCGCCTTACGCTACCGTCGATCCGATGATTGGGGCCGATTCTGGATACGCATTCGGGGGCTTTATATTCGAAGAAGACGCAGTCCCAATATCACGTACGCATTTTGAGTCTCACTGTGACGGTATTCGTAAGATTTCAAACTACGCAACAACTGACTAGAAGCATGGATGGCAGCCGCTTCTTACTGAAGACATCAATTCAATCAACCTTATAGATGGAATGTTAGCATCTGAAGATTTGCCTCAGCAGTCAAGAGGTCCCTCTAAGTCTCCCATCTGCTCAAGCAGCGCCCAAGCAGCACCTTCCGGTCCTTCATAGGCCCGACCCTCGAGAATATAAATAGTTGGCAGCCGGTTCCGAGAAATGGGAGTGGTCCACAATAATCCGAAAACAGAACCACCACCTGGAGATCCGCGAGGCATGAGCGTCGCTGACGACGTCTTATTGGCTTACGGATTGGCCGACACAATTTCATAGCGGCGTCCTTGTTATTCTGTCTGGAAGACGTCAGAAGTACGAGCGCGTGGAGCTGTCCCTAGTTTCCGAGGGACGGCCCTCTCATTCGGGACGCGCCAGCACGGGTTCGATAAGGCTGCTCGGAAGATCCCGCCTTATCCTGCAAAGCTCAACGTGTCCCCCCTTCCGCCAAACCTTCTGTGTACACTACTCTACAGTATTGGTCCGCATAAGTCCATTTCTTCGCATAAGCGAGAACGAGACCTGCACCGTCTCATTGGCTTGAAAATTATCCTTGTTGGTAGTCAACGTTCAGGTTCCTTGACATTGCTTCGCCATTGGCTTCACGGAGTTGTTGCGCCACGTGGAGTTCTTGAACGCCCCCAATAACCTGCATTCGTCAGTAAGACCCTCAGCGACATAACCATTGTGGGTCCCTTTTCCGTAACATTCCGCTCTAAAAGCCGGCAAGCCTCAGACGATCATTCTACATGTCATATCTGGCAAGGCTGCTGACACGGATGTGAGAAGTTGGCAAGGCCTCGACTCTCTCTCGGTACTGCATTAAGCCTTTTCAAGACTCTGACAATGTCTCTGCGTTATGAGATTTGTCAAAACCCGTTTAGTCTTGTAACGGCTGAGAACCTCAAACGTCCATAAGCCTCCATACGGGACGTCCTTAGCTTGCCGTTGTTGATGCAACTATGAAGAAATGCAGTTTTCTCAAGATCGTTGCATGAGCTCTTATCATCCGTGGGGGGTTTAGGCAGCTTCCAACATACCACATCGCCCTATTCTGGGATACATGGCCACTACCGGTTTCTTAGTACAATCCGGGATGAAGCTACGAGCCTATGACCTGGCACTGGCCCCAATTGATTTTGATACATTTGCATTAAGTATTTGAGTTCCTGCTGCTCATAGGCCTCAAGTATTCAACCAATTTGATTGGAGCCCCGGCCCAGATCTGTAGGATTCCTTTAGGATCGGTCCAACAAGTCAGCACAAGCCACTTTCGCTTCGAGGTCAAGCTGACAGGGAAACCGTTGCAGGGGATGCAAGGATTCATATCATAGACTGGCCTTCCAACAGCCCCACCCCATCTTCGACCTCATAACGCAGCCAAGGAACTTCTTAGTGTGTCGTGGAAATAATAAAATCAGCAGCACCTCTACGACCGAGACGCAAAGTTGAAAAGTACTAAAGTCTTTGTTGCTTCAACGCCTGTATTATGTTCTCGACTTTGCGATACACGAAGGACCCCAGCAAACAAACAGTCTGCATTGAGCAAGCAAACGATCCACCGGGCCAAGGCCATGGGCAGCGACATTCTGCATGTAACCATTGTCGGGCAAAAAAGGTTCGTTCCTGACATATTAGTCCATGATACTATCCTGTTGGCCACGGCTCCATCCGCAATCGTACTGTCATGCAGCGCAAAATGGTTACTATTGGTCGCTAGAGCAGAACTCTAAGACCATCGATACTAACCTTCTTCTCCACCAGCTGAAGTGCCTGGGAGAAAATAAAACGTCGGAGCGGAAAGAGGGCAGCTCATGTGATCGGTGTCGTAAGAATGGCATCCAGTGCGTATTTCCACAACCTTCTCCCACCAAGGGCTCGAAGCGGCGAAGGTCCTTTCCTGCCACTTCCCGGACGACAAAGACAGGCGCAAGCACCCCTTCTTCTGCAACCATGGTTTCAACGGCTACGGCTCCGTCTCCTCAGCATCGGACGGCTGCGGTTCTTCAACACGATATGGCATATAGTGCGATAGGTGATAACAAAGTGCTGTCGGATATACCCTCAGGACCCCCCGTCGGCTTGCAGCCTAGTGAGTGCGTGGAGCAGCTAGACATGACCGGAAACCAGTCAGTCGGCGGACAAGACAGGTATCCTTATCATATGAATCATGGAAGCGACCCAGCCCATCAATTCGACTTCAACCTATCAATGCTGTCCACCGCGGACGATTCCTACGACTTTGGTTTCCTCCCTGATGATACGAACGGATGGCCAACACCCATGCATGGTGGAAACGTCTATAGTAAGTTACAAGCTAGGCCTCATAGATTATCAACGAATGTAAATACTGATCGTCTCACAGGGAATTACAACACAGATGACGTTCAAACAAGTCCTGCTTCAGCAACATATCCTGGGGAGTGCGCCAATTCGAACTCTTCCGGAACCTGGGGTATGGCCCCACATTCAAACGGCCAGCCCTTCGACATGAGGAAAAAGGACTGGCAACATTAGCCGCAATCTCGGTAGCGCCGGATCTGGACTAATGCAGTCACGGTGCTATGTTTCCTGTTTGGGTCTTACGTGTAACATCATTTTCAATAATAGCGCATATGGTACTCCGTATCCGTACATCGGGCAACTATCTTCACGTGGCTGTTTAGCTGCACATAACCGCCAACTGACGTTCTCTGGGGATTAGCACGCAGGGCCTCGCTGATTTGGGGTTTTCTTATGATCTGTACACATACCCCGCAGAAACATTAGGCTATTCTCGTACACGCGGGAAATACACAAACTACCTTAGGAGCTTAGATCGTCGGTGGGGGCGTCTAGGAACACACATACCGGTCGCTTCACCTCGATAATAACACAGTAAGGAGAAACACCCATCGCAGAATAACCATCGCAGAATAACCATCGCAGAACATCAATTGCAGAACAACCTATCTGCTCCCACAGCAACCACAGCACGTTGCTGCAACCTCTCCTAATCTTTAACCAAGCCCCTGACCGGCTAAGCTGAACTCCCTTCTGGGTCTAACTTCCGGAAGAACCATGAGACCACGGATCGATCTCCAGCCGACATACACCATAGAAACCCTAAACGTACATTTCATTTCTTTTTCCAGCTCATCAAGGTCGGGGCGAATATGTAAATCTTCTGGGCTATGTGATTCATAGCGTATATCGCCAGTCTGTTGGTCGGTCAACCTGTGTTTATGAGTGGATAGTTCACGCATCATGTTTGTATTAGCTGATTGAACCATGTGGTGATCGACGCATATGTTTTTTGCAGGCGGTTTTGTTGTTGGTCTAACATATTTCTCTGATTTAGAATATGTTGCAACCCATTCATGAATCGGGTACACGATTGACGAAGCTCCCCGGTTCATGAATAGGGTGCAAATTTGAGCCTTCATTCATGAATCAAATACTATTTTCGTAAATGTTTAATCATACATAGATCTTACATCTTTTACAATTATTAACTTTGACTGTGTTCTCTTGTCCCTCTTTCTTCATTTCAGACTGATGATGAAGATTTTGACTTGATCTCATCATGCGATTAGAACGTGTTGTCAGGACCGTGCCTAGGTGAGTCAACCAGCGAAAGTCAGGGTTGAATAGTGCTTGATCTTTAGAGGTAGCTATAACTGAATATTAAGAATACAGAAGAAGGTGAGTACAAGAGCTTCTATTTAAGTAATATTCAGAGGCTGCGCTAAGCCCGAAGGGGA
>JAABUL010003538.1_pt1 | contig 22977 bp, 23 predicted proteins | sample 5559151 | NCBI WGS metagenome assembly JAABUL01 (sample SAMN10711876, study PRJNA513368) | rock metagenome | isolation source: Antarctica rocks | place: Antarctica: Victoria Land, Pudding Butte sud | reverse complement strand
GAACTCTTCGGCGAAAGGACCTTTCCAAATCAGTCATCCGGCTGGCTTTCGAAGAAGTCCACCGCTCCAACTCTGTCAACGGCAACGTTGTGACCCACCCGTCGTCCCAGAGAATCTTTGATCTGAACGGTTGCGGAAACAATTATAGTCAGCTTCCGCAACCATCCCTAGAATCGTTGGTCGAGAGTCTTACAAGAAATGAACTCCAATCTTCCGTTGCGTTAATATGTCAGGCGTCAAAGTTGACTTTCAGTATGCTAGCGGTCTCATTGCGGCGTCTCGGTGATGAAAATGTTTACCCTCTTGTGCATGTGTCGTTGATTTTCCTCTTCAGTCTGGCTAGCGTTGACAAAGCAATGGAATACCTGGAGCAGGACGTCCCGTGGGGTGAAATCTGTTTTTTTCTCAACTCGCTGGCGAAACCGGATACCTTGACCTCACGGATTTGGGACCAGGACTTTCCGAGGCCCGAAAATGTCTTTGGCAGACCACTGCCAGAGGACTTCGCCATTCGCGGTCAGCTCTATACCCAGGGTTTCTTCCCAGAAACGTGGTTCTCGGATGCCACGATTGATGACGAAGAACGATCGTTGGAGTTGCCTTCAATGGCAGCACCTCGTGTGGAAAGGATCTTGTGGCTTGGAGCTCGTATAGTATCTGTATGCCCTATCCTTTTAGCGTCGCCTTGTCTTGGGTCATCACTGACAGGAGCTAGCGCGGTCGATGGATATCCTTCAACAAGGTGCAGGGGTTTTTCACCCTGCCAAAAGCGCAATCAAGGTTATAGAGCATGCAGCGGCATGCGTACTGTAGCCATGGCCCGACCTTTCCTTCCAAGGCTGAAAAACAAAAGCGTTACCACGATCAATGATGGCGTCTCGGGCGACTCACAGCCCTCACATATCACTCATACTGGGTGGAGAATCTATTTTGTTAGGGAGATCGAGTGTCCATCACGATCCAACTCAGCAGTTGACTGCCCTCGAAGCGGCATTGAATCGTGGCACATGAATTTCTTTTTGACTTCGTGTTAGAGTACTAAGGATACTTAAACTATCTTCCGGATTCACTGAATATGACCAATAAACGACATGTGGCCTGGCCACGCGACTCAACCATATGTAGATGCGAGACTGTCTCCCCTGGCCTCATACCCTGCAGGTTTAACTCATCCATCTTCAAACGCGCTAGGCGCCGCTAGTAGCCACCAGATTAGCATGCAACCCTGCTGAGTGCTGACGTCTAAAAGTTCTGGCTAACGTACCGTAGCTGACACGGCTGACTCGGGAATTTGTTAGCTAAGCCTGGCGAAATCACTGACATTTAGGGGTCCGTTTCGGCCCGACCTGACACCCAAATGACAACTTCGAGAGACAACCGCATCTTACTCGATCAAGAGCGGTTCGGTGTGCATACCACATTCTTGCTCCAGGTTCTACGGCGTCGGACTAAGCATAGCGTACATAGATCATTATTCCTAGATTATGCTCATTAAATGTTCAAGCTAAAGAGCTTACCGCTCACAGCTATCAGTCTTAGCAAGGTGATTTGCAGATTTTAGTGGGGCACCCACCCACGGTTAGTTTGGCTGGAGAAATCATTTCTGCGATGAAAAGCACAACCGAACCAATTGAACCTTCGTTACTCAATTAGGGAGTACGAGATAAACTGGTATTAGGAGCATTCTCCTGCATATTGCCAAATGATGATTGAAAATTTGTCTCTCATAATGCGCTCGGCGGTTTTTTTGATTACATAAGCATATTGATTATTGACTGCCTGTCGCACATTCTTATCAACCTGGTTGTTGAAGGCTCTCTGTATTAGATGTGTAATCACTACCCACCCGCTGCATCTGCTGACGAGGTGATCTAGGAGATGACTACCTAAATCGCACTCCCGCAGGCATAAAATCCGCTTTCTCACCCTTCCCCGGCCCCTAAGTACTGCCTACAAAAGCCCCCTACATAATCACCACCTACCCACTGCATCTGCTGACAGGGAGATGATCACCTACATCCTTCCCCGGCCCCTGATTATTGCCTACAGTAGGTGTGTAATCACCACCTACCTACTGCATTTGCTGACGAGGATATCTAGAGGATGACCACCTAAATGGCACTCTCGCAGGTCAGAATTCCTCACCCTTCTCCGGCCTCCGATTACTGCCTACAAAAGCTACTGCATTTGCTGACGGGGATATCTAGGAGACCACCTAAACGGCACCCCCGCAGGCCAAAAATCGGGCCGTTTTCTCATCCTTCCCCGGCCCCTGATTACTGCCCACAAAAGCCCCCTATAGTATCTAGTCTTTAAGCGCTAGATATCTGAGCAACGATTGTTCGTTACCCGAGTTGCTCTTCGTCATCGAGTTGCTCTTCGTCATCGAGTTGCTCTTCGTCATCGAGTTGCTCTTCGTCATCGAGTTGCTCTTCGTCATCGAGTTGCTCTTCGTCATCGAGTTGCTCTTCGTCATCGAGTTGCTCTTCGTCATCGAGTTTTGTAAACATGGCCCATCGAGCGAGTTCGTGACATGACAGCTAGACCAAAACGAGAGAGCAATGGGGGATGAGTATCCTGTATTGCAGACTTGAGGAGACGGTTGGGCCGTCCCAGAGTAACTTGTATCGTAGGAGACATAGAATGTGTTTTCGATGCTGTATGCAGTATCGCTTGCGAAGGACCTGTGCTCTGTTGAGAGAAGAGGACTACTCGCGAGCGACGTGGACGGCTTGCACGTTGTCATTGTGCCAGACTGGGCACCAATGCGATTGCATTTCCAGTAAATGTTCTCTATCTCACCGCGCGTTTGCTGAGCGTAGTAACCCGGATTCTTATTGAAGTCGCGACCTATGGTAGACACGCAATGAATTGCGGAACAGCAAGCTTTGCTGCTTTCTTGTAGACACAAATAAGATTGCACTCCAGCCATGTTATTGATAGGATTGCACGTCAGGAAGTTCCCAACCATGAAGAATGCAACTAGAAACAAACAATTCGAAAGCGTGTTCTATTCTTGATCTGTTATTTCTATCTGCACATCTAGCATGATAATATACATAAATAGCAACTTTGGTTGACATTACATCTGAAAAACACGGAATAGCTGTTGTAAGCAATTATACAAGAGCTTACCTTAATAGTATGTATGAGATTCTGACATGACAGCTTCTAGAGGCAACTGACAGAGATGACATCGGCTTAGCCTATTGATGCACAGAGTTTCTGATTATTGTCAGCGAATGATCGCCGATGAGCCACTCAGCTGATTTTACTTCAATTATTCAGAGATGCAATGCTGACCCAAATCAACATCGCTTATCAGCCACGAGAGTAAATTGCCTCAGTACTCAGACCTTATGCTTATTTTGCAATGCCACTATACCCCCGAAATGCGGCAAGGTGGCACTTTGAGTAAGATTATTTCCTAAGGGATAAACATTGTAGAGGTGCGCTAGTTGTTAGTGCGTCGTCGCATCCGATGCGTCGTCGCACGCAGGCACTTGTACACCCATAGTGATTCATTCCATGGGTCTGATTACTGAGGCAAGAGAGTAACCCGAAGGAACATGACAGGCTTTCCCACCCGTCCCTCCCCCCAAGCAGCAATCCTGTGAGAGGTAAGGCCGATTTTTGGTCTGCGGGAGTGCCATGATTACACATCTAATATAGAGGCTTTTGTAGGCAGTAATCAGAGGCCAGAGATTTAATCCTATAAGATGTTGAAAACCGGGGTTTCCCAGGTTCAGCCTATACCATATGTGGTTAGCTTGGTCACGTGACTGCGTCACGTGATCCTCCGGTATACAGTCTGGCCTACACACTTCCATGCATCACCGTTACCCATCATAGCTCTTCTGGATGAGACTATGGACCTCAATTTAATATTAGACGACAAAACTCCAAGCTCAAAATAGAGATATATATATATATTGAGGCTTTATCTTCTTGAATCTCGAGACTTCAAGTTACGTGATTCATTATTGTCTAAACCTAAGAATTTATTATCAAAGCACCCAGAATTGAAGCGAAACACTTCAAACCCTACCGAATAGAACTGAACATCTCAATACTAAGAAACCATTCAAAGAGAAGCTCTTCCAAGAAACCCCACTTGGAAGAAGTAGAAGATTCGATAGAAGAAGATATCGTATATGACCCAACTTTAGAGAAGCAAAACACTTCAAAGATCAAAATGGGAAACATTGAAAGAGAGCAATTCAGAGTACAATGTAGTGGATTCAAACTAGATTCAATTACTAGTCATATTGAACTGGGGTCCATAGTCTCAACCCAGAGAGCTATGATGGGCAACGATGATGCATGGAAGTGTGTAGATTGCTAAGGCCAGATAGCCAGACTGTATACAAGGGGATCACGTGACTCACTCACGTGACCAAGCTAACCACATATAGTACAGGCTGAACCTGGGAAACCGCCAGTTTTCAACAAGTCAAGCTCTTTTTGATCAAACTATTCTCTTTTTAGCAATTTTTGTAGAAGACTACTACTAGAAAGTAATAGACAAATCATTACAAGACATAAAATCGAATAGCTTTTATAACATCGACTAGTCACTAGATAATAGTGAGTGAGCTTGACAAACGGAAAAAGAAAAGGTAACCACTCCATACACACCTGTTACGATCCAAGCTCGGAACAGTCTGGTATGCGACCTACGTACATAACAGAAGAAGGGAGCACGGTCACCTGACTGGCTCGACGGCTTGGCGGGCGAGCAGCGCTCGACATGCTCGACAGCGAGCAGGGCGAGCCACCTAACAGCCTTTACTATATAGACACCTAGGAACACATCCCTTATGGATCGTGTTCAACTCAGATTATATCTACCAAGCTACCCTTACCATTGTGACTCCAAGTTCATTGAACTTAGTGGAGGTTCATTGAACCACGTCAGAGGTTCATTGATCCCAAGGAACTTGACTAGCTGCAACCTCTTGTACCAAGTGATTGCTTGCATTGCCTGAAGACGCCTACAGACCTCTCCAACAGTACCAACCACACTGATACCCTAGTCGCCTAGGTAGCAGCGTAACAATCTTGCCAGAACTTCTAGTCTTCTATAGGAAGTGCAATGCCGATTTAGATCTAAACACCACTGTCGACGACTCCTATAAAGTCATGCAGAATAACGCCTCCCCTTATAAAGCGAGAACGACGATGGCTTGATTTCAAAGCCATCAGATACCTTTAATGCCGCATCCACCATGCAGTTCAGATCTCAATCCAATTGAGCATGTGTGGGCGATTCTAAAGCATCGAATTCAACACCGTCGTTCGCGTCCGCTTCGTAGAGCCGACATCATCATCGCTATACAGGAGGAATGGAACCGTTTGACCTCGGATGACTTTGAACGAATCATTGAAAGCATGCCGCGTCGAGTTCAGGCTGTTCTTGCTGCGAACGGCGGTCATACACGTTAGATACTAAAGGTCGGTTTGACATGCGGAGCAGTGTTTTTGGTGTATACTATAGCCACATAGGCAGTAATTATTGATTTTCTCTCTTGCTTGCAAGCGTTGATCGATTTTTGAGCATCCAAATGCGGCTAGTATATATATTCGCCACCAAATGGCACCCCTGAAGGACCCCCCTGCCAGTTAATCTGATGCAGTTAGCAGGTATACGCTAAATGCACGCTTTCCACCCGCTGTGCCAGCCAGCTGTAGAAGGGCTGCGTAAGGGCTGCAGCAGTGTCGTAAGACTTGTTTGATACGTGTGCTTTCTTGCCACGCACATTGGTTCTGACTTCAACAGCGGCTGATATGGTGTTAGGACGTTGCTTTAGAGCAGAACAGCTTTACAACCCTTGCTCCACGATCCCTCCTCCTTCTTGGTGTCCCTCCACAAAGATATTCGCTACTACAAGCTGCTAGTTGGTCATTGCAATATTGCTTCAATATCGCCTTTACTCATAAACTTGAAGAGATACGCACATACCGTCGACCATTTCCATCAAGCTTCACCTCCATCGCTCCTTCTCCAATGTCCTCCCCTCCCATCCCCGTCCATAATACAGCCCCACTGCCCACCCTTTCGGTGTCTCCGCAAGCACCACCTCCCCCATTTCTGATGTCATGACGTGGTTAACATGACTTAACAGCCTCGGTAATCGAGAGAGCATCAATCTCGTATTACCACTCTATTTTATCTTATGATTCACCCGCAGAGAATGTTCAACATCTTGGGGATATCGTATCCTGGCCGTCGGCATAACGTTCCAGATGGGGCAAAAGTTATCGAACCTCCGCGCTTTACTCCACGATAACCCCTTACTCTTGCTTTTCAATCCAGACCGATGCATTTGGCGTATGCTGCACTCCTTATCGTCAGCCCTCTTTCTTTGCTCCAACGGCGGGAAGAAAAGGAATATTCAATAGCGCCCGGTGTCGTCTACTCTTTGATCTTCCTCGGATCTCCGTTTTCCCGCCCCTTCACCAGTGCTAGTCTGACCTCGTAATGTAACTCATGTCTCTCGGACGCAAGCAAAGGGCCCGCTTTTGCGGAGGGAGGACTAAAGAGGGGGGGGAGGGGGGAAGATATGGGAAGAAGAAGGGTTTTCTGGGTCAGGCTTTTAACAGCGCGGCATGTGTGGTCACTTTGAAGCTTGATATGTTATACGGGCATGAAAGCTGTACGAAGAGATGGCTTTGGAATAGGAGCGATTACGCATGGGGCCAGCAGCTAATCAAGATGAGACTCCAACAAGTTTGATGGTACACGGGAGAGGTATGTCCATGAGCGGCTTGTATCTGGATGGAGGTGCCACTTCCGTGGAACACTATCAGGCAGGGTCGTTATGGGAGGGATGTTTGAAGATTATAATGGCAGTATCAACGCGCCCATCATACTTGCTATGTATACAATGAATTCAGCGCTCAAAGATCTGGAAACACGATATGCCCATGTAAACGAGAGGGCATAAGTCTGCCAGTAGCGAATAACACACTCAATATCACATGCACATCCCTTGTTCCCTTGCATCACAACCGAAGCATACATTCCGCTTCGCTGCTGGTCCACCATGGCCTGTAATTCCGTCATTCAGTAAAGAGGGTTATCAAGAAGTGAGGCTAGACTTTATCAGCCAGGATATATCCAGAAGGTTGCCAGCTGCGAAGTACAGTCCTGCCCGAGGGACAGAGGAGCCATCCAGTCGTTACAGCAAACAGTCGGAGAAGGCGCGTCGGGGATGGGTGATGGTACTACTGCCATTGGACCTCTGCGGTGACGATCTGATATTCGCTAGTCTGGGTAGAAGGATCCAGACCGGTCGGGGCAGTCCAGCTTATAAGCATTCTTGAGCCTCCATTGATAACGTCGTTGGACCCATAGTAATTGGCATGGACGCCTCCCGAGTAGATGTACTTGCCACTCAGCCCAGTTGCAGCCTTGTACAAGACTTGTTCCTTGGACCAAGTGTACTTGAGTAAGTTTTCCACAAAGTCGCTTGACTTATCCCCACCAGGAGCGTAAGGTGGGATGATAGCTTGGTCGGCCTCCAGATAGCGATAGGAGAAAGTACTATCGGCGTAGATGGTAAGGTAAACCGCGATGAATGTCAAGTGACGTGGCGAATAGAAGACGTCAATGTCCATGATAGGTCCATCGATGAAATAGGCTTTGGAGGTGGATGATTGCATCCCGCTACTCCAAGAATTTCCATTCCAGTACTCATACTAGTAGTATCAGCGACAGCGACGGCCAAATGACGTCGCGGGGAACTTACGGAGCCGCGATTTGCGACATCACCTGGCGATGTCCGAGCCAGAAGGATACCACCATTGACATTACCGAACACATAGATACTGCCGTCACTCCCGCCAATACCAGACGCGCCCCAAGAGCGTATGCCACCTGCGCAACCCCATTCGACCTCGTCTTCCATAAAGATCTTCTTGTTCGCTCGAACAGCAATAGGTCCACCTCTGCCGCCAGCGGTGATGGTGAGGAGCGTGGCACCAGTGTAGGTAAACACCGCCGCTTTGGTAGCTGTATTGACGTTGTCGTAGACAATTGGCGCATAGATGAGGGCGGTGGTCGCATTGAGCGGTATGATGGATGACTCTGGCCAGATAGCGTAGCGCCCTCCTTGGCCTTGCATGACTTGATTGTAGCCTTCCTCACCTCGCGTTAACGGAGAGAAGCTTCGCATCCGGCCAGTGTTGTCACTCCATTCTCCAATACCGTCTTGCAAAGTCAAAGGATTACCGTTCAAGCCATTCATACCAACGTCGACAGCGACTGAGCTAGACACGAAGCCGAGGAAGTTTCCATTTGAATTTGCAGTGGTGGTCGTGTAGGACCCTGTGTCGCAGAAGAGGAAGAGATGCTCGCCATTCAGGAAGCCACCTCGACCTCCGTCTCTCGATAGATGAGGCGTCTCGGACAAAGAAGCAAGGGAGGATTGGATGGTAGAATTGACATCAAGAGCTCCAGTATTGGAGGAAATCTCATAATTCATCGAGAGATCTCCATTGACGCCGATGATGAGCAAGGAGCTAGAGAGCGTAAGCAACGCCTCGGATTGAACGATCTCTGCATGTTGTTTTGATGGTTGATTCTGGCTCGGCCCATGCAGCTTTATCGTCGGGGCCTTGGGTATAATGACCGAGTTTCCCGATGCGTAGGTGACCCCAGCTTGCGAAACTGAAGCAGTGCTCGACTCCGTTGCAGACGATGACACTTGAGTACTCAAGCCTTGAAGAGGGGTCGAGGTCGATGAGGACTTGATACTCGACGTGCTGCTGGATTGTGTAGAGGCCGATGTAGAAGATGTAGAGGTTCGTGAGCTGGTCACGAGTATGGCGCCCTCGATGCCTACAGTAGCAAGAGCGGGGTGCTCAACTGAATATTTGAGGTAACAATCATCGGAATCGTGAATCCGACTAGGTACAAGAAGTGCGGCGAGGCACTTGTTGCTACCTGCTTTAGTGTTGAAAGCATCGCAAGCCGCGATACAGCCATCAAACGTTTGAACCAGCTGGAATGGGAAATCGTTATCAGAGAAGTCAATATTGCAAATAACTTGGTACTCCTTGCTGGCGCTCGATATGATGGTGGTGCCGTTGCCGGCTGGGCAGAGCGACGTAGATGCCGTACTCGAGGGAGACGTCGCCGTAGAGGACAAGGATGGTACAGACAGTACGAAGGACTGATAGCTGCCGGCGAAAGGGTTTGACGAACTACTCGTTGAAGAACTTCAGCTCGTGCTTGGAGTAGGTATGACTCTTCCGCAATCGCGTTCGGCCTCGGTAATGGAGTGATTTCTTTGCTCGAAGCGGTCGGTGAGGTCATCGCAGGAGCTTAACAAGGTTCCATGATCAGCAATGCGAGCAAGTGATGAAAGATATGATATACCTGAGGCATTGCTAGTCATGGAGAGTACTGAGTCGCCAAAGGAGCGTGTAAACGTCACGCGCTCACGTTGTGCTCCATGTTTCCAGCCACGCCAGTGGAACTCTTCGCAAATTTCGAGGGTAACAGTCTGCGTAGGAGTACTTGATGGGATAACAATATCCATCTTAGGCTCAGTGGCCGATCTATTGGGGGGGCATGCCTCGCTATCCAGTGGTATTCCCGCAACTGCACGGGCAAGAATATTGTTCAGGTCTATTGATATGCTTAGCAATAGTCTCGAGATTGAGACTGTAAGGACTTACTGCAGAACCCAGCGGCGGGATTGGCAACGAGGCTGCTCTCAGAGCTAGCTAGTGAGGAACGAGTGGCACGGGGGAGGCGCTCATTATGATGATGTGAGTGAGAGCGTGGTCGGGCGGTGCAGGGGGAAATTAATGACAAGAGTAGAAGGGGCACTGCGGCCATGCCAGTGACAGAAGACTTTTCTCTCATGTTGTGCCTAAGGAGTCCAGCTCATCAGTGAGGGAAATTCTAGTTGGCAGTCAAGAAGATCGATCGGGATCGCCTATCGGGAACCAGCGGCCTGGCTGCTCAAGGGTCGAGATATGCTGCTTCTTTAGCCTTCGAGAAAGCACAAGCTGGGATGTGGGCGCTGTGCTTCTCTTGCTCTTCTTCGCCTCTTGCCTCTTCATTACCCTACCATACATCATTACCTCGCCAAGCGTCCCTGGAACGCCTAGTACTGCCGAACAGTCAAGAGCTCTACAGGACCAGGGAGGCTAGTGCCAGAGACGAGGGAGATCAGAGAGCCAGTGCTTGGTCGACCACCATAATTTTTAGTATGGTGGTCGGCGCCTGTGTTCACTCCTCCAGGCATAGTCTCTTTGCGATCTCGCAGTCCTTACAAATGCTGAGCGCTTATCTACGTTTACTATACTTCATTTTATTGTGACCGCTTTTTGCGCAGAAAGGCACATTTTGTCTTTTGCTTTTACAGTACACTAAGTGCCATAATTACTGGAAAAGTGGAATATCTTTGTAATTTGATTGTGCCTGCTTAGTGACAGGACGCATCAAACCGGTGATAATTTCGATCAGTCGCAGATAAGGTAATCCAGAGAGCAGAACTGATGCTTTCGATGGCGACAGACCGGGGAGGAGTTCTTCCGCCAAGCCCAGATCTTTCTTGTCAAGAGCATAGATAATGCTAGTCTTAAAGCATACCTAGGGCAGGCTCACCCGATATGGCGACAGTCGACCATAAGCACACGCTAGTCACTTCGCAAGTCGAATCAGTCATCGAGCACCCAAGACTGGACAACTTGATGAATTACCTGATTCATTTACTTGTCTCTTACATGTATTGAGATACTATCTTGATAGCGAACCTGAGTTAATGTTGCTAGTATCGTTGAGCTTTCTATTTTTTTTTGGAAAGCTCAAGTAAGCCGTCTACTTACGTAGTGGAAATTACGTATGCTTCGTAAGAGGCATATAATCCTTTAGAATGAGAAACTGCGTTACTCAGAACTGTCATCATTAATTGGCCCTAAGATCATGTACAGAGAAATTGTGTAATCAGCTTCTGCTTACCCAGTCAGCTTTTGTCGTAGTTTGTGTAATCCAAGCTCAGTACTCATCTGCTGTTAAAGTCTAGTCCAATTGACATTACTCACTACAGGCATCTCTTTTTGCTTTATACAAATTACTATGTGCTGAATTACAATTACCCGTACAATGTTCGATGTCAAGTTGTCGACTCTTCTGAGCCTTCTGTTTTTATCTTCATTTCTACTCACGTTCGTCTCATCGACTGTATCTGTCAATCATCGCTCGAGAGCTTCGAGTCAGACATACAGGAATGTGGCATACTATGTCAATTGGTAGGATATGATATGGCGTGGCTTCTATACGCAATCTTGGACTAAAACTGGGCAGGGCCATTTATGCGCGCGAGTTCCCACCACAGGACTTAACGCCAGATCCTCTAACTCATGTTCACTACGCCTTTGCGAACGTGTCTCCTGATAATGGTACGGTGTGAGTATCTTCCACAAACTTGATCACAGAAGGGGATTTACAACAACTTGATTTCAGATACCTTAGTGATCCTAACGCCGATCTGCACAAAAGATTCCCTACCGACTCGCGTAGCGAGAGCGAGAACAATCTTCATGGATGTACTAAACAATTGTATCTTCTGAAGAAGCGCAAAAGGAATCTCAAAACACATCTTAGCATTGGCGGTTTCACCTACAAAACCAACTTCGCTAGAGCACTTGCTACAGCCAGTAATCGGAAAGTCTTTGCGGACAGTAGTGTGACCCTTCTTTCAGACCTAGGATTTGACGGTCTAGATCTTGACTGGGAATCACCTGAAGACGACATTCAAGCGACGGCTCTCGTCTCTGTCCTGAAAGAGCTACGTTGCGCTTTGGATCGTTATGCCTCTTACAACAAGTTAGACTACAAGTTTGCATTGTCCGTTGCTGTAGCGGCAAAACCAAAGGACTTCAATATTTGGCACTTCGCCGAGATGGATGCGTATCTGGATTACTGGAGTCTAAGTAAATATGAACACTCTGTTTTTTTAGCACTGCACTCTCCTAGGGACTACTGATAACTAATATCGTTGCTTCGCACAGTGGCATATGATTACGCTGGTAGCTTCACCAATGTTACTGGTCATGCCTCCAATCTCTTTCCATCCACATCCAACCCGCCTTCAACTCCCTTCTCGACCCAACAAGCCCTCCAGAATTACCTCTCAGCCGGCGTTCCCCCTTTTAAAATTATCCTAGGCATGCCCCTCTATGGCAGGTCTTTTCTTCAGACAGCTGGATTGGGCCAACCATATTACGGCGTCGGAAACGGCTCATGGCCATTAGAGAGAGGGATTTGGGATTTCAAAGCTCTTCCATTACAAGGGGCGACGGATGTCTACGATTGGGAGGTTGGAGGAAGCTACAGCCATACTAGTGAGATAGGATCTGGAAGCGAAAATGTGGTTAGTTATGACAATAAGGAGACAGCGCAGAAGAAAGCGGAGTACATCATACACGAAGGACTTGGGGGCGGTATGTGGTGGGAGAGCAGTGGGGACAAGGCTGGGGACGAGAGTTTGATTGGGACTTTCGCACAAGCTTTAAATCAAGCTGGAGGCCTGGACTCTAGCCGAAATTGGCTGGACTATCCAACGAGTAGGTATAAAAACATCAGGGATGGCATGATGGGGGAGTAGATGCATGGTGCGGGGCCGTATCGTCCCGCCCTACTCTACGTCTTCAATATTTCAACCACTTGGTCATTGAGGCAGTGCTCTTCAACTTAGCTGCGCCTCGAATTAGGAAGTGTGGCTGCCTCTTAGGCCTTGGCCCCCTGCAGTTCGTTCAAGTATTTCTTTCGTAACGATAGTTGTACGACCAGTGTCATTCACATGGTTTGCACTAGGGTCAGTATGCTTGTGCTTGGGAGATGCGCGATGTGCTCTCTTTCCGTCTCGAAAGCCTCCCTCACGGCGCATGTGCCAGCCATGAGCTAGCCATCACGTGATTTACGCTTACTGTCGGCTAGATATTACGTGGGCTACTCCGGCTAGTTGAAAGTGATACAGCAAGCATGGAGGAAAAGAATAGCACCATCCCGCCGCCCCTGAGACCATAACCCTTCAATGGATCTCCGTCGACGAGAAGGCACATGGTAACGAGGCCGCTGGTGTAGCAATTAGAGAGACCACTAGAAGAAGAGAGAACCAAAGGTCGTGTGCCCAACCCCCCTCGAGCTTCAGACCCTTATCTCGACGACGGAACCACGAGTAAATTGCTGGATGATTCGTGGATTTGAACAAGGCGCGATATGGACGAGTCACGCACAAGACTGCCCCCGGTCCCAGCCAGAAGAATCCGATCAAATACCGTGAACTGGAGCGACCGAGAGCCTTCATGCTCGCGCCGGCCAGCGCCGGCAAGATAGGCCTGGAGAGCTACCCATCGCCTAGGAGGCGTTGCCGACAAGTTCTGCATATGTGGAGGCATCGAGCATATGCAACGCGCGCCGCTGCGGTACCCTGGATGGGCTCGGCTCGGCTTCGTTTGAAGTACTATTTACAAGGTAGGCGCGACTTAAAGAAGCCTTTAGGGATGGACACGGGGCTTGTCAAGCAGTTTCGAACTGTCAAAGATAATACGAACTCCGACGGCGACAACGAGAGCCATTCCCAAGGCAACGCGCAGGACAACGATGGATCTTGGATGTACTTCCTTCTGACCCAGCGCTGGATGCCTTAAAGCGTGAGATAGCACTGCTATTTGGTGTACACCTCCATGCTCATACTTCATAGGCTTTACAATGGCAGTATCACCTGTATCTTGCTCAGCGATAGAATGGAGGACACGGATGGATGGAAAGGGAAAATACGGCTCGGAATCTCTGTCTGGATTAGCTCAATTCCTATACAAGAACTAATCTTCAGCTCGGAAAGAGTTTGCGACGGGCTGCCACCCATGTGGAACACACTCGAGAGCCTCTGCCAGCAGCGACACTCGTGGGCCCCTTTGATGTTCAATAAGACTCCCAATTTGTGAGGGACCTAGCATCCTGAGGCGACGGCTCTCAGACGTTTGTACTTGGACCGAAGAGCGGCCATTCTGTTGAAGCGCATCCTCTCTGTTTGTGGGAATTGGTCCTATAACCTGCATACCGTCGCCGTCACGATGCTGATGGGCTCTGGCCCCAAGGGTGGCTACGTCGACCTAGATCAGACGCGCGTACCGTGGTAAATACGATCAGCGAGACTGGGGGCTGTGTGTTTTACAAGACGGCCGTGAGCTTGTCAGGCAAAGCAAGGGAACCATGACTGAGCTGGCACCCTTGGAAGCCGCCGGCCAGCGGCAACCCCCGAGGGCAAGCCTGTTTCGGATACTGGGATTTTGAGTAAACCTGCCACCCGGAAGCAATGGCGAAACTTCTTCGGCCTTCTAGGTCTCTCGCTCGCACGACAATAAACCTCGGAGCAAATCAGACTCAACCGGGAACACCTTTGGGGGCCTCTGCAAGCAGCGACCCTCGTAGACACCATACGTACGAGGCAGAATTGAGCGAAGGGGCCCATCTGGAAGCAGGCTTCGGCCACTCTGACGAGTAGGGCTTCATGGGTAAACCAATACTGATGTAAGTAGCTTAAGTGATCGAGCGAGATTGAAAACCTGCTTACATACATAGTCAGGTGCCGCATGCGCCTTACTACAACTATTCAATAGCTTGAATTTGTATGACCCGGCAAGAGGTTTCAAATTCTCGTGGCTCATTCCTCAGATACCCTGTGTTCACGCCAACCTCCTTTGTTTTCGGCGGCTGACAAGCGCTCCAGCACCATGTCGAGTCCGAGTCGGAGGCGAAAGCACGACAATTCGGACGACTCAGCATCGAAAGCGACTGACACCTTCGATCCACTATGCGACGTTCGCGATGACGGTAGCAAGAACGGCATCTTCGCTTCTGCCGACCGCACGCAGTCGCTCCGTGGAGACACGTGCTTACTCCACTCAAGATGGCATCTAATCAACATCGCGAGACCCTCTCCTGAAGCCGAGCCGACGAATGATGCAAGACCGACTAAAGAGACCAAAGTAGAGGGTCTCGAGACGTTTACGGAGATGCCAGATCGAATACATGCGATCAACTCGGACGACGTCTTGGATCAGGCGAACAGGCTGCCGTCGCTGGTGAGAAACACAATCTATGCCCAGATTACCCCCGCAATAAAGCCGGAACTTGTACGTTCCTCGGCTGGTCCGATCTCCCCAAGGTACCTGGCACCGTTTCCGAGTCGTTCAGATGGTGAAGATTCCCAGCATGCTGCGAGAAATCGAAGACTGGCAAGGCTTGGCGGTGTTCTTCCATATCAAGAAGCTGACTGAAGCGGGATAGTTGGGCCTCGGGAAGACGGTCATGGCCCTTGCTACGCTCGTGGTAGCTTTTCAGGTCGACGAAGCACATCAGATTCAGAAGGACCCCTCAAACACTGCGCATGAAGCGACGGTCATTACTCCAGCCAAGAAGCTTGAGGGATGCATTCAATACATCCAGCAGCTTTCGGGATTCAAAGGACTTCCAGAGATTTCACTGCCAAGCAAATGCAGAATTATTCGACGGGGAAAACTATTGTTCCGACAAATATATTTCTGATTTCAGGAGTGATGCTATAATTACTACTACTAGCGATATCAAAGCATGCTACTTCTCAGCTCTATATGCCCGTCATGCCAAAGATTGAATTGACCAAGATCTCTTTACAGCTTCACAAAGCGATTGCGATATCTAGAACAAGGCGTACTCCCAGCGAGATTGCGTAAAGCCAGTTTTGGACGAACTCCACTGCTGTTTTCAGCCTTCCGAGAACGACATGCCCAGGGTTTGTCGGGGTGGAACTGGCCTTTCCACTCCCTTTCAATCACGGCTGCGACGATTCTGCTGGGCGGACGAAGAGCGCGGGTCATCGATTCAATTCATCAAACAATCCGACATTCAAAGCACTGTAGCATGCTCGAGGACGCATTAACGTGACGAATTCGTCTTGCGGTAATCCCTCGACTTTACTCGTAATAACCATACCCGAGACACCTGGTGCTAAACCTCTACCGCGAAGATAGAAACTTGGTTCCCTCCGACGGCGGTTGTCGCTATGCGTCTAGTTGAATGGCACGCGTCAAGTGACCCAGGTCATCCGATGACAAAAAGAGCGATATTCATCCTTCAAAATAGCTACAAGCCTCATGGCTTTGAGCCATCTCTCTTTCTCATTGCGTGCGGGGCTCTTGTCGTTGAACGACATTCTGTGTCTGGAGTATTGCTGTGCTGTACGGGTGCTAGCAAGACTCTCGCTGTCCCGATTGCTCACGAGATTGGACAATGATCTGTTGCTCCTTATCGAGCCCTCTTACCGCTCCTACCCTCGCGATCGTTTCCAGAAGGTTTCGAGTTGACCTATTCAGGCAGCTCTGGTGCCTGTCCTGAAAGTTTTCGACAGCATAGTGCTGCCTTTGCTCCTGCTTATATGTGAGTCCGTCTAGATGACAGTACGTTGGCGCATGGCCTCTTTGGCCGGATGCAATCGCAGTAGGGTTGGAGCCCTAGAGATTTTGAAAGTAGGTTGCCTACTTAGGCTAGCCGGGATGGGCACTCTCGCTTCGTGACCCACCACCAGCCCCACTACGTCATCTTGACTCAACCCACCCTCACATCCAAAGTCTCCCGATAAATTTTGAGCATCACCCTGACATATGTGATGCTGTAATCCGCTTCATCGATTCTCTCTGTTTCTGTAGTGATCGCTGCAGTACCCAACATCAGCTGAAACCGACGCATCGTTCTGCTTTGGCAGCAACGCCGAAACGGTCTCTTCGATCTTCTTCTCAACAAGCCCTATGTCAACGGGTGCTTGAGACAAAAGCTTGGTCGTCCGCTCCATCAAGTTCCTACAACGTTACTCCACAGCCCGATCAGAGTGTGCTCCGTCGACAAGAATCTCGCCTCCAACATCATTCTTATCGCCCGGGTGATCTTCGATGTAAATGGACACTTTAGCATCTCTGGTGTCACATAGATGACTTAAGGAAGATTTGCGATGACTCTCGCAATATGCCTTGGCAAGCATAGCACGACGCAACGATCCATCTTAGCAGTCGAACTATACTGGTTTGTAGTTGCAGAGAATGTTTCTTTTCGAGCCGCCCAGTTCGTCGACGGCTTACGGATCTAGAATAAGCTCTAAGCATGTTAATTAAAGTCAGTAGTGCTTTCACTGGAATACAGCTTGGCGAGACAATATTATCACAACATTATTATATTAAATTTAACTAATTAAAATAAAACATTAAATTGAAACTATTAATATATTATATACTCTATATATTATAAGCTAGAAGTTAAAATTTTTTAATAGAAATAAATGTAATTTGTGTATTAACAATTGAAAAGTTAATCTTTCTAAGTTGAAACAAGTTTTACTATAGATAAGTCTTTTAATTAAGTAGTTAAATTATTAGCAATTTCGCATTTTACGCAATTAAGCTTGTTGAAATTGTCGTAATATCGACAAATAAGAAAAATGTAAAGATTATCAAATATATTGCAAATCTTTAACATCTAGCGCAATTTTACAAAAACCTAGACAAGTTAATTGTAAGATAAAACTTATATTAATTGCGTCAAAAGTATTTACAAAATGTTTATGCAATACGAGTATATTGTAAGAAGATAGAAATAGAATCTCCGATTAGTGTACAACTGTGACAACAGAGATTTATCGCAATGCACGCATAGAAGACACTATACAGTCTAATAGTGTATTGAGTAGTCAAGATTCTAAGTTCTATAAGAGAGAGACTGCATATATACTGCAGAATAATCGCTAGTTCCGGCAATAGAACTCTTCTGGAAGAATAACCTGATATCCTCTGGTCACCCGGCCACAATATAATAGAAAAACAATATTTTGAGATAACCACTGTCATGCCATGCCTGTGTGGATGGACATGGCACATGCCCGCCGCGTGGATATAGGTGGCAATAGTAGCAATCATGCCTGTGTGGCATGATTACTGTGGTCTTTTGGCCCAGGCGGGACTGCGTTACTATTGCCGCGTCGCTCTCACAACCACCTAAATGGCATCTTCGCACGCCAAAATCAGCCGTTTTCTTACTCTTCTTCGGCCCCTGATTACTGCCTACAAAAACCCCCTACATCAGATGTGTAATTATCGCCTACCTACTGCATCAATCAAGCCAGTAATCACCGCCTACATGCCACATACGCTGACGAGAACTTGGCAGGGAAAGGCATCTAAATGGCACCCCCCGTAGGCCAAAAATCGGCCGACCCTTGATCATCAGATGCGCCTTACCTATTGCACCAATCAGGTCAGTAATCATCGCTTGTATACTGCATATGCTGACGGAGATTTGGCAGTGAAAGGCGTCTAAATGGCACTCTCGCAGGCCAAAAATCTATCGTTTTCTCATCCTTCTCCGGCCTCTGATTACTGTCTACAAAAGCCCTCTACATTAGATGTGCAATACCAGTCATTGATAATCAAAGCGAACCACACTAATACAAGGTTTATAATGCTAGCGAGAAATCAAAAGTAAGCTTTGATTCTATCCAAGAATTTATAAATCAATTTTCCTGTTTCAAAGATCTCCAAAATACCAATTTTAAACATGAAAGAACCCAAAATTGAAACAATTAGATTTCGAACCGAAGAATTAAAATCTCTTTCCATTGATAAGAAGAAGTAAGATTTATACTTTGCATGTCAGATAACATTATATACTAACTTCAAAGTGAAAAATTCTTTATTACTTGTTCAACAAATAACATTTATCTATGGAGTATCGAGAATCCATCTAAACTTATTCACCAAGAACGCTCTTTTGAAGAATTAGAATCTGTGGCCTTAATAGGAGACTATGTTTGGACGTTCTCTACGGAAAATATATTGCTTTACCGAATCAAAGACGAAAAGCTTCATCTGATTTTCGAAGTTAATCAAGTTGAATTTGACTCTCGGATTCTCAAATATCGATTTCAATTAATTAATGAAGTTTATGTGCTTTTTACTATTACGGAAAAGAAGATAATATACTGGTGGACAAGAATCAATTATACTGGACTGCATAGAGGAGAATTTACAGTCAAAAACATGAAAGTGAAAGATATTGCGTGGGTGAAAACAGAAGACTCGGATTGTTTACTTTTGATTGCTAGAGATCCGTACGATAATCTCCAACGTGGACTCTCAAAGTTCAGCAAGCCTACCGACTCTGTAAGCTTTTCTTGGGAGTCCCTCGAGGATGGATTTCCGGAAGAAGCTCTGCGATATGAGGTTCTTGACATATCTCAAGATTTTGGCTGGCTTCTATGCATAACTTCAGAATCAGATATCACAATACTCAACGGAGTTTACCCTTCTAAGAACCCTTGTCCGGAGCGTTCTGTAGGCAATAGTTTCGAGAACAACAGCTCAGCTCTTGGATGTATAAGAAAGGCTACTAGGGACACCGTAGCCGGAGTTCTCTCGTATTTCAAATACCAAGAATTTGGATTCTTCGAGTTGCAAAAAAGCAGAGAAATCGAAAGAGACTCAGGCGATGATGAGATTTCAAGTTCATCTAGTGAAGATTCTGCATCTAATGATAGTGCAGAAGCAAATGAAGAGAACGATAAAGAAATTTGGGAGCAAGATAGTTATTAATATGAAGGGCAAGAGGTCAATACATTGTTGGCAACATCGCAGAACATAGCGATTGAAGCATGTTCTGGACGTATTAAGGTGTACCATTTTGCCAACGATGTACTACAAACTCCAGACAGGGAAAATATAAAAGAAAAGAAGGAGATATTTGATTGTCCTTGTGGTCGGAAGTTTCTACTAGAAGTAGCTGAAGTTAATGAGTAATTTCTAGAAAGTATAGAGATAAGTGCAAGCTATATACGTTACTACGCAAAGCAATATAAAGCTAAGAGTATTATATGCTTCAAGTCTAGACACAAGTGGCCAGAAAGTAGTTGTGAGCTTAGAATCTTGTATTTTTGGTCAAATTCCACTTTGTTCAAGCGTTGTCAACTTCACAACATCAAATTATTATTGAAAACCATTGAATTGAGGTCCATAGTCTTATCCCAGAGAGCTATAATGGGCAACGATAATGCATGAAAGTGTGTAGATTGCTAAGACCAACTCAAGTTGCCAAACTATATACAAGAGAATTACGTGACTTAGTTATGTAGTTACGCTAATCGCATTCGCCATCCGACATGCACGGCACAGCTGACAAGATACGAGATCCAGCCTCCCAGTGGGAAAGAATCAAACTCATACATGAAGCGTGAGGACAGAGTTGTCACAACGCGATTTCCAAGAGCGAATAAGGTTAGAGTTCAGGTATGCTGTTCATTATGGACATGGCAAAGCGCGGAAAATCACCCGCGGTTGGAGATGTCGTGGCCAACGTCGACCCTGTACATGTGGGCGGGCTTGCCATGGGCTGGCATTCGCTTATTGCTCGAGGTAAAAGCCCACACATCTAAATGAACCGCCCAGAAGTCTCATGGCTCAACTGACAGGCTGCCGTATCTGAGTCGAACCAGATGACTTCGCTGCTCTTTGGATGCGAGATCGTTCTATACATGGCGAACAGACTCAAGGCCTATATCGACTTTCTCCATCAGCTGCCGACGACGCTGACCCGCACCAACTTTGGAACGGCCGTAACAGGGCTGTACGCGCATGTCTTTAGATTCTTGGCACGTGCCATTCAGATCTACCAGACATCGACCTCTCACCGTGCACTTCGTGCTTTTTGGACCGATGGCGATATTGTCAGTTTTGAAAAAACATGCAACGAGCTCGGAGTGAGGGTTGAGATTGAGGCAAGCAACTGTGACCGCACACTCGGTGCTCAAGATCGAAAGTGGACCAAAAATCTGTGGCAAAATCTACAAACAGTGATCGAGGAGCTCAAACAATCCCATCAGCTTCAAGCATCGCTGGATCGGCTTGAGACCAAGATTGACCTAGAGAAGTTGCTGTACGCAAAAGGAGCAATGTACAATTCCTATGGAGACGATTCCTACGGAGACGATTACACCACCTGTCTTCCTGACACCCGAGTTGATTTACTCCATGAGATTTACGATTGGGCTCAAGATCCTCGCAGCAAGAGTATCTTCTGGTTGAACGGCTGGGCGGGCATCGGCAAGTCGACAATTTCTCGAACTGTGGCTGAGTGGGTAGCCGGTCAGGGTGGCCTTATCGGTGTTGATCTTGGTGCCAGCTTCTTCTTCAAACGCGGTGAGGGTGATCGAGGGTCGGCATCACGATTCTTTTCCACTCTCACGCGTCAGCTTGTATTGAAGGTACCAGGGCTTGATGCTTTTGTCGCAAAGGTAATTGCTGAGGATCCATTGATTCTCGACAAAGCATTGGGTGAACAATTTGACAAGTTGATTTATCAACCATTACATCAATTGGATTTAACTGTTAATGGTTCTCCTACCTTCATCGTGGTCGTTGATGCGTTGGACGAGTGTGAGAAAGAACGAGACGTGAAAGCAATCATCTATCTATGGTCTCGATTAGCTCATCTCACCACTGTCCGTCTCAAATTATTCCTCACGAGTCGGCCAGAATTACCTATTCAATTAGGATTCAAGAACATATCGACAGCTATTCATCCGGATATGGTTCTTCAGGATGTGGTTCCTCAGACAACGATAGAGCATGACATTTTGGTTTTTCTGGAGGATGCGTTTAGGAAAATTCGCGATTCCTACAACTTAGACCCTTTATCAGGAACATCTTTAGACCGAGACTGGCCTGGTGACAAAAATCTTCAAACTCTGGTCGATATGGCTGTTCCTTTGTTCATTATTGCAGCAACCGTGTGTCGTTTTGTTGGTGATTCTGACTGGGACCCTCGAGAACGACTGAAGAAGATTCTACAACTCCCAAGCATTGGGAAATCACAACAGATAGCACAGACATATCTACCCGTTCTGACTCAATTGTCGACATGATTGAAAGACTCAGATGACAAGAATGAAATGTATACAAAGATTGTAAAGCTTGTTTCGACGATTTCAACGCTACAAAATTTGCAAGATCTGTTGTTGATTACATATATTTATTGAATCTTGAAGATTTGTAATTTGGAGCTTATTGAGCTAGATCAACGAACATATTAACTTCGAAATTTCAATTCACGATATTTCTATCAATACAATAGCAAAGCTCGTTTTTATTACACTAGAGTAATCGCAATGCTTGACTCTACAAGTGTATATTCGCGAAGTCGAATTTTCGAGATGTCGACCTGTGGGGTGGAGTGAATTAAATTTTGTGGCCAAGGATTGAAAACACATTTGCACTTGCCAACTGATCGGACAGCGTGCCAAGACGCTAACTCTGTTGGGCAGGAGTGCCGCATCTGCCTCAGGTGCCTCATGCATCACCTCACGCGGATATCTGACACCCATACATCGTGTCAACCGAGTCGGAACAAGCCTCTCGGAGGCGCCACAAAGGATATGGAGTGGGTGGCTAGGCAAAGGAACGACTGCGATGCGAAAAGGTTCGCCAAAGGCCTTTCACCTTGATCTACATCAAGGGAGCTGACTCGTGAGGCCTTAGCATGTATATGGATTTAGTCTGCACCTTTTGGGCAGAGAATATGTGGTCATCGAGCCAGATGTAGTCTCGGGCACGGCCGAAGCCGTCTGGCCTGTCTCTTTGTTCTACGATCGATTGTGCTGCGAGTCACATGAGCGTCCGAAGCATAACATTAGATGATGCAAATATTGAGGACTGGCTGGCTATGTAGATCCTCTGAAGTAGAGAGATGCTGACTGCACCTTGACGCTCCTCTTGCATGCTATCTAGATCATGCTCTCGTAGCTCTCCTGCTTGCTTCGCTGCATCACGAGCTAAACCGCGACTGTGTCGCTCGGAACTTCTGTTGATGGTTCTTGGTCGTAGTGGAATGTAGATGTGACAAAGGATGCTTCGGTTAGGGTCTCCGCTACCGTCGTTCCAGGA
>JAABUL010003536.1_pt1 | contig 22994 bp, 41 predicted proteins | sample 5559151 | NCBI WGS metagenome assembly JAABUL01 (sample SAMN10711876, study PRJNA513368) | rock metagenome | isolation source: Antarctica rocks | place: Antarctica: Victoria Land, Pudding Butte sud | reverse complement strand
TGGAAAGATTGCCGAGGCAATCAAGAGCGCGGGCAGTCGTATCGAACGACTATAACCCTTCAACTCCACCACCGAGGATCGAACTCACGACCTCTCGGTGTCCATTATAGACTTCAGACATGAACCTTCAGACATGACCATTGAGGTTGGCTGAAGCCAAACGAATTCGCACCTCCCAGTGCACGGCAAAGGAGGTGGTGGTGGACTCCATGATATGCAGGCTGGCCGCTGTGACAAGCCATGGTGCTGTGAGAAGCCATGGTGCGAAGTTGTGAGACACGAGAATCGCCGCACCTCCCAGTGCACGGCGATGGAGGTGGTCGTGGACTCCATGACCTGCAGGCTGGGCGGCGGGTCCGGCACGCTGGCCGCCGTGGTAAACGACACTGGCTTGCTCCACTCCGACTCACCGACCTCGTTGAAAGCCTGAAGAATCGAAGGAATCTCTGATGAGAAATGAGATCCCAATGGAAGATGCTGGCTGCCATGATGAACGACACCGGCTTGCTCCAGTCCGACACGCAGTTCTCGTTGAAGGCTTGTGCCACAGGTGTAGGGTGTACATACGGCAGGGATGACATCCGAGGAGCATGCTTGTGGTGAGCTGTCAAGTGTGCCGTCAGTTGTCTCACTGGCGGGTGGTGACCATTGCATCCGAAACACATCGTCATGATTCCTGGGTGGTGACGCCCGCCACACGACACACGATCACATGGCACAAGCAGCTCGGCTAGGAAAGGCACAGTATGTGCAAGCACACTGCGTATGGCTCAGTTCACCTTGAATTTGACGGCGACCTTGGTGCCGGGCTTGAGCGAGGCCAGCCTGCAGCTGTTGTCCGCTCCGTCGCACAGCGTCTCCCATTCCTGCAGCGACCAGGCACCAGGAAGTGACGACACAGCCGGTGCGTCGCCAGCAGTGTGCCACGCATCGTGTCATGTACCCAGTCTTGTTGTTGCCCCTATGTAGTGCATTGTGGAGAGCCAGGAGCAACGGGAGACAGAAGGACAGCTGGCACTCAAAAAACCAAAAAGCTCTGAAAACATGTACACACCGAGCCGAAGCCGTCCTGCCCGCCGTCCGTGGGCCGCATGCCGAGCGCCAGGTACCGCGTGATGGGCCGGCCGCCCGTCTCTTCCGGCTCCGGCCACTTGAACTGCGGTAGAACAGGTTGGAAGTACGTTGAGGAGATGTATCAGTTTGCAACAACAGTTCAGGTTGGAGTCTCTGAACTTGCCGGCCGCCCGTCTCCTCCGGCTCCGCCCACTTGAACCGCGACAGTTGATAGAAAATACATTGCTGGACTATTAAAATGCTCTGATTCCTAATAGAAAGCTGGTTGGCCAGCCGCCGGGCTCTTGTGGCTCCGGCCACTTGAAATGCGGCCGCAGGAAAGGAAAGCACTGGGAAAGGAGAGTATTGGTGTCCAGTCGACATGCCCTGCTTCATAGAGTGCACGAGTTGATGGGCCTCTCCTCCGGCCCGGGTCGCATGGATTGCTGAACGAAGTTGGGGCACTGCATCGTTGGCAGTGGACCCTGCTCTGTGATGCGTTTGAAGTGACCCGGACATTTTGCAAGGACGCCGCCCACTGGCCGCCAGGCCGGCAGCCTCCCTCCTGCGGCTGAGGACGCATTTCACCAGAAACCGTCTGCACCCGGAAATTCCCGACGCCGGCGCTCTGCGCACCTTAAGGAAGTTGCGAGCGCGGCCCACGAGGCGCGCGGGTGGCGGCTGCTCCGGCGCCGTCGGCTGTGTGGAAAAGGCGGCCGCCGGCGAGTGCGGCTGCGGCGGTACGTCGCCGTAGAATGGCGACGGCTGCGGCGTAACCGTGACGCGAAAGGCGTAGGAGCGCCCCGGCCGCAGACCTGTCACCTGCACAATAGGGTTTATGCAGTGGATGAAAGGCACAGACTTTGCGAAATGCGTCTGGCAGCAATTGCGTGTTGCGTGTCAGACGCTGCGCATCGCAGCATGCCATGGAAGGATTTTCGGCGCGCCGTTCTGCGACATATGTGCACGATCTGGATGCTGTTCGCTTTAGATGTGCCTGGGCTACTCCGAAAGCATCCCGTCATGGGCACCTCAGTGGAAGCGGCAGCACCCTGGTATGCCGGCTCCCAGGCGGCGTCCTGCAGCGGCTGCTCCTCGCCGCTCTTATTGCGCTGGACCTGCGCATTCGAAGAATTGCAGCGGATGACGAGCGTGCCGCAAACATGCTTCTGTGATTGCATCACCATGAGTAGACCTCGCCTGAGTGCAGCCAATTCAGCCCACGGCGGTTTGCATCTCTACTTGTGTGGGACGTTTGTGCTTCTTTGACGCCATGCAGGACAGCAGCTGATCTTGATCTTGATGAATGAGATGAATATGATGTAACAAGGCCAAGCGCAGCTGCCTAATGGCATAGACGTGATGTCGTCGGCTACGGAATGATGGCAGCGCATGCAGTCCGCTCAACGAGGCCTGGGAGATAGGAATAAGGGCTACCTGCTGCATCTGCAGTGTGTAGCTGATGGTACACGGCGGCAGCTTGGAGCATGCTGGCACATTTACGATGCCGGTCTGGCGCTGCGCCTCCCACAGCAGGCTGATTGACCGAGTCGACGCCGCATCCAAGATGGGCTTGGTGGCGGGTGAGAACAGCGGAACAGGCGGAGGCGGTGGATCCTCCGGCTCTGGCTCATTGGCTGTCGCCAGGGCACTAGCGCTGGCGCTGGCGCTGCCTGTGCTTGCGGTGTTGTCGTGCATCGCTGGCAGAGGGGCCTTTGCCTCGGGCGATGCCGGAGCTTCTGCACTGGCGCCGACCTGCTGTTCATCCATTTTGGGGCTGCTGGGAGCACCAAATATCCTGTCGTAACAGAAGGCCTTGTTCTCCGGCATTATTGATCCAACGCTCGTGATCGAGTGCTTAAGATGATTCACTCGTCGCTTGTCAAGTATGACGCAAAGCTATTAGGCTGCACGCGAAAAGTCTTGATCGGCGAACATCGACTGCGTTGCTCGAGTTCAGAGGGTGCGTCCGAGGCTCTCGAGAGGAAATTTGTAAACGGGGAATGTATATCGCTGTCCTGCCATCTGGCAGCAGGAAGCTCGGAAGCAACAGAGACTTCAGGTCACGTGCTGCTGTCCGGATCCGCCCGTCCATTTGACGCTCGCGACAACCTGTCTACTTGCATCTGACCTTTTTGAGCCTCACAGTCGAAGGCGAAAAGCCGTCGGTGTGTTGCGAGCCGAACTTGTTGCACACCCAGCCGACGGCCATCTGCTTTTTCGGACACCAGCTGCAGCGGAGAGTTGCTTGGGGCCACAGCTCGCGTCAATTCTGCGTCTGTTTTGCGTAGTCTGACATTGTCCACCAGACTGTGCGAAAGATTGCCGTTTTCGCTGAAGCACATCAAGTTGTGACTGCCGCGCAGCCGTCAGCGCAGCGCAGAGGCCGCAGCAGTTCAGAGTTCCTGCTGGGTGGAACAAAGTCTGAGAGCAGTCTGAGCAGATCCCACAGCACAAGCCATGCAGCCGGCGAGAGGCGGACTGATGACGTGCCGGCAGACGGCGATGCACGCCGCACCGCCATGCATCGTTTCAGCAAACAGCACACACCCAACGCAGCGCAGATGCAGCGTCAGCAGCGGCCTTGCGGTGCTCGGATCGCAGCGGTCTGTCCTCACAGGCCAGCGCGTGGGCGTGCGGTAAGCTGGTTTGCATGGTACCAGAAGCATGGAAGGGGTGCACTCCTGTCATAAAGACGTCGCACATCTTCGCAGCTCGGGGGGCAGACACAGTATTCGAAATCACTCAGACTCCCGGATATTGGGCTCTGAAGTCCACGTACGGTGCTTGCAGCGCCATGTCATGCCGGCAAAGGGTGCAGCGTGTGGCAGCACCCATGGTGGCGGCGGCGGCTGGGGCGGCTGAGGAGTCGGACCGGCCAGTCAAGCCGGCATACAACAAATACAGGTACGATGGACGCGCGCACGAAATCCCGCTCTGCGTACTCGAGTCACAGCAGCCGTTGTAAGTGGGATCGTGGCTTGCTCGATAACTGCAGTTGTCATGACGCAGCAGCATGTGCGTACAGGCTGCTGAGCACACCAGCAAATCCCCACTGCACCTGCTAGGAATACATGCTCAAGCGGTTCGGGACAATTTCTAGTTGTGAAACACATGTAAAATCGTATCCCGCAGGAGCCGCGCTGACATAGAGAAGAGCTACCTGCGGCAGTGGCAGGAGGTCACAGCCCGCGGCAGCGGGGGCCAGGTGCGACAGTTGTGTTCTCTGCATCATTGCTAGACTCGTCGGCAGAGCATCCTGTCCCCGAAAGTCCCTCAAATCAGTCCAAATTGCTTGCGTGAAACCCGATACCACTCGCCATATGTCCAGGAGCGCATGACGGTCTTCTCGGCGATCGCGTATCTGCCGCTGTGGGCCAAGTACACGCTGCTGCCGGATTTCGTGCGCTTCCTGTGGTGGCTGGTGTGGGTGCGCGCCTGCGCGGTTGCCCACTTCTTCCACCGTCGCGCTGTAAAGCAAGGTGTGCGGGTGACGAGAACACTTGAAAAGTGCACCACAACGAGACCAATGCCTGTGGTGGCTGCTGTGTGCGCGCATCTGCATAGTCACGCACTTCTTCCATCGACGCGCCGTCAAGCACGGTGCGTCGTTGCTGGCGTGGGATTGAAAGTAGCACCGCTGAAAGCAGGACCCGCCCTCTTTTCGTCACGCGTGAGAGTCAAGAGCCTATTACAGAGTCACCCAGGGACTGCCAGCAAAGCATGCGCCACCGGGCGGCACATGGCCGAGCCTCTGCGCGCCTGCCTCACCTTCTGTCTCTTCTTATGCAACCCTTGGCTTCATGCGCAGGCGCCAAGGTGGACGCGTGGCTCGCGGCGCGCGGCGGCCAGCGGCATGCCTTCTCCCGTTCGGTCGTACTGCGGCAGTACCATCACAACATGGGCGCCTTTTACATTCCCCGGTCCCCGAATTTTTTTTGTCTGCAGGTGCCAAAGTGGACGCGTGACCCGCGGCGGCCAGATAGATGATAGGATAGATTACACCCGCCAGCCTCACTCAGGCTGATAAGGCATCAAATTACCAATAAACCATCATGTGTCATCATGTCGCACCCAGCGGCACACCTTCTGACCCTTTGTGACATCTCCCAGAACCTGTCTTTCGTCTTGATCCTGTCTGCCTTGCAATCTGCAGGCGCCAAGGTGGACGCATGGCTCGCGGCATGCGGCGGCCAGTGGCACACTTCTTTGTGCTGGGTGATGCTGCGGCGGTACCACCACAAGATGGGGTTTCTGTTACACTTCCCTGCCTCAAACGCATCTGCAGGCGCCAAGGTGGACGCGTGGCTGGCTGCCCGCGGCGGCCAGCGGCACACCTTTTCCCGCTCGGTCGTGCTGCGGCGGTACCACCATAACATGGGCGCCTGGGAGAACCTGCGCTACCGGTGGCGCCTGCTGCGGGTGCGCAAACTGTAGCAACTTCTGGTGTCAAGTGCCCTCGCCACGTGACGGACTTCTCTTGACGGCAGGACGGCTGCATCAACTGTCAATGCGGTGTTCTGCAGCAGGGCCGTCGGAAGCGAGAGAGCATTGCACAGAGTCGGATCAGCTGGTGGCGGGCTACAATGCCTGGCACTGCAGGTGCATCCGCTAATTTCATGGTGGCAGGCCATGCGCACATTGTTGATGAGTGATGTTGCTAACTTCGCTCGCCTGCAGGGACAGCAGGACCTCGGCACGGAGCTGGCAGCGCTGCCACAGGCTGCCTAAGTTCGTGAAGGGGGTGACTGCCGGCGTGCCCTTTCGACATGCGCTTGCACATGCCGAAAGGTAGCAGGCGACCGTGCGGCTGATCATAGTGACAGCCGATCCAAATGTAGTCGGTGTGCCATCGACAAGATGGGTTGCATTGTTAGCACGCGGAAGGCTTCCGAGTGAATTCAAGCGGCGACAACTTTGTTTTGCGTCGCCTCAGAGCGCCCAATGGTCAGGCCTCTGGCATCGCATGCCCATGCGGCGGCGGCTGCCGCTGCCTGCCGTCAAACTTGTACTGGTGCCGAGCCCTGCACGAGTAATCACACGCTGTAGGCCTCCCTTCTACTGCAATGGCTGTGCGAACGCGGGAGTCCACATCTCTGCGGCCTGATCATGCATCACGAGATGGCCCTTTCGGACTGTGGCCCCATTCACATTTCGACATTGCGGTGTTCTGGCTTCTGTTACTGCATCCGTAAGGATCGCTCAGCACTTTTCGCATCTGTCCTTGCGCGCACGAGGTATCTTCCAGCTTTTGAGGTCGATCGTGCGTGCATGCTTTCAGAATGTGGTACAACCTCCTCTGTACACATGCTCTGCGATCTTCAGTTGTGAGATTGTGTCCCTGACTTCTCATCACACCAGTCGTTCCAGCATTGCTGGGCTGGCCTTGCTGGATCGTGAACAGACGCTGCACCTGCGCCGGCGCAGCATGCTGTGCTGCTGTGACCGATGATGACATCTCCGCATCGAAGCGTCGGATAAAGAGGAAACATACTTCACCTGGAAGCGGACAAGGCGACGGATCACGACACCAGGTAAAGAGCCCCCTGTGCGGGAGCCGGTGCATGTGCCCACATGGGAACTGTGCGGTAGTGCCGGGCGGCCTCACAATCAGCAGCTGCCTTGCAAATCGACCCCTTGGCAAATCCGGCAACTTCAATCAAAACATCGACTTCTGCTTTATTCGACCAGCTCATCGCAGCGGAACCTGGCGCAGGCATGGCACGGCCAGCGGGCGCCCCCGGCTGGCAGCCGCGGCACTACCAGGCAGGTGGATACACCATATACGTGCGGGATGATCTGCAGCCGGCTCCAGGTGGAGGTGAGTCGTATGTTCTGGCAGGCGGCATCTCTGGACTATGGTCGGTTGCGGCTTCCTGCTGCAGAACAAAAATGTGTTGCATCTTGCCGCCAGCAGCCCTGCGAGGGTCGACAATGCTGATGAGCTTTCTCTCACTTGGAGTGTGCATTTAGGGTTTGCCGGGCAGCTGGCGTGGCTCCAGGCAGGCAAGGCGGCGCAGACTTCGGATGGAAAAGTTGTTGCGGTGTCGCCGGCCATCCTGAAAGGGTGCGTACCCTGGTGGGCTGTGCAGCAGTATTCCACATTGAAGGAAGTCTAGTGTCCAGCTGCAAAGGGACCCAGCCTGCAACAACAGCAAGCGCTTGGATCAGTCAAGGCAGAACGCCATGCTTCCGCCGCCTCCAGCTGCGGCGCTGTTCCGTCACTCTGATGCGCAAGCACATGCACAGATGCATGATTCTCCCTCGTGTGTCATTACCAGCACGCGTTTGTGTCGTCTGCAGGCACCAGCTGCTGATGGACTCTATGGTCGGCGCGTCCGGCGGCTCCCACCTGCCCTTCGCGCCGCCGTGGCATGACACCGCCTCCATGCGGCGGCTGCAGGCCGGCGGCAGGTCTACCACCTTTGCATAGCCTGATTCTCTTGCGTTGCTGGTCGACACATGGGAGATACAACGTTCCACAGTATCGAGCGCAATGAGTGGACGGCGCCGCCGCGGCACTGTTGTCTGTTGCGATGGACCACATGAAAGCACTGTGCTGCTCAGGCGTGATCTCGATTCCAACAGCATGTCACTTGCTGTGCAGACTGGGGCAGCTGATGCATGGCACAAGCGGCGTGGCGGACCGTGAAGAGCTCTTCGACCAGGTCCAGGCGATGCTGCTGTCGCGGTGAGAGCTGCCGGTCAGTCAGCAAGGGGTATCCTGGAGTGCAGGGTCTTGTTGGAAAATTCGTGTGCTCGGGCTTGTTCAGAAGCTGTCTGTTTCGGACGCTGTGTAAAGAGCCTATGTACAATGCAGCATGCCTTCCGAGCACCCATTCTTCATTACTCACGGTGTCAGGCGTAAGCGGCGCAGGCGCAGTTGCACCTGATGGTACCTTGCCGACGGGACTCTGAGTCACAAGAACTGAGCATGTGGCCAAAGCTTGAAGCTTTCCGAGACTCCTGTGCTGACATGTATCCAGGAAAGCAACGTCGCCAGCGGCGCCGCGGACTGAGGAGCAGGCACGCTTCCGGGCGGGGCTTTTTGCTGCAACGCCGCTGTGGGACGTTGCTGCGTCTCCCGCCCAGGCCTCAGTGCCGGCCGGCAGCCCGCAGCAGCACGGCGGCGGCGGCGGGCAGCACAGCAGCTCGCAGTGTGGCGGCGGACAAGGCAGCGGCGGCGGCAGCCGCGGCGGCGGAGCCGACGGGAGCATCACCGACGCGGCAGTGCGGTGGGAACCGCTTGGCGGCTGCGTCGTTGACATCTCCAAGCCCGCACAGCTGCAGGGTGGGAACCTGTCTCAGTGTCATGACAGGCTGCTTACCTATGGCGCTTCGAGCCTGGCTCTAGTACTGCATGCCACTCTTGAGGGGTAGAGGCACAGCCTCCCCAACCGACGAACTCATGGTCGTTGGTGCCTCAGGACAGCAGCTCCTGGGCCGCGCTACGGCATCGCAGCTGGTCAACATGACAACGGCAGCTGGGTGACTGTGTGCTTACCTGATAGATGGCATTGAATAAACATGTCACCATATTGTGTGTTCAGGAGAGCTGCTCCTGGGCGGCGCTATGGCATCGCAGCTGGTCAACATCACGGTGGACGGCAGCTGGGTGACGGTCTGCCTCGCGACGGAAGATGGCATGAAGGAGGTGCGTGCATAGGTCTGCTAGGCTTGGTCGTGTACGACGCTGCACAACGCTCTAGGGCAGTCACAGACTAGGCAAACAAAGGCAGCATTTCTCGGACTATCAGTCTTCAAGTGTGTTTGCTAACATACAGCCTGCAGGGGTGCTAGCTGGCTAATACGACTGTGGTGGAGTGCAGGTGTCCATGCAGTTCAACAACAGGCTGCTGCCCGCAGCGGACGTTGCCTGCGCGCTGGGCGTGCATGCTGACGCCAACACCGCCACAGGTCTGGGTTTCGCACCATTGCAAGTGCTTTGTGCGCTTCGACCCTTGAACATGTTGGACACGCTGCAGATGCAACCGGCCCATGCAGACAAGCCGTAGACGCCGGGGGTGTGGGTCAGGGCTAAATCAAACACGAGGGGCTGTCGGGCCTGGTGGCAGAACCGCTCTGGCGGACACTGAGCTGGCGGAGGGCGCACTGGAGATTGAGTTCCTCTTATTTTCAATTTTCTCTTTCACGGTAAAAAAGCTTTCATCCCATGCAGACGAGCCTTCCGCACCAGGGGCCTGGCTCAGCGACCTGATAGACGGCGATCTGTCGGGCCTGGTGGCAAAACCGCTGGCAGGCACTGAGCTGGCGGAGGGCGCACTGGAGACATAAATTTTTCTTCATCAAACTGAGTATAAAGAAACTTTCATGCAGACGAGCTGTCGGCGCCGGGGGCGTGGCTCAGCGCCGACCTGAAAGACGGCAGGCTATCGGGTCTGCTGGCGGACACTCAGAACTTGTGGAGGGCGCCCTGGAGATTGGAAGTGTATCTTTCAAATTGAGCACACGTCCATCCCATGCAGACGAGCCTTCCGCACCAGGGGCCTGGCTCAGCGCCAATCTAAAAGACGGCGGCATGTCGGGCCTGGTAGCAAAGCCGTTGGCGGACACTGAACTGGCAGAGGGATCACTGGAGACCTGCATCTGGCTGTGGAGCGCGCTTCACGGCTTTGAGTACATTTCCCCGGACGGTTCAGAAGGTGCGGCAATCGGCAGCTGATACGGCTGCACGCCAAGTGGCATCTCCATAGGCTCCTGACCGCCTCTCCGCGATCACTTGCCGTCCATTTCAAGGGCCACACGCGCAGCGTCAGCATGGTGTGCTGGAACTGTCGTAAAACGGAAGTGTTGCAAATGCGAAGGTCAGCGGGCTGTCAACTTGAGGACGCAACCCTGGTTTCCATTGTGACTATTGTGACTAGTAGATAGTCTCGGAAGATGCTGAGAGGCAAGCTGTCCCGGGCTCGAGTCGCAAGATGCTGACGACTACAGCGAACCATTCCAGTCGGAGCAGCTCTAACTTTTCTTGAGGTGCTGCCGCTGCATCTTCACCCGCGGAAAAATGTGCTTTAAAGAAGGAGAGTCTCGCATCGGCACCCTCGCGGCATTGCACCTGCAGCGCACGGCACGTGGCCCGCGCTCCAAAATTGCTGAGGTGGCGGTGGCGTAGGTTCTCGTGCAAGAAAGTTGATGCAACTTGTGCGCATTTGTTTGCACACTCGAAAGTCACAAAGTCCCGTCTTTTGCAAGCATACTCAATCTCCGGCTCGCATGCTCATTTACGACACTGGGATCGGGCGAGACAGCGGCAATGGTGTTTCTGGTGGGGATGATCGTCAACCTCGTGGCAGGTGAGGTCGTGACTTGTGTACAACTCGAGTCAGAAATCTGCCGGTGACCTGCACCCGAAGAGGGGTTTGCGCTGCACCGGAAGGTTGACTCAATGTCGATGCACTGCCTCCAGTTCGAGGCACTAACACGCTTGCATGCATCCCTCCGGTGCTGTGCTCGCCTAGAATGATTTCATTCATCCATGCAGACGCTGACGAGCATCTGAGGGCGGCGTGCCACAGAGTGACCTCGCAGACGTCTCGGAGCCGCGAGCCGCAGGATCTGGAGCACGGTGGGCGGAGCTGTGCCTTACGGAGAATTAACAAGGATGGTGTCATGCAGCGTTCCAGTTGAGACCCTCAGCAGCGCTAGAGCTCGCTGCGGGATCGAATTTCGCAGCAATTGAATCGCTGTCAGCTGACCGTCTGACCCTGCTGGATCACTATGCAGGCCCAGAGGCTCATGACGCGGCAGCATGTGATGATGATGAGAGCCGTGCGGGCTGCGCAGCCCGCCCCAGCGACAGCAGCTGCGACAGCAGCAGCGGCGGCGGCAGCGGCGGCGCTGGCGGCGCCGGCACTGAGGCCGCCAGCGGCTCGTGCGGCAGGATCCCAGTGGCCAGCTTCACGACAGACCTGAGCAGCTCGCACGTAGTACTCAACCTGGAGTGCGAATCCAGGAGGAGAACCCGGGTGAGCCTGCCTGTGCAGCCTGCAGAATGGCAGTGAAGCTCGCAATTCCCCACCTCCAGGCACATACGAGAGTTTGCCACTGTCGCCATCTAGTTTCTCGTGGGTCATAGTCAGCTGTGCTGCGGACTCACTGCGGACTCAGTTCAGCTAAGCCAACACGTGGGGGTTGCTTGCTGCGCAGCTGCTCATCGGATCGCTGCAGGCGACAGTGGCGCTGGCCTCAGTGCTACTGCTGGCTCAGCTGCTGTTGAAGATATTGCGCAGTGACAGTGACTGGTTCCACAAGCGGCGCTTTGCGGCGCTGAACCTCGCCTTCAGCAGTGCGCCTTCTTACGTTTTGCAACAAGGCTTGCCTCACGTAGCGGCGCACCAGCATTGAGCAAGCCTCTTCATCATGCATGATATTGCAGCGGCATGATAGCTCGTAACTGGTTCCTATGCATCGCAGTTGTGTGCCTGCTGGTCATGTTTGCGTCTGCAGCGGTGTTTGTCCGCCAGCTGTGGCGCACCAGAGGGCGGCAGTGGACCAAGCGGAGGGTCCGGCTGGTCAGTGCGTATGGCACGATGCTCCTCACGCAGGTGTGTTGCCGTGGCGCTGTCATACATGCCAACATCTGCGCCTACAGCTATTCTCGTCTTCTGTGCAATGATTCGCGTTCTGATAGTTCTTGCGTTTCTGTGCCGGCAGCTTTGCAATTCAGCGTTTTTCCTGGCGCCCAATGCCGCGCTGCTGTCCAGCGAGTGCTTCTGGTGCGCAGTTTTCTGCGCCCTGCTTTCTGCTCCCAAGTAAGATTCCGGCAATACTTTGGTGCGCAGTTCCTGATACAGACGGCACCAGCAGATGAACGGTTGTATGTTGATGCTGCAGGTACTCGTCCTTCGTGAACACTTGCTTTCTCATCCGCTGGTGCGCTCTGTTTGTGCCTCTGCATTCCGTGCCAATGTCACATGCTTTGAAATCGTCCAGACTGCTCACCGCACCCCAGGGGCGAATGCCTATCCACTGTCACAGGACGTGCTGGAACACGCTCTTCTGCCTCTTTTCGGTCATGGCGCACTGCTCGGCGCCGTGGCGGCAAGGTCGTGGCGGTGCAAGAACAGCAGCAGGTATACTCTGCGTGTGTGCGAACCTGGACCTGGTCCGAAAACTGTTGGACGGGAGGCATGACTGCAGCACATCTGTCATTCGTGTATAGTGTAATTATTGTCAATCTGTCTTCACAATGACAAGTGTGGCTGCAGGCGAGAAGGACAGCACACCTCCGCCCCATGCACAAGCCATGGACACCATAGCAGGCGCCGACAATGCGATCATTCTGGATGCCCCGCTGTGGCACCACTGGCCGTCAGGTGTCTCATTCTGCCGCAAATGTGGCTGAAACTGGGTGCTGCTGATTTGGCATGGGCAGCATGTACGGCAGTGACCTGATGTGACCATCACCACATCTCTTCACAATATGACAACATTGTCTGCGGCCGCAGGTCTGGTCTGGTGTCTTTTCGAGGCTTTGCTAATCTACATGCGCGTCGTCGCCAGGCCGCCACCAAAAGGTGTGATTTTGATATAGATACTGGTTCAGATAATGTGATCAAGAGAGTGAAAATGTGAATACAGCTGTCGGCTCCAGATTTCTTCTTTCTTCACTTCGCTTACGAAGTTTTACCATGACCTACAATTTCCTGGCTGCAGGAGGTGCCGGTTGTAAGGCGTATCTTACCTTCTGCCAAGCCGGAAAAGAGCGACAAAGCGCCACAAGCCTCACCACCGGGTGAGCCATACCTAGGGTGCAGTCGAGCTAAATTTGTGCAGACGCTAATGACTCGTTATGACCAGCAGAGTGACCAAAGACACGCGATTTCGGTGGTGTTTTCCCTGCCAATAGACCCGAGCGATACCCCAGGGAAGGGCTGCTGATTGTAGGCTGATTCTGGCCGGAGTGGGGGCCTTCAACTTTCTCGCTATTCTGTATTACTGCAAGACCTTCCGCGCCCTGAGGAAGGCACCCTACGCTCAGTTCAGGTGACGACCTCACCGCCTGCTTGATGTTGGCGGTTCCCGTGAGATGTCATGTTGTCACTGCGTAGGAGTTCTTACTTTGATTGTTTGTGTGCAGAGTGGGAAGTGTGCTCGCGCGCCTGCAGGTGATCAGCTTAAGCCTGCTTTCCCCATCCTGATGTACATCTAACAACCATGCATTTGCATGCATTCAACAGCATGACGAGTCGTACAAAGCTGAGCTTTATAATCGCTCTGCTGCAGAAAAAGACCAGCGGACTCTGCACCACATTTCTGTTCGTCGGCAAGTCGCTCAGCTGGACTGGAATAATCGTCTTGATTCTTTTGCTGTATCGGGCAGCAGATCCTTCATTTCGAAAATGCAAATTTTATTTGTGTGCAGGCACTGCTTGTCTGGGGTTCAGCAGCCAAACAGATTGCGCATCATACTTATCTACATGGTATGGCCTTTTGCCAAATCAGCTAGTGGGAGCTGGTTTGACGGTAATTACAGTGAGTATCCTTGCTACTTTATTTTCTCTTTCCCACTTTTTCTTCTTGTCTTCCTTTGCACCGTCTGTACGTGGTCCAATCTGCAGCTCTAGCCTCATCTGCGGCACTGCCTTCAATGTGGGTAGCATGTTCTGCAGGCGTTTTTCTTGATGCCAAGGTCGGCAACCGACTCGGCACCGCTCCTCAAGGTGTGCTGGCCAGATGCATCACTCTGCCTGGTGTCTGCAGTCCATTACCTCTGCCCAACATTACCGCTGCAGGTTGATGCGCAGCCGACTGTCAGCACTCAGCAGTGCACACACGTATACACGTTTCAAACTGTACACATCAGCATAATCTCCATCTCGAGTGATCTCCTTGCGTTCATTGTCATGGAGGATTCCCTACGTGTTTTCGGCAAAAAATCATGGAGCAAAGTAAGGTGGCATGCACTCCGGCAAACACCTTGCTGCAGGTGCTGCTTCAAGAGGCCGCCTGGACTGAGTCGAGCAGGCAGGCGAAGCTGGATCTGAGGCGCCGAGCCATGTCGCAGCACGCGGGGCACGACGATCTGGACCGCGAACCGCTGTTTTGCGTTGAGACCGCGCTGAAGGTGCGTGTCCGTCTCAGCGCCTCCTGGCTGTGGCAGAATGTGGAGAGTTTTCTTGCTCCAGTTTGCGACGACCTATTCCTCTCAGCACAGGTCTGCCCGCAGTGCACTTGCAGTAAGGGACTCGCAGCTGAAATGTGGCCTCAGGGGTTGCACCTGGCTTATTCCGCAAGCCTTCCATTTCTCCTTCATCAGCTACCGGTACGAAGAGCATGCGGGCGCCGACGCGAATGCGGCGTCCCAGGCAGACGAGGCATCCCCAGATGACCCAAACGCTCTGGAGGTGAGGCTATCCGCTTTCATCTGATTACGGAAATGAATCGATCGCTTGATTGGCCCTCAAGGCAGGCACTGCATCTCACCACAGTGCTATTACCGCAGGAGCACGACAGAAAGTCCAGCAATCTGTCAATCAAACAAATAACACCCTCCTTCGTTTGCGCCGGCAGGGTCACATGGACATGGACCCTCGGGTGGAAGCCGCGCTGAAGCTCTTTGACCTGGACAGCATCGAGGTGATGCGCGAGCCTAATGTGCACGACACGAAGATGCTGCTGGGGCGCGGCCGCAACGCCATCGTGCTGGCCTTCCGGGGCACCGCCAGCCGAGCGGGCTGCGCCGCAGACATCCAGGTGTGCTGCACACATGACTACATGTGTGATTACACCAAACGGGTACTGGAGACAATACCAGTGGACCCTTACATCAGTGCCTTGGGGATTGCGGTTTGCGGATGCCGTGCACGTCATGCTGCCAGCTTCTGATCGTGCGGCGTCAGATCCTGCCGCCATGCAGGGCAGCTTCTTGCAGCACAATGCAAGACCACGCATCACAACTCTACCCCCCACGACGAACTGTTGCTCACGTATCGGTCGCCTCCCTCTGCAGGCGCTGCTTTCGCGCATCCGCGGCAGCATGGTGTGTGGCCTGCAAGTGCACAAGGGCTTCCTGCAGGCGTGGACAGCTGGCGGTTTCAGGTGGACATGGCTGCACCGGCGTCAGGCAAAGCTGATATCTGGTTCTTCCACACGCTTCATGCGGATGCTGACGCTGGACGAATCGTCTTGCGAGCCTGATCTCAACCGACTGCACTTCGGCTCAGCCACGTGACTGTCTTGGTGCTCACATTGTTTCACCAGTTTCGTCTCCAAATGCAGAGAGCGGGTCCTGAAACGCGTGCGGCAGCTGCTGGCAGCAGCCGGGGAGCGGGCGGCCGACGTGCGCGTCCTTGTGACAGGTGCGCATGTCGTGAGGAAAGACCTTAGCAACTGAAGGGCTCAAAAAAACAGTTAGTGCCTCTCTCACAGCTGTCAAAGCCACAAGGCACGCAGTGCCAGCGGCCTGCATCATTCCCAACCTGCGCAGCATCAGTGGCGTGGAACAGAGGCGATCTCATAAGGCTCCTACAGGACACAGTCTGGGCGGCGCCCTCGCGACGCTGGCGGCATATGATCTGGCTGCTGAGTTCCACCTGGACCAGGTAAGATGTTGGGACGCATACGTTGGCCCCACCAGAAGCATATGTGCCAATATCATCATGCCACAGATATGTGCTCATCTTTTTCTGTCTGTGCTGAACCGCTGCAAGTATCCAGCCTTTCCTCGTCCACCAGCCACAGTATCATCTCCGCTGAGATGACAGACATCTGTGATTCGTCCCATGTCAAGGGTGCACTATGTTGAATGGTCAGAATGCATATCTCCTCAGCGCAGGGTCAATATATATATATATATAGACCCTGCGCTGAAAGTATATATACTTGGTTGTGCATATGGATGTTGCTTTGACGGTCGCGCTGCCGCCGGATAGTGACAGGGACTCCAGCAGCTGATGGATCTCCAGGCGCCGCACGTCACTGTCGGCCACCGCCGCGGCCGGGATCGAGCAAGCGTCGCATGCGCAACTGAAGCGGTGGCCCTCCATCATGACCTGCTGGCGGTATGCATGCGGCCACGGCGTGCCTTTCTTAATTGTCGCTCAGGTTTTCCAAGCTTTGGCATACCGGCTTGTGACGTGAAATGTAGGCACTAAGGTAATGCAAGATGAGCCGGCAAGGTTCGTGGAACGCGCTTGAAAAAGCTGTAGGGCGACAAACTGCTTTCGACAACAACCTTGGCTGAATGCAAATGAGCTGTAAAAGCTCTTACGGGGCCTTGGCATGACAGGAACGAGATCCTCGACATCGTTGGAGATGCACGACAATGCTGACGCTGCATGCATGTTGGAGTGGCAACATCAACATGTGTTGCTCATTAATGTGAATGAAGAACATGATCCCCGCCGCCATCACACCTCCACACCCTCTGCGCTCCCCTTTTTACGACGGGCTGCCGCACATCACGTCCCTGTCACCGATTGACCGCCGCCGGCTGGCCCGGCGCGGCGCCCGCCTTCGCACTTGCTGCCGCCGCAAGTCGGCTGCCGCCCTTTCCATCAGCGCCCCGCAGCAGCAGACTGTTGGTGACAACCGCCACGGAGCTGAAGGCCATCATGCCGGCGGCGGCGGCGGGGCCGAGTGACAAGTCAAAGGCCGGCAGCAGCGCGCCAGCGGCCAGCGGGATGCCCACCAGGTTGTAGACCAGCGCCCACGCAAGGTTTTGCCGGATCTTGCTGAGCGTCGCCTTCCCCAGGTCCAGCGCCTGAGCACACAGAGTTGGAAGCCGACTTTTGAAACCCGTCTTTTGGCACCCAGTACAGATTGACTGGCACGAACGTTTGCGCTCAAGGCATGACTGGCTGCAGCATGTGAATCTGCTGCCACGCCCTCCTGCCCGCTGACGGCATGAGAATTACTGGACGCACACCGCAGCGCTGTCCCATCGTGCTAAGCTGTCGAGTCCTTGGCTGCCGCCGACGCCGGCCCGCTCACCTCGATCAGCTGGCCGAGGCGGTTGCCCATCAGCACGATGCTCGCGGCCTGCGCGGCGGCGTCCATGCCGCCGGAAAGCGCGACGCCGACGTCCGCCGCCGCGAGCGCCGGTGCGTCGTTGACGCCGTCGCCGACGACGGCCACGGTGCGGCCCTCCGCCTGCAGCGCGCGCACCACCTCCACCTTGCCCTCCGGCCGCATGCTGCCCACCGCCGCCGGCTCCTGCCGGGTGAGTGCACCCATGTCGTCATGCAATAGAGACTTGCAACGCTGCGAGTGAACTACCACTAGCGGGACTGCTACTGCCTTGCAGAGATGGGGTCGTGAGCAGCACTGAAAGCAAACGGGGCAGGTTGCAGTAACGAGAAGGGGCTGCTGGTCTTGACACAGTGCAGACGTGTTCCGTTGCAGCCTCAGCGCTGACAGCAGCAGCAAAGCAGTGCCGCTGCACAAGCAAGCACATGCTGTGGAGGTAGTTGGCACCATGTGAGTCAGCCAGGCGCACCGGAATGCCGGCCTCACGGGCGCAGGCGGCAACGGCAGCGGGACTGTCCCCCGACACCAGCAGCACCTGCACGCCGCGTGACTGCAGCTCCCGCACCACCGAAACCGCGTCTGGCCTGTGGGACAGGTAGAGTAAGCAGATACAGGAGGCAGACAACCTTGCTGGTCTGATGGACAGGCCATTCACTCTTCATGGCTCAGCTGGCTTGCTCGCAGGCATCCAGCTCGGCAGCGCTGCCGAGGCGGATCAGCAAGCATTCGGGGTCTGCTGCCAGCGTCCAGTCGAACTGCACGCATCATCACCTCAGGCTGTCCCTGAAGGCGAGGCTGCCGATGACGCCGCGCCCTTCCACGCCCACATACACCACCGTTGCCGGCGATGCCGCGTGCCTGTCATCCTGCGCCGCGCCAGAGTCTGCATCCGCCGCCGCCGCTGGGTCGACAACGCCCTCAACCCACTCCCGCGGCCCGACCTGCACATGGAAAAACTCGGAAACCTTGATGTATGCTGGATTGATCAAATTCATTCAGAAATATCCCACTGACAGACATAGTTTTTTGCATCAAGCTGCCCACAGTCAGAACAAGAGCAAGAACAAGAGCAAGCAAAAGAAGAGTAAGAATGACTCGTTGCACTTACCGCGACGCGCAGCCCGTCAACGCAGCCGCGCACACCCTCGCCGGCCTCCGTGTGCGCATCGAGCAGCTGCGGCACCGCCAAGCCTGCAGCAGGCAGCCGGACAATCAGCCACAATTGGGCAGCACAGGTGCAGGAAGTGAGGCCAGCGTAGCCAACAGGCAACACTGTGAAAAGTGTTGCGCTGGAGTAGATTCAGGGGCGCCTATGATGGAGGGTGGCTCTATCGCGATTCGGCGCCTCACAGGCAGCGCCTCACAAGCACCGCCTCACCTCGTTGCTCAGCCGCTGCCAGCACTGCGTCCGCCACAGGATGCCGGGTGCTGCCCTCCACTGCCGCCGCAAAGGACAGCAGCTCTGCCTCGGCGGTGCCACCTGGACAAGGTAGTTGCAGCAAGGCTCGCTAGCAGCAAATCTGGTGGGGCCTCTCAAAACCACGTGCTCGCAGAACAGCCAGCAGAACCACACAAGGTGCTCAAGCGGCACAGAGTGATGCAGTGCATTCCAAGGTGTGCACATTCGCTCTGCACTATGGTCGGCCAGAAAAAGCATTGAACAATCTTCGGAAACGGAAGATCCAGAGTAAAACTCCAAAGTTGCAAAAAAAAGAGCTGAGAGCTAACCGTACGGCACGGCGGCGATGAGGTGCGGCTTGCCGTGCGTCAGCGTGCCGGTCTTGTCCAGCACCACCGCGTCCACCGCCGCCGCCGCCTCTAGCACGTCGCCGCCGCGCAGCAGCAGGCCTCTGCGCGCGCCCGCCGCTGAGGCCACCAGCACCTGCAGAGAAAGCCAGCAGAATGAGAAAGCGGAATGAGAAAGCCAGCAGAATGAGAAAGCAGAATGAGAAAGCCTGCGGGATGAGAAAGCAGAATGAGAAAGCCCGCGGGATGAGAAAGCCAGCAGAATGAGAAAGCAGAATGAGAAAGCCCGCGGGATGAGAAAGCAGAATGAGAAAGCCAGCAGAATTTGACTATTGTTATAGATGGGGTGACCTGGCTGCGAAACGAGCCCGATCTGACTGCGTGAAACAGCCAGTGGGTCTAAATACTGCTGCATGGCAAAAAGACACCAGCATACCCCTTGCGCAGGGCACACACCACCGTCCCTGACACCGAGACCCGGCGCCGCACAACCCAGGGCACTGCTCACCGCAGTCGGTGTGGCGAGGCCCAGGGCGCAGGGACATGCCACAACGAGGACGTCCACCGCCAGGCGCACTGCCAGCATCAGAGCGCCGCCGGCCGCTGAATTTACCACATCGGGGAACACCTGGGCACCTGCCGCACGGCAATGAGACCCGTCGAAGACAAGATGCTGTGCAGCAGGCTAGTGCCTGGCAAACGGCAGACACTGAGATGCACGGATGCAACTGCTACTGTTTCCACATCATGGATGTGAGAAGGTGCAGGATGTCGCAAATCGATCGAAGGGCACAACTCACTGGTGTAGCTGTTGCAACCAGCTCACCTGCCAGGTACCAGAAGCCGAAGGTGGTGGCGGAGGCTGCCATGACGGTGTAGCAGAAACGACCCGCCACAGAGTCCGCCAGCCGCTGCACCGGCGCCTCCCGGCCCTGCACAGTGCAGTATGAAGGTCACACCTTATATCAGCTCACATGTAAAAGCAGATTGACACAGCTCGTCGGTCACCGTATGTTGTGAGGGTGTTGTATTTTTCGCATAGTGGACGCAACGTGAAGCAGGGACCATACCTGCGCTTCCGCTACCAGCGCGGAGATGCCTGCGAGGGTGCTGTCCTGCCCTGTGCTGGAGGCACGAATCGTGAGCGCGCCCTCGTAGTTCACTGTGCCTGCCGTGACCTGCAGCCACATAGTCGCATTGTCACCACATACCTTCAACAGTTGCTTGTACTGACCGCATGCGGATGTGATAGGTCAGCTGACAGCATGCGGATGTGCTAGGTCAGCACGAAGCATCCATTTGGTCTACAGATAGTCTGGCAGTGTCTGGCGCAATTGTCTGCGCCGTTGCTTGTTGCAGAGTTAGTCCTGGAATCGACGTGGTGTTCACCTGGTCGCCAGGCGTCTTCGCCACCAGCGCTGCCTCGCCGGTGAGCATCGCCTCATCCGCGACGGCCTTGCCCGCCAGCACGACGCCGTCGACCGGCATGCGCTCGCCCGGCAGCACGCGCAGCATGTCCCCGGGCGCCACGCTGGCCGTCGGCACCGACACCGTCTGCGCCGCCGCCGTAGCCGCTGCCGCTGCGTCGCCGCCGGCGTCCAGCACCATGTGAGCGCGTTCCGGTATCAGCGCCGCCAGAGTCCGCAGGTCCGCTGCAAAAGACAAGCAGAAAGTCCTCGCCAAAGCACTGAAAACCAGAAAGGTCAGAGTGTGAGGCGGCAGTCCAAGCCCCGGCTTGCAAGCACACTGCCTTGGAAGAATGGCAAGCTTTCGGCGGACCGGCTTTCCCGACGGATGTGCGGCATGAGTCTCTGACATGGTACATTCTGCTGAGCAAAGGGGACGCAGGCGCACATGAGGCCTTCAGGCGGGCGCGTGCCTCCAGGGTGCGTCCCAGCAGCACTATGGCCAGCAACATGACCGGCTCCTCCAGGAAGGAGGACTGCAGCCCCATCTGCGGGGCCAGACGCTGACAGTGAGGCAGATCGCAGACCGCTGAACATTACAAGACGCGTCCAGCCATCGTTGTTGTTGAGCGCCTGTGGTTTGCTATCGGTTTGCTGTTTAATATATATTTGCCGGTACCCACCGCGCATGCACAGCCTGCCGATTGAAATTTCATGGAACACAAGCCCACCTCCGGAAGCGCCAGCGAGGCGGCGCCCGCCAGGAAGGATGTCACTGCACCCAGCCCGATCAGCGAGTTCATGTCGGGAAGGCCCCTGCAGCACGACACGTCCAAGGTTTTGCTCCAAGCCAGCGACAGGGCTCCTGCAGGGAGATGCAGGAGGCCGCTGCTCTGATGCGGCCTGTTTGAGGCGCGTCGCTGCAGCTCGCGGCACAGCTTGCGGCACTGCGGGCCTAGTAGCAGCCAGGCAGGACAGGGTCACGAGCATCACGTGTTTTCAGCACACTGACACCACCTGATGTCGAAACAGTTCTTCACAGGAGACGCACTCCACTGGTTTTCAAAATACTCACCTAACCAGGGACATGACGCCGCTGGTGAGCAGCTTGCGGCCCGGGCCAAGCAGCGCGACCGCGCCGAGGCTTGCCGACACCGCCGGCGTGCCGAGCGCGTGCATGAGCGGCGTGTGAGCGTACTGGTGCCAGCCCATTGCGTGCGCCAGGTGCCCGAAGTGGTGCGCGCAGCACACCGCCACCAGGCCCCAGGCGATGCTCAGGTCGAGCAGCCCCCGCTGCAGCTCGTCCGCTTTCGCGGCCTCCGCGGCGTCCGCCGAGGCGAGCAGGCCGCCCTGCGCAGCCGAGCGCGGCGTTGACGGGAAACCCTGCAGCACGGGAGGCGAGTTGTAAATCCAAGCACATTTCCACAGGAGCACACATCGCAGCGGTAGCCAGAAAATATATGACAGAGATACGCTTGCAAGGGCCGCTGAATGACGCCCATAGCGATGCTGTCCTGCGCCCAGCTTTCACACTGAATCCATTCCAGGATCAGGTCCTAGAAGTGACGTTGTCCGGCGCACCTTGGCTGTGAGTAGCTCGCCGAGCTGGGATGGCAGCGCCGGCGCCGCGGGACTGCGCACCGACACCACGGCGCTGTCGGTCACCAGGTTCACTGCCGCGGAGTGCACCTCCGGGCGCGCCGCCAGCAGCCGCTTGACCGCCGCGGAGCAGCTGCCGCACTTCATACCGTCCACGTCCAGCAGGATGGCCTCCGTCGCCGACTCCGCATGCTCATCTGCAGGAGCGTGCCACATGCGAGGCGGTGAGACGATGCGGAGGGCATGCTGTAACGAGCGACAGGAAACATGCCCTGCTGCACACGGTGTGCTAAAATCCGCAAGATGCAAGTGTCGATACCACGTGCATGACCGGCTGACATGCCGTTGACTCGAACCACGCATGGCTGAGTCTGCACCTGCTGTGGGTGGCGCTGGCGCCGGCGGCGCCTGTGCTGAGGCGCCACCGCAGACGGTGCCATGGCACGGTCTGTGGATGCCTGGTGCTGAAGGAAGATGCCGTGCGCCTGCGCAGCGCTGTCTGCGGTGGTTTTGCTGTACACACGCCTGGGGTGCAGCTGCGAGGACACGGTGCTGTCCCGCTGAGGATTGTGCCAATGGAAGGCTCTCGCCGGTCCACCCGCCAAAGAGATTGACCTTTAATCTCGAACAGTATGGAAATCGAGACCCAATGAACGGCGTCGCACGGGCGGAGTGTCGAGCCAAGGTGCTGATGGTGCGCAGCGAGCGCTGCGCCTGCATCATGTCTAAGCTCACGGGACGAAGCAAAGCATATTTTCCGTCGCGACGAGCAGCCAAGCGGATTGCTGTGCGGCTGCAAACTGGTTGATTACACCGTAGGCAGCTTCAGGATTGAACCTGTTGTGTTATGTTATGTTATGTTATGTTATGTTATGTTATGTTATGTTATGTTATGTTATGTTATGTTATGTTATGTTATGTTATGTTATGTTATGTTATGTTATGTTATGTTATCTCCCGCGTATCCTTTAAACCCTAAACTCTCAAAGCGAAAATCTTTTTTGCTGAACTGCTGGGCATTAGGCTGAGCTGTTTAGCCATTAGAAGTTGGCCTGTAAGGATTGAAGGTTCCTACAAGCAGTGTGGGCAGTGTAATTAATTCGTTATTAACAAAGGTTGTTATTAACATGTTATTAACAGATTCCAAACACAGGCCATGTTTGGAATTCGTTGTTATTAACACCCGCATGTGATTAATGC
>JAABUL010003531.1_pt1 | contig 23029 bp, 24 predicted proteins | sample 5559151 | NCBI WGS metagenome assembly JAABUL01 (sample SAMN10711876, study PRJNA513368) | rock metagenome | isolation source: Antarctica rocks | place: Antarctica: Victoria Land, Pudding Butte sud | reverse complement strand
CTGGACGTGAGACTTGTAGGCAGTCGCTAAGGGCGAGAAAATACCGACATCTAATGGCTGGAGCAGATGTGTTGTATGTGGCGGTAGGCATAGAAGAATGATCTTATGGTCCACGCAGTACTGAATTACTGCAGTCGTGATATGAGAAGCGTGGCCATCGACCAATAGCATTCTATACTCGCCTTTCTGACAGGATTTTGTCTCTTGACCGAAACCTTTCTGAAGCCATTCGTAACCAATAGAATTATCGGTCCAGCCATTCTCACTAACAGTAATTTCGCCTGATTTCAGAGCTTCCTTCCAAGCTTTTTGGATCAATTTACCTTTGAAAATGATCCATGGGGGCAAAGATCTTCCATCCATTGATACACATTCAATAAGCGAGACCCATTCACGGTTCCCACATTGTGTCATATAGGCTTTCTTTTTGTCATACTTGGAGACCATGACTTTATACTTGGCGATGACCCCCTGCATAAAGCCCTTTTCATCCATGTTATAGATATCTCTTTCGTCCACTTCATACGTTGTTTTGGTTTGTAGATAGAGGTTGAACCAGCCTGATAGGATTTCGGGATTTTGAGCCATAGCTCGTTCCTTGTCTAATGGCGGGATGTAGGCTGTCTTTACCTCTAGGTACCGGGTCATGAATTTTTGAGGCCAATTAGGTCCAATAGGCTTCTTATCACCCTTTGCAAGAAGGATTTCGTTCGCCATAGATCGTACTTGCTGTACCCTTGCTGGCCAACCCCATGCTTGGAGACGGAGAACCCAGGCTAAAAGAGCTGCTTCTTCTCCAGAACTGAGTCGTTGTTGATCCTCATGGGCTACCGAATTTGATTGGCTACCATTGACTCGGTCGACCAGTGTGCTTTTTAGTATTCCATGCTGTTTTACTGCCTTTGTTATGGACAAAATCCGATTGCCTGTGCCGCCGGCCTCTAACCAGGCTGTATAAGCTAGCTCTATGCGATCCTCCCTAGATAACTCAGCCTCCCATGAAGGAGGAAGAGGCTCTGGAAGTATGGTAGACATAATGAACGAATAGGACGATTTGTAGCATAAGAAAGGTGTCATGGACTGGATTTCCAGGTATGCGCCCCAGAGCTATAGGGTACTAACCCTATAAGGCTGGACGGTTACTAGGTGTGGACGGTTACTAGGTGAACCCTTCTATCCAAACGGCGGATCGGAGATAAAGCCGAAGCATGACGAGATGACTTTCGATCTGTTGGAGATGGGCCACTGATTGGTAATTGAGGAATCCGGTACATCGGTATGTTATCGTCCGTTACCCTCATCACCATTCTTTGCTGCTCTCCGTCACCCATGAGGACACCTCGATACACGATGATTCCATTGCACCTACTTCGCAGACCTCGATGCTGTTAGCCCCAGGTGCATAGCATCGCGTCTCATTGACTACATCGCCTCAACCCGGAGAAGCTCCATCCTGGCGTGCTAGGCAGTAAATACTCTTCTCTCAACCGAAGCTATCATTGTCGCGAGACTAGACATGGAGAATCAGAACGATCAAGTCTTCGAGGCCGACCAGGATGTAAATGCCCTTAACCTTTTGCGACCACAATCGGGCGTTTCGCGCCGTTCGTCACACAAGGGGCAGGATGCATTGAAGGCGGCATTCGGAGGCTTTGACACTCAATATGATACAGAACACGATCGTACACCTTTGCTAAAGAAGACCCAAGATCAGGAACGAATTAGCACACATGACACGGAGCATGAAGGAGAGGGGAGACAACCGCCCACATGGGATGGTGAGAGGGACTTCGAAGGAAGACCATGGTGGAACATGCCATCTGTAAGAGGGGGCCGCGCCCTGGTCATGGAGTTGCTAATGAAGTAATTCATCAGGTCTTCTGGCTCCTCCCACCCTTCGCCCTCTTCACTATGGCCTTTGGCGGTGTCGTCGTTCCCCGACTCAACCTCATTCTCTCCCTCATCTGCCAGGAATATTTTTCCGACCGCTCAATGCATGATCCCAGCTTTCAATTCATGCCCGTTCTTAAGGGCGCCGACAATCCTCAATGTCGCATTCCCGAAGTACAAGCACTCGCCTCCAAATTCTCCCTCTATGGCAGCGTCATATCTGGCCTCCTCTCCGCCGTCACAAGTCCAAAGCTTGGGGCTCTCTCTGATCGCTATGGAAGGACAAAAATGATAAGCCTTAGCGTTTTGGGAATGTTGATGAGCGAAGTCATAACTATTTGCGTTGCAACATATCCAGACATGCTCTCCGTCAACTGGCTGCTCCTAGGCTTTATGTTTGATGGCCTAGGTGGCTCGTTTATCGCCGCAATGGCTCTCAGCTACGCCTACGCCAGTGACTGCACAATACCCGAAAAGCGAAACGTAGTCTTTGGATACTACCATGGCTCTCTCTTCGCTGGCATAGCGCTCGGTCCCATACTAGCGGGCTATGTCGTCCGAAAGACTGGGAAGATCCTGACAGTCTTCTACATGGCGCTTGGTCTCCACGCCTCGTTCTTCCTCTTCCTCTTTCTCATTGTCCCTGATTCACTCACCAAAGAACGCCAACTGGCCGCGCGAGAGAAGAGAAAGCACATCGGGGTTGCCGAAGGCGCCGGCCAAACTTGGTTCTCCTGGCTGCCCCAAATGATCAAAACCAACAACATCCTGGCACCAGTCACCGTCCTTTGGCCCACTGGCCCAGGTACCAACCCCGCTGTACGCCGAAACCTGGCCCTCATCGCCGCCGTTGACACGACCATGTTCGGCGTAGCAATGGGCTCCATGACGGTCGTCCTGCTTTACAGCGAGTTCATGTTCGGCTGGGACACCTTCGAAACTTCTGTCTTTGTCTCCATCGTAAACACCTGCCGTGTCGTCACCCTTTTCATGATCCTTCCCTTGATCACCCGCCTCTTTCGCGGCCCTAAAGTCGTCGGCGCCAAGCCCAAGAACTCGGGCTCCGACTACATCGACCTCGGCATCATCCGCACCGCCATCTTCTTCGATCTCCTCGGGTACGTGGGCTATGCCCTTGTCCGTAAAGGTCCACTGTTCATACTCTGCGGCGCCGTGGCCGCCATCGGTGGTATGGGCAGTCCCACCCTTCAAGCCGCGTTGACGAAACACGCGCCGCCAGACAAGACGGGCCAGATTCTTGGAGCTATGGGATTTCTGCACGCGAGCTCCAGAGTGGTGGCGCCCATTATCTTCAACCTGATTTATGCAAAGACGGTGGGTGGGTTCGTGCAGACTGTCTTCGTCTGTCTAGCGGCTACTTTCGGCGTGGCGTTTGGGTTGAGTTGGTTTATTCGGCCACATGGTATGTTTCCCCCCCTTTTCCATATATTATTAAGCTACGACAACGATGGTATACTAACACAATATGTTTAGTTTACTGGGACCAGCCTACACCGAAATCTAGCGATGATGCTGATGACGAGCTGGCACAGGATGATGGACAGACTACAAGATGAGATCGTTGTACTCTTTATGAATTTACGAAGCCGGGTTGGGACGAATTTAGATTGCATAGCGGACAGGAATATGGGTATTATACAGATGTAAGCCAGCACTGGCACAGGCAGGCGATTAGAAGATTATAATATGAACATCTTTCGATCGATCTCTAGACACTCATCATATCACGCGATGTGAAATTGTGCATTTGCAATCTCGGACTTGGGCATTTCTCTCAATGGCTGGCGCTCAAGTGCATCCGCTTTGGCACCACATGTCGAGACGCCGGCAGGGTAGCCTCAAAAAACGCATCGGAATATATGGTACGGTAGAATTATATTCATCATTCAATCAATACACCAGCGAAAGGATGCTATGATACAACTCCCCCTTTCCCTCCCTGTATAATATGTCCCAAAGCATCAGCCCAGCCTATGCTGAGGAAAAAAATTCATACATGAATCCTGCACCATGAGCTCCCATTCATAACCATTCCACGGTCGGGGGAAGAAGACGTGACGATGCGATCATCCCCCGTCGTCAGCTTTGCTGCCATGTTCCGAGGCAGCAGATTTGGTCCCAAGAGAAATTTCAATCTTCTTCACCTTGACATCCCCAGTTGCCTCCGCGGTGTCTTTCTTTGTGAAAAAGCCTTTCTTCCGCTTAAGTGTATTACTGTTATTGCTGCCCACACTCGAGACACTAGACCCTGAATTTCTTCGCTTTGTCGTCGTGAGTTTTCCCAGCTCATCCTCATCATTATCCTCCTCTCGTCTCCTCTTCTCCGAGAATCGTTCCGGCGGCGGCGTTTGAAGCATCGGGCTCGGCGAAAGCTTGGGCGTGCCTTCTGTGGATGTTGAAGGCGTATCTGCGGCAGTGGAAGAGGTGGATCCGTGCCGATGAGGTGGGTCGGTGTCCATCAGGTCGTCTTCATCGTCTGGGTAGTCGACAAGGGACCTGAGCATTGGGGAGGATGTGACACCATTGGTGGCGTTTTCGCGAGGGCTGCTGCGGAGCTTCTTTGTCCTGGGAGAGGCTTCATGATCGTCTTCATCGTCAGAGGTATTGAAGTAGGCTTCTTCTGCTGCGTCCATGTCTTTGACGCCAGACCATCTATTTCCGTTCATGTTTGGTGTGCGATTTGGTGTTGTTGTACCGTCGTTGCTGAAGAGAGTCGTGTCCGCGCCCGGGTTAAAGCCCTGCATTTGATCATATCGTAGGATGAGGGTCTGGAAAGTATCGACATAGGTGATCTCTTGTAACCTCGGACGGCACGTCTCGACTAGATGAATGATGAGCGGCTTGAGGTTTTCGCGCTTGATGAATTCGAAAAGCTCAAGGCAGGCGCTGTTGAGGAGGTTGTCGCGGGGCATGGTATCGTACACAATGTTGAGGATGGGGGTGAAATATTTCTTTTGGGTAATTTGCTTGTTGTAGAATTCATCTTGGAGGCCGACACACTGTCGGAAGAACTTCAGTGCAGCTAGAGCAGCAAGTCAGTAGACGCACGTGGAAGAGCATAGTATGTTTACGTACTGAGTTTGAGATGTTTTTGTGGCGCGGAGAGCAGCTGCGCTATACGTGATGCGAGGTCTTCAGTGAATATGTAGAACTTGCTTCGGAATTGATGAGTGCGTGAAAGGTAGATGATGATCTCGACAAGGTGGTTGAACAATTGGACCTCATGGAATGTAATGTCGCTCACTACAGGCCATAATTAGCTGTCACAATTCAAGCTTAGGTGTAAAACTGCTTACGGGACTCTCGATCCTCGAGATCCTTAAGGGGCTTGAACAGCTTGTTTGCTGAGAAATCGTAGAAGTGTTGAATGAAAGACTCTGTTTGAGGATTAGGTGCCGAATTTGCTCGCAACTTCGACAGAAACTCTCCATTCTGCCTCGCCATACCGTCATTTGGCTGTGCAGGCGCCGGCTGTTGTGGTTCTAGCAGTACTTTGATCGCGTCGGCTGCTTGGGCTTTGACGCCCAGATCAACTTCCACCAGTAGAAGTTCGATCAGAGTATCTGTCAATGGTATCTTCTTCTCATTAATAGACTTAAAAATATACGCTCGTACCATGCCAGGGTCGTGATCTATCATCGCAACAAGTATATCCGTTCCGGCGACCCTTATCGAAGCATCCTTGTTAAGTATGGCAAAAGTGATTACGCGGAGTAGGCCGTGATTGATGAAGTTCGTATACAAGTTCGCCCGCGGTGGGGCTTGCAGGCTCTTTGCTATGGCACAACATGACTGAATAAAGCCAACGGCATCTTTCTTCTTCTTCAGGTCGGCATCACGACTGTCGATGATGCCGAACAACTCTTCAAGGTAGCCAGGATTGGATTGTAGATGCGATATTATATCCACCTGATTGAAGAATATAAGAGAGTTTAGTACGCCAAATGTAGGGTCGTCGAGTATTCTTGCCAGAACGACGTCTTTCAGGTAAGTGAGCCGCCATGTAGCGTGTATTTTCTTAGTGATAGATGGATCCGCGATTGAAAGCACTTCCTTGTACCGCGAATTGTCCTTCAGGTACCGCCTGTGGTTCGCTTTGTGGTTCGGGAAGTCGGGATCATCTGCACACCATCAGCATTCTGTCTAGAGAACACCCTACCCTCATGGTGAGCCTGGGGGCAAGTGTGTCAAATAGAGCTTACATTCTAGGGCACCAATCACCCCAAACACCACATTCTCGTTAACTATGTGATCGATGATCTGGCTATCATTCAATAAGATGAGCATCTTCATAATGTTGCAGAGAAGGTGAAGGTCCTTCAACGATTCGAGATCCTCGGCCATGTCCACCAAAGGTATCAATTTTCGTATGTAGTCTTCGCTAATCACGAACTTTGCCAGCGCATCTCGGCCTTGTTGTGTTGACGCGACATTCCGCATGGTATGTTCGATATCTTCGAGATTGCCAATCTCTGGCTGTGACAATACTAGAGGATTCGCGAAGCCTTCCATGTTATCATCTGAGAGCACATCGTCCGGACCACCTAGTGACAATAGGTGTTGTTGTACTTGGCTGACAAACTCCCATATCGCCGCACATCCTTCCGCCTCTTGGAAGCTCAGGGCCATATCGGTACCGTTGGACTCGGTCCAGACAATGAGCGTGTCCTGCTGCTTCTGATATCCATCGTCTTTCGAGATTTTCGTCTCGAGTAGTAATCGGTTTGGTTCGTCTTCGGCCTCGACATAGATCTTCGACTCCTCCTGCCCAAAGAAATCAGCAACGTGCTGGCCTGACTCGACAGGTGGAGTCCTTAGAGCTGTTGTCTCGTCATCCCTTACATTGATGATCCGGCCTGTGCAGAAGCCTGTTCCTCGATCAAACCAGTCATTGTTTTTAAGCTCGTAGACTTTGACTCGCTTTTTCTCGTTCGAGGGTGGGACTACCAAGGACATTGTAGAGATGGAGCTGAGCCACCGCTGTAGTGATTAACGCGCCGGGCCGTGGGTGCAAGATATCGAGAGATCGCAAGGGTCTTCAACGTTCGAGGAATAGCTCGGCGTCACAGAACGTGGGGCAGGAGCGCAAGATTTCTGCCGAGACAGAGCACACGACAAAGGCTAATTCGATATGAAAAGTCCCGGACAGAGCAAGCAAAGGTAGCGACAGTGTTCCACAGCGTTTGGCCCAATCCACAATGTTCGCGCGCGAGCCCTACCAGGCCATGATGTGAAGTTGTAGGATGGGATCATAGGATGGTGTCTGAGGTGCGCCTATGGCGTCAGGGGACAGCGAAGCCTTCGCGCCAAGCGACGCAACAGCTTCCCTCTGGATAATTTAATGTACGATTCGGAGAATGTGAGAGCTCGGATAGGCGAGATGCACGTCAGATCTTTATCAGATGGAGATAGTCGGTATGGGCGGCTGAGGCTCTTGCGTGAGGGAACGTTGCTTGCTTGAAACGTAGTCGGTAGTTTGATCGCCGTCAGCCTTACGGTGGCGAATTTCCACCCGAAGAGATAATTCTCACACTTGACTGACCATCTCCAGTCCTCACTGCCATATCATGAGGATAGCGCGCTCCGAGGAGCATTCAAGAGGACGTCGCACTATCGCTACCAAAGTCCCCCCGGCTAGTTCTGTGTCTAGTCGAGACAAAGCTAGGATCATCGAGGCTTCAAGTGCCAGAGGACCGAAAGACATCTTTATCGTCCCTCAGATCGACGCGGACATTCTACGACTGTGTGGGATGCAGATGAATCGCTTTCAATCACTCGGTGACATGTTACAATCGAAATGGTGCGGGGGAATTCCAGCTCGGTTAGTTCTACCTCAAGATAGGGGGTTGTCGATGGGTCTCTGTGATGTCTGGCTGTCGGAATGTTGTCGCCTCATGGAGGAGTATGCCCTTCCCCATCTCGGCATATGGTGAGTCTTAGTACAACTGTCAGTATTCAATAAGATATTGGGCGGCCGTCTTGGGTCTACCACTCTGTAAAACGGAGGGCGACTTGAGTTCACTGCGCCACGACTGGATCTTCCGTTGTCTTCGCCCATTGATCGATACCAGACGGATTATATCGCACCCCTTTTCTGTCAGTCCCACCCCACGTGGTCATTACGTCGGCATTACGCTATCAAGAACTCTACAGTTTTGTGTAGCTTTTGATGGCTCTCGTGGCATCACAGCATCCATTTGCATCTAGATTCCGCATCCAATAAGGTTTGTGCCTGACAAAGGCTAATTCCACCACCTCGTGTTTCATAACCTGGTTTCTTGGTCGTCTTGTGGCCTTTGCCGTTATAGTGCAAGCCTCGCATGCACACCTGTCACAAATCTTTAAAGCTTAATGCCATGTCTTTGGAACGTGTCGGGCAAAAGCTGAAGACCTTAAATTGCAATTGTCATGGTACACTACTTTCGTACTTTAGCTTTAGACCCAAGGACTGTCAATAGCCAAATCGAGTGATGAAAACCTGGCTAGTTTACCTAATCGGATACTGGCATGCCTATGGCCACCCCGAGCAAGACCGAGCAATACCAACCCTCTATAGGCATTCAGCTGAACCACGTTGCGGCAACTATCCGGGCCAGTGTTGTTGAGGATATGCTCTTATGGATTCCCACAGAATGCCATAATGCACAATATACTGGTTGAAATGCAGAAGAACCACTGGGTTTGTGAAAAACCAATGGCTGTGTCACCCACGATCTCCATTCGGAGGATCAGCTATCAGATCGTCGCCTTCGAGACCTGTTTTGGGTGCCACTGCAGGAACCCGAAGAGTTGGCTCGTTTCCGTAGCACTCTATATGAAACAAACAACAACACGAATGTTGCTTCCATCGCTTCCTCAGGAAGATCCTTCAACACCGCCATACAACACAGCACTGCCAATAATACGAGAACATGTGTGGCCGTTTCTTCTCGATTAACAGCAAATCTAGCGTTCGACGTTCGAAAGATGAAAACATACCTGCAAAAGCCCTTGATGCTCCACCTGCCTACCGTTACACACCGACCCATGCACGCATCGATACGATAATGGGTGTCCCACCCAGCTACTCTACTCACGACCACGCTGCGGCAGTCAAAGAAGCCGACGAAAAGCGTTGGAGACTCAATGACCTTGACAACAATAGCTTCAACACACCAGTCAATGCGTCTTCGCGAAACAGCAGCTACAACAGCCTGGATGAGATTGCAATGGGCAAGCCAGCGATGGCCCGAAAGCCGTCAAATTGTCAGCTCTACCGGAAACCGAGGCAAAAGGAGCGCAGGAAACCTTCCTCGAGCCCTCTTGCGAACGTCGGTATGTCTGCGAGCGGCGTGGAGACTCCAATGGTGCTGATGACAAGCAGTTGTGCCGGAAGAATTGAAGCTTGAAGAGGATGGGGAGTCAGGCTATGAGTCTGGAACAAAGGGTCAGTGCTCGATCCCTTCGCCCCTTCAGTACAACAAATACTAGAGCGAGACCCGCTCACATCTAGTCTCGTAGAATATCGAGACGAAAAGCGCAGTCATCTCGTCACCAACAATAGCCCTGAGGCACGGCCCGAGCCAGCATCCGATACGACCGAAAGGAAAGACTTCGCCCAAACAAGCAACGCGCGAATGGAGCCATCCACTCCGCACGCATTCCATGCACGGCTCGACGACAAGGCCTCAATTGTTCTAATCAGTCGCTCGACCGCGCATACAATCGCAAAGGCCCCAAAAGTCTTTCTGAGCACGACTCCTATTAGAGATGCACTGCCAGTCAAAGAATGGGAGGGGGATTTCTTTTGATGAGGTTGAATCAGAAGCTACAACCCAATCAATGAGGCAAGATTCGGACTGTCCATGACTATAGTCCTCATTGTAGCCTACACTGCCGCGGTGATGTTGTGGGGACGCCCCAAGCTGCAGACTGAAACCCCGCTGGTAGGGACAGTTCCGGTATTTTTGGGTTGTGACTGAAGGCAAGAGAGCAGAAAGCTTTGTCATGGCGATATCATATCTTGATCCTAATTATTCTGAATGGAAATATTCACACAATTCATCAAGAGGGGACGTGCTTCTGATTCTGCTGATTACCTATCTAAGCCAACGACGCTAATCGTCTTCGTGCATTGCCGAGGTCTCTTGCTAAACCAGGGCCCGGTTGAGATATATGATGCATGCAACAACATTTGTTGGGGATACCTGCTCGGAAGGTACCGAGAAGTACCACGACGCACGGACTGACACAGTGAATACTACAGCTAAAAGTCATCTCGAATGCGCTGGCAACAGAAAGAGGTGCATTGCGTCGGAGGTGATCATTTCCGCTCCGATATGCCAATCTTCTTCTGCACGATATAGCTTCCGCATAGATCGATGCCGGTCTGTTAACTGCATCCTTCCTTTGACGCACTCTTGTTACGTGTTTGAAAATGCTAGGCTTCCGGGTCGTGGTCTCTGTCTCAAGGTGCATTACTGACTGCGTCCGAGCGTAATTGCACGGCAGTGATGGTCGTGATACTGCATGCTCGCCAGGATTTCGATAGCTCATCGCAGGCAATGTATATCCCGCTGCAATGCGATCAGCCAAATGCGTTTTGCCCAGCGTTAACATTAGACCTGTCAGATCTTGCAGGTGGTGTGAGACGCAAGTGGCCATTTTGAGAAGGTGTGTTCTCCATCGCTATAGCATAGGCTATCTTGCATAGTCTTCTGGGTGGAGAGGGTGTGAGACCGCTGTTCGTTTCTGCCATATCTGACAGATGCTTCTTTTGGGAATGTCGCTTTACATATGGACGCATACAATGCACACGGTGCTCCGGCTCGGTCCCGCTCTAAGACCAAACCGCAGAAGTATCAAAGTCTCTATTCCTGTTGATTCTTGCTACCTTGCGAGCACACTATTGTCCTCCGGATTTTCCTTATGCACGAATGGCCTAGCTTGTTTTTCCGCGAGCTGGATGCCACCGATATCGCGAGACTTTTACGGCGAAGGGTTTCGAATCGCTGCCATTATGAGTCGCTACGCTCCATACGCAATGGCTGAGACCAAATTCACACGATGGAGGCCTGGTGAAGAGTTGGCCGCGAGCGATTACATCGCAGTGGGTTTCCTCCAGGTCAAGACATCAAAATTGGAATCCGGCACCTGTTGAAGAGAGAGCAGGGTCTCAACTACCAAAGCACGCTATTCGACCTATTTGGCAAATTTTTTGACTGCCTCGGCATCGCTGTGAAATCTGCCCAACTCTCAAAACCTGTGGCCACTTTACAAGCTATCCCTTGTCGGCGGGTGGTCGATATACGCTCCAGCACAGCTTCTGGTACTCGATTCCCATCTTTATCTCCTAAACCTGAATCGAATGATACAACATTCGGTCTTGACCATGATCGCGGCAAGCCTGCTTTTCCTGAAATCTCCGACTTGGATCTCAGCCTGGCCTGCGGAAGACCCAAGTATCCATCACTATGATCTCCTAGAAAAGTTTATCTAAACCATTACACCCAACTTGGCTTCAGTATCATTGAACTCGCCAACAGTGGTATTTATATCCAGTCAATTTCCGGACTGCTCAAGCAGAGATCTAACATCCTACAGCGTCGTGTGAGGCAGGACCTTATATACATCACTGTGATTGCAATCTCTCTCGCCATCATCATGATACTCCCCCCCTCCAACACACCATTGATCCAGTCCATCCGTGCATAGCAAACTCTGACGATCTAGCACCGCGGCTCAACCTCAATGGCAGTCCCAATAACATAACTTAAGATCTACCACTCATAACCCCTCAACCATTGCCTACAAAAGCCACGACCCACAATACACACCTACCCATCAATAGCGCCGCACACAAACTCTCCAACTCTCCAACACACACCCCCTCCCCCATCTCATACTCTCGTGACACCCCCCCACCCCTCCCAAACCAAGCCCAAAACCCACCCTAACCCCTACCCCTACTCCTCCCACCCCTACCCCTTCACCACCCCCTCAAGCAATCCCCACCCCCACACCCAACCCTCCCCAACCCTCCCCATCCATCTCAAACCCAGCTCACTACTCCTCCCCATTCCCATTTATCCAAACATTCATCACCACCAAAGCGATCCCAACTCTAGGGTATGAATGCCGTAAGAGTCGCCAGCTGTAGATAAGATAGAGAAGGCATTAACGCCGTGGCAAAGATAGTGATAGTGATAGGGATAGGGATGTAGGAGGGTTGTGGGTTGTTGTTGTGGGTTTGGACGGCGTAGATGGTAGGCTGCTGGTAGATGCAAAAATTCTTGAATGGTATCTTGTGATGACTTCAAAGCTGAGTGGGGTGGTGGGATGGAAGGTTTATACAACGTATTACACGCTGAAACATCCCAGAGTTTGCAGGGCTCAATTTGTTGAAGATAGCAGCTTGTGAGTTCTGATAGCTGTAGAAATGGCAGACAATATGCTCTGCGTGCACAGGCATGGTGTCTTCCCTGGCGGAAGGGTTGATTCTGTTTAGTAGTAGTATGCACATTGAAAGGGGCTCTTCAAATCGCCAATTTCAGGAATGGCATCATTTCAGATGTTGTTTAGCGGTTGCAATCTGTCGTCATTCATGGTTATCGTCAACGACCACGCAGGATCGCGCCGCTAGAAACGCTCTATGCATGCCTCCAGCTCCAAACTCACCATCCGAATTTCTCAATCTCAACATTCACATCCTTCCCCTGCCGTACCAACCACGCGCAGGTATTCCTAACAGCACGATTCAATCCGTCGGGTCCAGAAGCAACCACACCTATCTTTGGACGAATGATGTCATCATCAAAACACGACACCCAACTTTCAATGATACTTTCAAGATTAGGATGACCACGTTCAGCAGTAGGTGGAGGGATCTCAACTTCTACTCCTCTGGCTCGCAAATCGTTGAGCTTTTCTTGTCCAAGCCAGGAGACGTGAGATTGCTCCCGAACGATCCAGATGAACAGGATCTTCCTCTTGCTCGTGGCTTGGACTGAATGCTCTAGATCGCTGTTATTTGAATCGCCCAGCACTGACCAGACTAAGGGCCATGTAACAGCAATGCCGCTACCTCCAGCCACGATCACAGCATGATCGGAGTCTCGAACCATGTGCACCGCGGACTGAGAGCCGTATGGTCCATCAAGTCTAACAGTTGCAGTCTTGTGACATTGAGCATACCCCACCAAATCAGCGGAGAAGCCAGCTTGTGCCCTGATGAGAAGCTCTAAGTTTCCTACCCCAGGACGTGATGAGGGAGCTTTGGAGGCGATGGTAAAGGGATGCGCTTGAATAATATGCTTGCGCGCGAGTTGCGGCACGCTCAGGAAAACGTGTTGGGTAGGTTTCCAACCGTGCTTGATATTGGAGGTACCGCATAGATAGCTCATTGTGCTACGATTTCCATGCAAAGGTATCGGCGCTTGAAGAGTGACGGTCTTCCCATCCTCCTTAACGGCCAGTCCAGCTGTTACGGTGGCACTTTTGACAAATAGTCGATAAACTATCCTATCTATTATGAAAATGGCGAGCGCGCTGCCGACGTATGGCCGACTTCCTGAGTGGTGAAAGAAGACGAGGATCAAGGCCGCAGCTTGGAGAACGACATGCAGTCCTAGAAAGAGTTCATACCATCTCTGTCGGAAGCTCCCTAAAGACGTGAAGTAAATCATTTCATATGCAACGAAGGCTCCGAGGCCCAGGAGGATCATTTTAATGAGTAGAAATTTGAACAGCGTGATCCCCACGGGCCGAAGTATGGTGTACCAAACGCCAACCATGCCCAAAGAGTGGAGCAGGGCCAGGAGACACATGACTTCTCCGAGCCGGCGGTGGAAGATGTTGAGTGCCTCATAGGAGTACCCAGTCATCACCTTGATTGGCTGATTTTTGGCTGCAAACAAGTATAGAAGAGGTAGATTGGCCACAAAAAGCAGAGATGTTCGGTCTGCAAACACGAATAGCATCGATAATGACAAAGACGTCTTGAAAAAGGTGTAAAACATGTGGAGACCAATGAAGGCAAGGACCGTCAAGCTAGTGCCGTTTGCCGGCAATGTCTTGTTGATAATTGGTATCGGTCGAGGTTGGTGCACAAGCCAGGCCCTGATGTAATTGATCGGAAGCCATCTGAGAAAGAATGACTGGACAGGTTTGTGCTTCCGTAGCAGTGATGTCTGCTCGTCTACCTCCTCCAAGCTATCATGTACACCTGGCGTTTCATCCCCCACAAGTGTGCTACTTGACAACGAGCTCTCGCTGCTCCTGCTCTGGATCTCCACTCCTCCTTTCGCTTTCAGAATCTCTCTCACTTGAGATGAGCCTCCACTGTGGATCTTTTGTGCAACATTCCATGCTCGCCTCCTTCTCCATGCTCGTAGTCTAGATCCCCAATGGATGGCCGTGAACAGCAGCAAGACCCCAATGAGCACAAGCTGATAACTCAAGATGAACCTCTTCGAGAAGTGTATGCCATCCACCAGTTTCTTGAATCTTTTGTCGCCTTCTGGTGGGTTGAAATTATCATCTTTGGTCGAATGTAGTGGAGTATTGGCAAAGTACAGTCGGGCCGGCCGTTTCAGAGCGTATGCCAGCAGCGTCTGTAGCTCGAATGGCGGGGACGAGGGATCCATTGGGTCAACTCTTGGTCTCGTAATGCTGACGAAGACCATGCATACGAGACGTTCCAGCGCCTGGTGACGCTATCGATGAAGGGTAGTTCTTGGCACCTGCTTAGTAAGCAAGTCCTCAACCCATTTTCTCAGACGTGTGTGCTAAGCCCCTATCGGGCTAGCGCCTGCTGACTACTAGTACGTAGCCGCGCAGTGCCGCCCTTATGCTGCGTAGTCAGCCTTGCTAACCCGAAGGGGCTTAGCGGCCAGCTTGCTGGCTAATGGTACTGAGGCAATCTCAATTGTGCTTGTCAAGTCCAAGAAGTACAATCACACCACAAGTCTAAGATAAGCAGTGATCGTTCTATATATTCAGATTGTTGTGTTCGACGCCATTCGTTCTAACCTTCGCTTATTCGGGCTGTATGTGCTACTCTGTTGAGTGATGGCGAGTTCTGTGAGACATTAGCCACATTAGGTACGCAGTCCTGAGACGTATACAATATCACCCCTCTTCGCGGTTGGATCTCGAAGAATTAGCTGCAGAGGGCAGCTTCTGTGGTGTTCAATATCCAACATTATGAGCCTCAAAACGAATGAAGAGATGAAATGCATTCGTCTACAGGTTTGGGGGCACTATGGACAGGGAGTAGCAAATTGCGATTTGGCCATGCAAACTTCAAAAATGTCCAGAAACCTTGCTGCAAAGCTCACCAACTCTCCCACTTCTGCCCACCCATAGCCACTAAACGATTGAACAATTCCTCCCTCAGTTTCACAGCGGTTACCTTATACGTATTCCCCTTCCGATCCACAATCTCCAACCCATCCGCCACCGTCTTTCCCGTAGCCCACCCAACCACGATCTTCGCTTTCCAACCCAGACCCCCAATCTTCTTCAACTCCGTGATATCTTGGATAGGCACACTGAATTTAGTATTCGCGCTTTCAGGTTCGAATCCAGTGCCATCGCTCGACTTGTTGGAGAAAGATACAGTGGGAATAGGGACATTAGTGCTGATGTAGATCCAGCCTTTGTTGCCCTGATAGCGCCCTTTGAAGTCGACTGGGCCGGAGACTTCGACTTCTTTGGGGTCAGGTAGGACGCCGAGGTGGTCTTTAGCGTGCTTGGAGCCGATTTTGGCGCGGACTTTGTCGACGCCAAATTTTGCTTCCACGCCGCCTTTGGTGGTACCTTTGAAGAAGCCAAGGATGTGCTCACCATGCCTGTGTTTCTTTTTGGGTTCATTTGCCGCAGCGTGTTCTTCTGCCGCCTTTTCTGCGGGGTCCTTGTGGATGGCATCGTGAATTTCTTCGTTTGACGCGTCCAGTGCTGCTACGTGGTCTCCGTTCAGTGAAGCGGGTTTCGATGGCGGGGGCTCGTCTGAGCGAGGTGGTGGAGGTAGTGGAGCTTTGTTCGCTTCGCCAATACGTAGGAGTGTAATTGTCAGCTGGGCATTTGTAGGAATACCCTTGAGGAGCGTGCTTGAAGATGTTAGTGAACATTAGGACCCGGATGAGGGTCTTTACATACTGTCTGAGCTCCAGATATTTCTGCCAATTGGGAATCTTCTTGTTCAAAAGATCAAGACCACGCCAGATAAGTGGGTCCCCAAAGAAGCCAAAACCTACACCGGCGGTAGTCATCTTCATGAACATGGCAGAGGAGGTCAACAGGGATACGGCGACGGCTGGAACGAGAACACCCGCTAGTCTCCAACGACCGGCCTCTCTTGGAAAGGGGGGTGTGGGTTCTAAAGCGCTGTAGGACAAATTAGGGAGGGCTTTCACATCTGTAGTGGTGAACATACTTCGCAAATCGCTCCCATCCATCTGCAATATCACCAACGACATGCATGATTGGTCTCATCTTTGTCCACATCGCCTGCTCCATAGGCTGCTTAGTTTTGTCGTGGTGTCCTGGCTGCGCTCCTTGCGCGGACTGTTTGGCTGCAGCGGCATCCGAAGCCATGGTTGTAGGATCAGGGACTGACTTGTTCAAGGGATCGTTCTCAGGATCAGCCTGTTCGTGTTTACCTGCCGCACTGCTAAGTGCAATAGACCCAATACCAGAGACGAAGTTGTGTGCTTCTTGCTCCACAGCCTCGCCCTTGTGCTTCTCTGGCGCTCCGGTCGCGCTGTCGTGGCTGCCAAGCACACCGGCTTGAGGAGTCTGGACACCGCCTGTCTTCGAGTCGATGAGGGCTAGAGGTGCAGGGGGAAACATGATGTGGCGGGAAGGTGGGTAGACGATTAGAACGACTATAGTGGTAAATAGAAGAGGTATTGTGAAATTGAAAATCCACGCGATTACATAGGCCTGTAATACTAGTCAGCTAATACGACGAATCCTAGGATAATAAGTATAGCAAACCGCGCAGAAAGCACCCGTTCTTCTTGGTTCTCGCCACGACCTCAATCTTGCGATTTGTTTCCCAAAGCCTATCATGCCGATAATGACAGTCATATATAGCCGCTCAATATTAGCCCTCAATTTGTCTGGTGAGAAATCATCTTCGTCCACAATATTTAGATCTAATCCTCCGAGCAAGGGTTCATTCGTCGCCTTGACGTGGTATATCTGCTTGTTGAACCTCCGCACCAGTGTCCAAAGCTCCTCGTTTGGCAGTCCTCCCACCAAAGGCGTAGGCACATCTGAAGGATGGTCGTTCCAGCCCATGTCTCTGACTTCGCCCACTTCGTGATTCATTTGTACCGCACCTTTTATCTCATGGTCGTTAGCACTGGCTAAGGCATGGCTGTCGCTATGGCCATTCGAGGCAGACGCACTCGATGTGGGGGTGTTCATGATCGAGGAGACGCTGTTGCTGTTGGTGGAGGTGGAGGTGCGCGTCTCCGATTGCTCATCCCGCTCCATGATAGGTGTGGCGCCTGGTTGGTGGTTGACTTGGTGTTGGGGGTTTTTGAGCTCGTCATCTGGGATTGGGCCTCCATCTTTGAAGACGTAGCCTGGCATAGGCATCTTGGCAGTTTTGTCGTGAGGGCAGACTTCAAGAGAATGATGAGGGGCGGGGATGAAACGTGCGCGGGTTGTTGTACATTTACGTAGACAGGCGCATTAAGTCGGATAATCTTGGGCGCCAAAATCAGTTGGCGTAGTTCTATAGATGATGTCATATGGACCAGGGTCTCAAACATTAGTCTCACGAAAACCAGACTGGAAAGACATAAGGCCAGCACTGCGGCTGATGCCTTTTCGAATCTGAACATCTCCAGATTCTGCCACTCGGATCAGATGCTTACTCTCTCCATACTTTCGTCACAGGGGCAATGTACGATCCTTGCAAATAATCATATTGTGAACACTGATTCCATCCCACAAATTGTATCAGAACGTCTACGCTTTTTGTCCAACCCAGCCGAGTGCTACAACAGTGGTAACCCCTGTCTACATCCATACAAGACTCAGCGATGCAACGCCAGACGCCCTGCTGTTTCCATATACTGCATCATTCATGCTGCTAGAAGCTCTGGTCACATACAATGCATCACTGCCGCTGAATGCAATTCCACTCATACTAGCACGCTATCAGCAACTACGACGTAATTCGGGCACTGTTGAACTCACAACTCTTCCATCATCATCTCCCGTGTACACTTTTTGCGCCAGAGGTAAAATCGAAGTAATGGTTGCGCCGATATTGTATCCCGCATGATCAAGATGGTGCATACGTTTCACATGCTCAAGAACGAAAGCACCCTCGGATATGGTTGTGTTCCATATCTGTGCAGAGAGTCAGGTACAATTCAATGCAGTGAACAAGCACCTTGGAGACCTACGTTGACAACGCCTTTCTTGTGTCCCGTGAAGATCAGATTGCGCTCGAGATACTCGTTGCCGGAACCCTCGTAGAATGCACATGAAGAGATGGTGTCGTCGCCCTCAACAAAGATATTCTGCTCGACGATAAGGTTGCCATTTAGCGTCCATAGCGACACTTCGGATCCTCGACACAGCATAATGCTACCGGTCACATCGTTGATACGTGCACACTGGAGGACTGTCAGACTGCGTGTCAATACCCAAAGAAGTGAATGTTCTGACCTCAACTCGCTTGCCTTCCGTCAGTGGCCGAACCATTTCGAGCCTATTCAGATCCCACAGCAGCACCTTTCCGTCTGAGGATGCCGACAGGAGGGCGCTAAAGGATCTAGACACGGCCAACATGGTCACAGCAGACCTATGGCCGAACAGGCAGATTCTGGGCTGCAAATCAACCGAGTCAGTAGTCGTGACGACAGTCCAAACAGAGATAGTGCAGTCAGAACCGGCAGTCACTAGAGTCTTGGAGTCCGCAAATAAAACGTAAGAAAGCTGCCCTTGATGCACATGTTCGAATAGGCCAATTTGCTATAAGACATTAGCTGCATGCAAGTACTCTCCGAATCTAACGCAGGTTTTACCTTTCGTGTATCGGCAGCAAAGAACCTGACACTGCCATCTATAAATCCCCACTCTAAGTATCTATCATACACAGGGCCGATATTGATGCGGAATGGTCCAGAGCACAGAAGGCGCTCGTGCTTCGAAGACCAATACAGAGACGCAACACGGTCGTGGGTCTCGACCAGAGGGAATGGTAGACGAGTTAGACTCTCGGCACTAGTGTCAAGTTTCGTCACTTTGTACTTGGCGTCTTCACGCGGAGGGTGAGGCCGCTGGAAAACTTGATGTGGAGTCTGGCCAAAATTGTGAATGATGCCAATTGTTGCCAATCTTTCCACAGGGTCATTGATGGTATCAAGATCCTTGGCGCCATGATATGACAGATGGTGAAAGACATTTGTGGCCTCAAGGGCAGCTTCTCCCCGTTGCTTATGCCCGAAAATTAAGTCTATCCATTGATGCAGATGCTGACTGACATACTTACTTTCCAAAGCTTCTCGGTGCTTCGTGATGAAGATCTTTGGGTCGCTTTTCGCCCAAGGCGGGAGCTGGACTGTGTCAATGGCGCCGCCATTGCCTTGACGAACACCATAATCATAGCCATTCTCATTTAGCAGAAGTTCGGGGAGGTAATAGAATTCGGGAATGAGCTCTCTGACATCCGTCATATTGTCTCGTGATGCAGAGAACCAAGCCCTCTCGATAGAGTAGAACAATCTGTCAGGATGATCAAAGCTGCCACCTTGAAGTAGCAAGTAAGAGTGTACAAAGGGTTGGAGGCGTATCAGGTAAGATGTTACGATCATTGCAGAGGAGTAATGAGTGCCGTAGTGGAAGGGTGGCGAGTTCTCGTCGCCCATTTCTGCGAACGACTGATAGCGGTCCCTGAATTCCACTTGTCGGTCTGGATTCTGACAACCCATCGGTTTGGACAAATCCCGAAAGGCTCGAGGATTGGTAAGATCCAACTCTTCGCTCGTGTAGTCTGCGAGAACCCAGGGGAACACAGGGTACTGTGTCAGGTCATTGAAGGTACGCCCAGCCATAGTATTGATAAGCATCAGATAGTTGAAGTTGGAAATTTCGCCCCTCATCCACCTTCGCGTTGCCGGACTGAAGTTGTTCTGAGCGAAAACACTGGTAAAGCGAGACCCGAGAGTCTGCGTTTCGTCACCTGGTGTGCGAACAGCATCAATTCTCCATGCATCCTCGTCGATGGCGGAAGACGCATTAGCGGCCTTGCCGAGAAGCTTCTGGTATAGCTCGTTCCGTAGAGGCGGAGTACTTGTGGTCAGGAGATAGCTGCGGCCATCCACAAAGAAGACCTCGATTGCCACATCACGGAATAGAAATCTACGCTTGGATATACTCAGAACGTCATCCCAGCGCCAACTGCGTGTCTCGTGGTCCGTCTTCATCCTTGATGCTGGTCGATCCCCAGCTTCTCGCCCAGATATCATTTGCAGGTAGGGATCGCGCTCTTCCTGTGGGGCTTGCCAAACGTTGACAACCTCACCATCCAAGCGTTGGAACAAGGTGTCAAGAAGATACAAATTTCCTTTGCCGAGGATTAGTAGACCTTCGATAGCCTCAAGTCCAACGATCCTGGATACGTTGTGGACATGATCAACCTGATCGCCACGTTGGAGGCTTCGCATTACCTTGCGGTTCTTATCCTCATATCCCTCGGAATCGTCTTGTGGATTGTCCACCATCTCGAAGTCGTCTTCTACATTCTCCTCGTTGAACCTGGTTCCAGAAGTTGCAGTGGCTTCAGATGGTGAACCGGCCTTTGTTGTATTGAATTTGGCGGCAGTTGGTGACTGATTTGGTAGAGGGGGTATATCATTCACGAGGGGCTTGGTGTGAGTGCCAATACTGTGTCCAGTTTTGGCGGGGCCCTGGGACTTTCTCCGCTTTGGTTGATAGTCATGTAAATGTGCCTCCTTATCGGGGATGAAGCGTATCCTCATTCTGTTTCGGCCTTCAGTCTGATCAAGCTGCCATTTCGGAGTAGTCATATCATCGAAAACCCCACAAGGGCGGCGGAGGTCTCGACTCATTTTTGCCCATGTCCCAGCATTGAAGATTTGGCCGTCTTGCTGGTCTTGTATAGCACGCTGTCGTTTGAGGTGTTCTGCTGCGTAAATATTTGATCGCCAGTGCTCAGTTCCAGTCTCGTGGCGTCGAAGGATCTCTTCGTTGGTGGAATTCTCAGACACCCATGATTTCAGTTTCTCTCGTCGCTTATTGATTCTAGCCTTTGCAGTCTCTTCGGTCTTGCGATTCTCTTCCGCAACGAATATGGCCCACGACTTTGACAGTGCAGTAAAGAGGACCCCTTCGAGTTCACCAAGATGATCATCTACCCAGCTCAGGAATGTCCCATTGTCAAGTTCCATAACCCTCTTGAACCCTTTGGTTAGTGAGGATCTCTCAGCACCGTTCGGCTGCCGAAGAATCGTTGTGATTTCATCAGGTTTCTGGACGAGCAACATTCGCCACAAGTTCGCAGCGGCCGTTCGTACACTTTCATTCGGACTGGTCAGTCTGTTATACACAAGGTAGCAAAGCAGCTTCAGAAACTCTTCCTGGGGATCCTCTGCGGGCAGCAGTACCGTTTGCCAATAGACGAGCCTGTTCAGAAAGGCGACCGTTTCAGTGGTACATGCTATCTCGTCCAGCTCTGACAGCCTAAGGAGTACAATCCGTAATAGGGTGGTCCTGATATTAGAAATAATCTGACTGCAGAGTCTGATAGCCTTCATTGAAGCGATACCGGGCAGCTGTATGTATTCCAAAATGTTCGCGAGAAATTTTAGTGTAGCTTCGGCACCGTTGATGAACCAGCCTTCGTATATCGCTTCACAGAGGTGACTCGAAAAGCGAGCCAGATGTGTAAGCACGCGAGGCTCCCAAAGCAATTTCTGGTCTAGCTTGATTGCATTGCCAAGATGGGAGAGGGTGTTCCGCAGTATGAACGTTTCGAAATAGGCTTGGTGTTCCTGAAACCCGGGTGGCACCCTCATGAATAGTCCAAGCCCTGGGAAATCCTTTCTTGCAAAGATCTGATCGCAAAAAACCGCAACTGTCAGCTCCAGAAGCTCTTCGACAATGGAGCTGCTCAAATTGAGCGCAGCTTTAGATCGGTTGGGTGAAATAACAGGTCGAAGTTTTGGCGCTGAGGGCGCTGGCTGGGAAGGGTCGGAAGTCACTAGGATATAAGATGACATTCTTTTTGGTGCCGGTGCCCTCGGAGGCTTGAGACTGTGAGAAGGCTCAACATTGGATGTCCTTACAATAGCAACGTTCTTCATCGAATTCACCGACAGAGGTCTCATAATCACATCACCACCCTTGAAAGTCAATGCAGAATCTCGAGAGTGTAGCTCCATCTCTGGACTGACCGAGTTAGCACTCACAACGATAGGAAACAGGACGGAAAAAAGTTCCTGGACATAAAGAGAGGTGGCCGTAAAGTCTCGAAAAGCTAGCGACTTTGCTTGGATGTCAGCTAAAAATCGGGTGATTGTTCGTAGAGTGCACACGGAATCTACAAGGTGGTCTCCGGGAGCTCTGATATCCCCTGTCGTCATCAGTAGCTATCGCAGAGGGAACACGAGTGTTTGATGGCTTACTTGAAGCTGAAGTTTCAACATTAAAAGTCATGGATCTCTGCCTCGTGTGTGTAGATGTTGCAGGACCTGCTGTATTGGCAGGCGTTTTGCCGTTGGCTTTTTCCACCAACGGAGAGTCTGGATCCGACTGGTCTCGGGTGACAGCTTTGAGACCGTTCTCGAGCATGGACGTGATCACTGGGAGTATTACAGGGTATGTCACCACGGCTTTGCTTCCTGGTGCAAACATTTCCAATAGGCTGAAGAGGTCGAATGCGCGTGAAAAGTCAATGGTGCCAACATCTATCCCAAAGAGAAGGGCAAAACAAATTGGCCATATGGTTGGAATGTTCCACCACCGCCCAAGTCGGTGTTGCATGACTACATTTCCCCCAGTCTTGTCAACGAACTTTTGTACATAGCTCGGCCCGCTCACGACTAAGAGGCGAGCGAGTATCTTGGACGCCAAGACCACAACCGCTGGCTCGTCA
>JAABUL010003530.1_pt1 | contig 23030 bp, 20 predicted proteins | sample 5559151 | NCBI WGS metagenome assembly JAABUL01 (sample SAMN10711876, study PRJNA513368) | rock metagenome | isolation source: Antarctica rocks | place: Antarctica: Victoria Land, Pudding Butte sud | reverse complement strand
CTGTACGTCGCCCAGACACGATACCTTCCTACAATCATGCCACTGCACTTGGGGCCGAGAAGGGATTAATCCCCGAATGATCGTGAGTGGACGCCGGAGCCAGACGCTTCCCCTCTTCTTTAAGCAAGCAGCAGAAAGCCACACACCTGATTTCATTCGGGCGTCATCCATGGCGCCGCATGGGCCGCCTCTAAACACTTGGAAATAGGTACACAGGCCACCCCAACCCGTAGGAACGGTCGCCCCATACGCACACGTGCGTGCGCCTCATGCCATGTGCGCGAACTTCGAAAAATCCCAGGAGATGAGCCATTAATTCGAAGGAATCTCTTGCCGCGTGGAGATCGAGGTAAGTTCCAGGATGACCCGTCTATTTGTGACACGTCTATTTGTGATACTATACAGAGACAGATGCCGCCTCGCTCGCTTCAGTCGTCGATCATCCTGAAGCGGTGGGTCTCCGCACTGCACGCAACCACTTTGTCGGGAGGCCAAACGCAGGCCAAGTCCGGCTCTTCGTCACTATCTTCCAATCACAGCAAGGCACAGAACAGCTTGCGGGCATGTCCAGGTTTACCACTTCTTGGTTGTCTCTGGATCATTGCGATTGATAAATGAGTCCTTCTTCTTTGTCCTACCAGTGCATCGTTGAACTAGACAGCTCGTTCGAAGTTGACACATTGTTGTCTATTACCCGGCTCCACTACCAAATCGCCTGGGATCTGGACTGGTCTAAATTCAAGATCGATTAACTTTCGCACCGTCGTACGCAAGCGCCAAAAACAACCCGGGAGTCTGTTCGAGCACAGACATTGGGAGACTGAAGATTTAAGTACAGTGGAATTCCACGTGGTGACGAGCCGTTCACGACAAAACTCTCGTTCCTGTTTCGTTCTTTGGAGTTTCGTTCAGTCGCTTTATTGATTGTATCGTGTTGGAACGATCAAGGAAGACCATCATGGTTTACTCATTGACCTATCGACGACCGTCTCAAGTGTCAAGCTCCGGCGACTCTCTTAGCGGCGAAGAGAAACAGAAGTCTGTCAATGAGTCTATGTCATCTGGAAGCTCTGGTATGAGCCATGGCATACCAGATGCACTTTCGTTCGACCGCATCATCGGAGGCGGTACCTGCCCGGTAATTTGAACACGAATTTGCGGACGTTGATCGATCTGTACTGACACTCCTCAAGCCATGCACCGTCCGCGACTTCATGAACTACCTCAAGTACATCGAGTACGCTCCCGAGAACCTTCAGTTCTATCTGTGGCTTCGCGACTACTCTGCACGATTCGATTTGCTGCAGCGTAGTGAATCTCTTCTGTCTCCAGAGTGGACGCAGTCGCAGGCAAAAGCTGAGGCTATCGCTCAAGCCACGTCAAACAAGTCATCAAAAAGAGTCAATGCGGATGTCGCGGATGTATTCAAAGGGACAGACTTCGCCGTCGATGGCAAGCCGAAGGCCATTGACAATGGTGATCCATTCGCGACTCCTTGCAAGACTCCCTCTATTGAGGACCAGCGGGACGGACTGTCGGAGTACGGGTCATCTACCGGAGACCACACTATGCGCAGTAATACCACACATCGATCGGTCGCTGACCAGGCGTTCGAAGATGCTGGCCTAAAGGTCAAGCCTTGTGAGTAGTATTCCATCGTCGGCATTGCAGCACACCACTAATGGCCCAACAGTCTCATTACAACCCTACCGCGATGAGGTCGCCCGCGTAATCAGCATCTACATTGCCGAAGGCAGCCCGCGCCAACTCAATCTTTCAGGGCGCGAGCGAGCAGCAGTTCTCTCCGCGCTGCAGAACACAACTCACCCATCGGCCTTCCGCATCGTCGCAAAGACCGTCGAATACTCCCTGCGTCGCCAAGCTCACCCCAACTTCGTCCGCTGGACCATCTGCAACGGCAACCGTCCGCGTGTCATCTTCGCGCGAGGTCTCGGTATCGCCGGCATCCTCGTTGGACTTATCGCCGACCTCATCATCACACTAAGCTCCGCCAGCCGCCCATGGCGCGTCATCCCCTTCTTAGGCTGGTTCATCGGCATCGCCACACTCATTGCCGCATGGAAAGGCATGTGCGTCGTCCTTCACGGCATGCACCACCGTCATATGCGACCATGGGAGCTGTTCAACGATGAGACCGACGAAGTTCTGGACGAGAAGATTGGCTCGCGGGACAGTCTTCTGAGCACATCGACCAACTCGTTCGAAGACGAGCCATGGATTGCGCGGTACGGGAAGCGCAACGTCATCCGCAAAGTCTTCGATCGCGAGGTCTGGATCCAGGAGCCAGCGCTCAGGCAGATTCAGGACACAATCTTCTTGCAGGCGCTTCTCGGTGCTTTTGTGCTCTCGGCTATCGCTGTCGGGGTCTTCTGTGCGGTGCCTCGCGGCAATTTCCTCTAGGCTGCGGACGGAGTTCCTTTTCTTTGTTGTCAAGAAAGCGGTTGACGTAACATGGTTCGGATAAGGATACCCAGTATTGCGATACGTTTTGGAAAAGGAGCAACATGATGGCTGGTTCTTTCGGGATGTATCATTAGTGGTAATAGCTGAACCCCAGGGACATGTCAACATTCATTTGCATTTGTCCATCGTGACCTCGTCGCTCTCTTCCCAGTCCAAATATAGCTCCGTGACTGCACCGGATTTCTGCCGCAGATCAATGCAGGAACCAGCCTTCGATCAGCACAACGCGGCCGCCGACGAGAAGAGGTGATGAAGTCTGCGTTGTAAAATGCAGAATGCTCATCACTCCTCTACGATAACACGTTTCAGCGCTCGGAACATGAAACGATACAGTGTTGATCAGCAGCCTCGTCAACCAGGTGTACAGGAACCTCCGTGACATCACATTCCCCTGGATACGTTGTACTTGGACTCTTACCCTTCACTGCCACCGAGTACACCTTCACCACCCATACAATGGCTACGAACGGCACCATCACTCCCAGTCCGGACGAGAACGAGACGCTGTTTTCGCCGAAACTGATCTCTCCTAACGTCACAAGTGCGCTGCCCGATGGCTACTCAATGCGGCCATTGCAGCGGAACGACTACTCGAACACGTTCCTCGACGTCCTCCGAGTCTTGACGCAGGTCGGCGAGGTCACACGAGAAGAGTTCGAGCTGCGATTCGAGCAGATGAAGGCGAGCTCGGGCGGTTACCACATACTCGTCATTCTGGACGGGAAGGGCAAGATTGTTGGCACTGGGGCATTGATCGTGGAGAGGAAGTTGTTAGTCGTGCCACCTCCTTCATGCGTATAGGTGTTTGTGCTAATGTGTGCTATGCAGTATCCACCACCTTGGGCTCGTAGGGCATATCGAGGACATTGCGGTTGCGAAAGATCAGCAGGGCAAGAAGTTGGGGTTGAGGATAATCCAGGCATTGGACTATGTGGCGGAGAATGTTGGATGCTATAAGACCATCCTGGACTGCTCGGAGGCGAATGAGGGATTCTATGTGAAGTGTGGATTCAAGCGCGCTGGACTCGAGATGGCGCACTATTACGGACAGACATAGGGGATGGCTATGGCTGGGAGGTGATGAGCTACACGCCTTCGATATGTCTGCTGGGTGTATTGCTGCGGAAACGAGACCGGCCAGCACATCAGAACGTCACGAAAGCCAATCGCTGCGAAGATCTTGCGGGACTATGGTGTACGATATACGTGGACCTCCCGCCTACTAAGCATTGTCCACGAATGATTATGGCAAGGTGGTTGGATATAGAGATAGATAGACAGATACCTTCGTACTATGCGGACCTCAGCAAGCGCACCAAATCCATATTTATCATGTCAATATACCTCGAAAGCGACGTGAAGACGACTATATGTATACTGTATGGGCCTAACCTCGCCAAGCTCAATTCACACCTCCTATTCCTCGATTTCCTACATGCGTCCTCTAAGTGAGCAGCATGCTCGAACGTGAAGCCAGCAGTCAAGCGAGTAAGGTACTTTGTGACATATTAGGGACCACCGGCTGCTAACACGATACAGCAGGACACATCTCGGTTCATGAGAACACCAGCATGTCAAACGATAAGCTGGCATCAGGCTCGCCAGGTCATGAGGAATATGGCGCAGCACGTGGAACGAAGTTCACGCCTAGAGACCGAACGGATGGCCCAGCAGAAGATTCGCTTCCAGACGAGCTCTGGGTGACTATATTGGACAGTCCATGCACTTTCGGTCCAGATGCCTTCTCAGAGGTCATTCTCAATCTTATCAAGAACCCCAACATCACAGCCAGCCATCTGTTTCGAGCCGACATCTTTTACGACAGCGAGAACGACCAGCCCGATCGGACTCTACTGAAGCACATCAAGGCAGAATACCAACCTATTCTTGCGGATCTGCCAGGTTTTGAACAGAGCCGCACCATAGTTCGCCAGTTCGTTCCACGAAATCCTCAGCTGGACTCGCCACTCGTGCAAACATGCCACTTCTATAATCAGTGGAGTGAGACTGAGGAGCGGAACGTCGTTCTCTACGTCCCGCACGTACAACGAGCAGAAGAAATGCCTTACTACCACCCAGAAGTCTCTCAACTTGCATTCGAGCACAGGTGGAAGGTATCTCCTCCCGAATTATGTCCATCTGAGCACAACCATGGCTTGATATCCATCTCCTACCGTCTCTTCCCGTCGACACCCTTGAACACAAAGCTTTCTAGAACAGCCCTTCGCCTTCTCGAGACTGCTCATAAGCACGGCCAAGGATGTGTGGCAGGTTATGAGAAACACGTTCACCTCGATCAGGTCGTGCCTCAGAAGCGGTATCAGGACACGTACAGCCGGTTGAAGACGAAGTATGGTAGACAGCTGGCGGAGCAATGGGTTGAAGTCACGGATCCGGGCAAGCACGTCTTCGAAGATATAGGAATCGCGGCTTTTCTTGTTGAACTTTGGCGGGAGTCTTATTCGTTTGAGCTTGAAGACGAGACTAATGGAGAAGCAAAGGACACCCGCATAAAACCTACGTTTCCGGGCTTCGTCGACATAGGCTGCGGGAACGGCGTACTCGTGCACATCTTGCTCAGCGAGGGCTACCAGGGGTGGGGCTTCGATGCTCGAGAGCGGAAGACATGGAGCATCTTTCCTGAGCACGTCCAGCATTGTTTACAACGTCGGCTGCTGATACCAGACATCTTTGACTCGCAAGGACAAGGACAAGAAGAAGGCGTGCGGCACGACGGCATCTTTGACCCAGGAACATTCATCATCTCAAACCACGCCGATGAGCTGACAGCATGGACGCCTCTGCTGGCATATATGAACCATTCCTCGTTCATCGCGATCCCGTGCTGCAGCCACGATCTGTCCGGTGCACGATTTCGAGCACCATCTTCGACAAGAAGCCCGAAAGACGGCAATGCCAGATTACCACAACAAGTGCAGCACAACGGTGAAAGCCAAGGAGAGCAACAGAACCAGTTGGCGTCGAAGCACGCAGCAGAGTCCGGATCTCTGAAGCGAACAGAAGTCCAGAGGAAGATGCCATCTGCGTACGCTTCGCTCTGTGCCTACGTCACGAGTCTGTCCGCAGATCTAGGCTTCGAGCCTGAGCGAGAGGTTCTGAGGATCCCGAGCACTCGTAACCAATGCATTATTGGACGGCACAGACAGGAACAGACCGATACTTGTGATGCTGAAGCACGGAAGCAGAAAGTGATAGAGCTTGTCCAGCATGAGCTAAAGAGTTCTGTAACTGATGTCGGCGAGGAGTGGATTGCGCGCGCGGAGAAGCTGGCAAAAAAGCCTGGAAGCGGACACTGAGGAGTAGGTGATAGAGCATTGTCACTGTCAAAGACTAAGGTAGCTAGGATCGGGTAGATGTGTCCTCGCGCACTTCTCCTAACCGGGACGTAGGTCAATGGTCCGCCATCGCGCGCAGATGGGTTCGCCTGCGTTCATCCACCCACTCAGACCCGGATTTCTAATCCGAGTAATAGCCATTGTCCCTCCTTCTCTGATGATCCCGCCGCCCATGTGTGCGATCGCGCTTGTGATCCGAGTCGTAGTGACTATAGGTATCGTCAGTATTGATGCGGTGCGGAACAGGCACAGGCACAGGCACAGGGCGCACATGGGCTGTGAGGCGGTGGGGCTCAGTAGATTAATAGTGAGGCTTACCTGCTCGTGGGTGACCCAAGCGGTGAATAATGTGTAGCGGGTCGCCTTAACGGTTGACGTGGATCGACGAACTGTTCTCCGGCTTTTGGTCGCATTAGCAAGCGTTGCTCAATGTTCGGCCACATGGTCGGACTTGTCGAACGAAAACGTACCTCGATCTTGTTGCGGGAGCCCATCACCGCCACTAGGGTGTGGCGAGTCGTATTCACGTGTCGAAGGTCGGGCCTGAGGTGGAGACGATGTGTCATACCGTGCTTCTTCGCTGCCATCATATCCCGGGTCACGTCTGGGGCTGTACTGTGGGTCGTAGGCCCGGTTAATGAAGCCTTGCTTTCCGTTGTAGTCCATGCCCGCTCCAGCGTCCACTGCGGTCTGTGCTTGTTGAGCGAAAGGATTCTGAGCGTAACCCATGGGCGGTGGCGCAACAGGCGAGGATGAAGATGGTCGCTCCTGGTTGTAGATGTGGGAGTAAGGTACGTAGCTGCTGGCTTCCATTCCACCATTTCGGAAATGATGTTGTGTGTATAGAGGCGACGAGACAGTCGGCGAAGTGGGGTTGCCTCCTTGGGCGTGACCAGTTGTTGGAGATGGTCCTGCAGGTGGCGGCTCTGCTGCGACGCCCCTGGCTCCATTGGTAGGTATGGACACTTTAGGCGAGGGTCGGTTGGACGGTTGGCTGCTGCCACTACTAGATGGCCGGTCATGATCAACAAACCGATCTCGTCCATGCGGTGACCGCTTGCCGTTCACTCTTCCTGCTCGGTCGTCGTGCGGCTTTCGGTCATGTCCATTGTTGTAGCCATATCGATCGTCGTCCACACTATGGCGTCTTTGATGTGGCTTATCTCTCCGCGATCTCCATCTGTCATCCTCGCTATGGTAGTAGTCGTCGTCGCTGTCAGCGCCGCCATCATATGAGCTTCTGCGCCTATCAGGCCGTCTACGGCCATCTGAGCGGCCTCGATCTCCACGATGGGAGTCTACTGGTTTGTCGCGTCTGTTGTCGGAAGTTCGATGCCTTCCGCTGTCCTTGGGCGTGGGGCCCTTGTCGTTGATCTTGTCGTTGGGTTTGTCGTTGCTCTGTCCGTTTTTCTCCTTGAAGAAACCTCCAGGAACCTTCTCAAACCATTTGTCGGGTATTTTGTCCGCGCCGTAGAGCACGCTACGAAGTATCAGCTTCTCCATCGCCTACAGTGAAGTCAAGCTTTTGATCAGCGGGTGTCTCGGTATTTAAGGTTGTCGGTAGTTTTGGCTTACCATCTTGAAGGAGGGAGAGGAGAGCTAGCATTAATATTTCATGTGTGATGATGCAATGGTTGTGGTAGGCTGCATGGGCATGCGTGTGATCTCACGCCACGCGTGCTGTTGCTCAGTGGATGGGTGTTTTGTTTGTGCATATGACGCACATTCTTGACACTGCCTCTCCAAGAGTCGGGCCTGCTTGTGTCAGCTTATGACATGGGTTCGAAGTAGTCCATGTGAAGTCACTGACTGAAAATTGCGAAAGTGGTTGGATGTGGTGTCGTCCGCGGTCTAGGTCAGGCCTGTTGCTAATCCTTGCTGATCTCGTGATCAGGTGCTGACGAGTAAGGACCGCAGCACTAGCTTGCACGCTGATGCTCGGCTGTATGGGTTCAACGATTGTTCCTTGTGAAGTCGAATCCGAGTAGTGAAGGTCGCCAATAGAACATAATCAAGTTCACAGAGTCAATGGAGTCAAGGGCGAGTCGGTCAAGTAGGTGGTTCTCACTGCGAATGAGCAGAAGTAGTTATCAGGCGTACCAGGATACGAATGAACGAATGGGAAGCGAATTCATGGATGAAGAATGCCACGCGACTACATGTTGTGATGTTGATGGAGAAGTGTCGTTGCACCTTCTAGCAACAATGATGCCGATGCACCGAAAGCAAGGACCACCCAGAGTTTTGCCAAGGGCATAAAGTGGTAGTAGCAGTCGGACACTCCAATATGAACAACCAACATCCGCTTCAACAAGATCACGGTCCACGCGACCTGACAGCATCGAGCTCAGCTCGCAACTTCTTGATCGTCGACTCTCGATCGGCCAGCTTCATCCTCATCTCCGGCATCGAAGTCACTCTGACCATGCCGTCATCCTGCTCTTGGTCACTTCGCAGCATGGCTCTCTTCTCGAGCTCGGCAACCCTCCTAGCCAGACTCTCAGTCTCTCTTGCCACCACTTCTTGGATGCGAGCAGATAGTCCTTGTCGTGCTGGCCCTGATGATTGGCGTTTCAAGACATGATGCTCCGTGGGACTTCGGAGGTTGGGTATCGGCATAGTGAACACAGCACCACGAGATGATCTAGAACGCCGCGATCCAGCTGGCGTCGAGCTGAAAGTTATGGGTCTCATGACGGAGCCACGCACTGGACTTCTCGGCTTATCGACGAACGGATCTTCTGCCGAAAACGTGGTGATGATCGAAAGAGGCGACACAGTGACTGATTTCCGATGCCGGTCTGCGGATTGAGCCTTAGAGCTCTCAGCTTCGTCAATGTCCGTGGACTGACCCTCCGCTTTCGAGCTCCGCAGTGTCATACGCTTCCGAGGTCGATCATCCCCTCCATCGTTGGACCCTATATACGGTTCTTCCAGGTCGGGATCGGCATGCTTCCGCAATAAAGGCCGTCGTGCAGTGCCGTTGAGCCTCTCTCTGATCCGGTTTTTCGCCCGACTGATCCTCTTGTCGAGATCTGCAGGTCGATCATCGCCCCAACGAGCGCCCGAAAGCATTGCACCAAAAGTTGGTCGACTCTCTGCAACAGCTCGCCACATTGCATCTTGTAAGTCGCCGCGCGGGTCGACTTTGCTGGCCAGCTGTCCGTAGAAGGGCTGCTTACCAACATATGTAGTCATCATTTGTGTTTTGAAGGCAACCGATAACTCCCTGAGCTCTACCATGGTACAGCGGAAGGTCCGCTGTATGCCCGGGTTGTTCATTTTGTGGGCGCGTATCTGTGCATGCGTGTGTACAGCTCGAATAGTCGAGTTCGAGGTCTAGATATCATCGAAAAGGTCCAATGTTTGCTTCCTCGCCACGCGCCACGGCAGATGTATGTTGCTGTCGCCGCATGCCGATCAGCGGTTGACTCCCGTGAATACGATGCAGTCGGCAGTTCCATGTTCAGGAAAACACATGATTCAAGGACATATGCAGCCGGTTACGATCAAGCGCCATCTGCAAGTTTCAGCGCCTTTGCTACAAGTGCCGCCGCCCTTCCAACCTCTCCTGCTTCTTTCTTGGCCTCTGCGACGCCATACTGGAATGCCTCGCTCATCCCAAGATCGTTGAACACCTCAGCACGCTGCTCTGGATCCTCGTAGACCTCGCTCTCCATATCCCTAGACGCACCGAAGAGGTTGAGATAGCCATAGGGATTGCTCTTCTTCGGTAGCATGTGAGCATCTGTATGGCAGAGCGGGAACAAACTCGCAGCTTTTTCGGCGGCTGCCTTGTGCTCCTGATCAAGCGACGGTCTGGTAAGGCCAGCCACAAGCAGCCGTGAGAGTGTTGTCAATTGGTGGACCAGAAGTTTGCCACCTCCAAGGTTCGATGATGACTTAGTATTAGACCATTTGCCATCAACTCCTCTGGTCGTGATTCCATTTGCATCGCCGTGCCACGAAAGCAAGTTCTGAAATGCCCGCAGCGTCTTGACCCATCCACCAGCACTAGACACGACTGCCGATGGAGCTGTACTTAACAGCCAGTCTAACACATCCAGAGCAGTCGCGCAAATGTCCTTCGACAGATGTACCATACCGGCCCGAGCATACAGTATCAGAGAGTCGAGCGAGCCCAATTCTTCCAACGCCAGACTCCGCAGAAGCTTGACGACTTGCTGTCGTACTTGCAGGTTGCCATCCAGGATCAACGGCTGCGCCTTGGCCACAATGACTGACGGTGGCTGAGGTAGCTTGGAGCCTTGCTGTGCGCTGCAGACTGTAGTGAGATAAGCCAAAGAATCTCGTCGTTGGGTTTCGTTCTTGCTGCTCAGGAGGGAAAGGTTATGTTGGAACAGCGCATTCGAGTCTCTGCCAGTTTCACTCAGGCTCTGCTGCTTGAAGACGACTGATTTCGCTGCAAAGCTGGTGTCAGTGGCGTTGGTGTTCTTCGGCCTGGCCTTGCCGACTTTGAGCTTTGGTTTCTGGAAGTCTTTCTTCTTTTCTTTCTTTTTCTTGACCGAGGCGCCCATGGCGAATATCCTTAGTCTGCGTCTGAAATCGTGTTCGTAGGAAAAAGAGAAGTGTCGTCTGGTTTTAGAGTTTCGGCGCTCTCGGGCCGATGCAGGGATCAGCCAGAAAGCTCCGCGCCCGAGTTCGTGTTTTGGTGTTCGCGTTCGCAGCCTTCAACTGGACTACTCCCACACAATAGGGAAGTTTGAGGGCAGGAACAATGCAACAACCGTCGCCCTCGGAGGAGACACAAAATCTCCTCGCGCGACTCTCGCAACGGCCAGGAGTACAGAGCACGCTTATCCTTTCCCGCGACACAGGAGCGATTGTTCGATCATCCGGCCTGGTCACGGCGGAGGAGGTTGTTGAAGATGGCACAGCAGTCGGCCCTACGAATGGCACGTATGTGAACGGCACAGACGACGAAAACAAGAAGAAGGGTACCAGAAAAGCGGAAGAGGTTGCACGCTTTGTATACAGCTTTGTGAAAAATGCTGGAAGCATGATCGAAGAGCTCAATGGCGAGAACGATGAAGCGAAGCTCTTGAGAGTGAGGACGAAGAAGAACGAGCTTGTGGTTGTGCCTGGTAGGTCTGATGATGTGCGGAAATCGGCCCATGTCTGACTATGGACAGACGCGAAATTCTTGCTTGTTGTCATTCACAGTACACCACCAGCGTGATTGTATACTGGACAACTGGACACAATACAGTCTGATACGATCCGAGGTCACAAAAGATCGGGCCTACCGATGAGATCTAAAAGAACGATTGGTGGTGAGTTTTAGTGTCTGGCTGCACCAACCTAAACACTCGCTGACTGCAGCAGTGGAACACCACATACACGTTTGGATCACCAATGCTTCTCCGAAATGTCAACCTCATTGACGTCCACTCCGTCCTTGAACCACCGCTCATCCTCGCTGATCTCGAGATCGTTACCGCTCATCTGCCGCTTACGCATACGGCCGTCTTCCGCAAAGGTCCAGTCTTCGAGACCATAACAACGCTTCCATTTCATCTCGTCGTGTCGATCCTGGTACTCGTACTATTTCGAAGGTCGAGTCTGTCAGCAAGCTTCCTGGACCGGAACCATCGCGATGTGCATACCCAGAACTGGACGGCGATTTTATTGTCGGTGAATGCGAACAGCTCTTTGCGCAATTTATAGTTGTCCTCCTTCTCCCACTTCCAGGCCAGGAATTTCGTGATTTCTTCAGTACCATTGAAGAACCAGCCGCGGTTGCGCCAGATGGTATCTGGAGTATAGGCTTTGGCAATGGCTTCGGGATTGCTACTCGGATGTCAGTATCAGATTTGATGGTCTCATGATATGAGGTACCAGGTGTTCCAGAGATCTTGAGCTTTCTTGACCTTTGTACGAGCGGTTTCTTCGTTGAACGGCGGTGCGAGCGACATCTTGAGTTTGATGGCAATATTTCGACCTTCGAGTTGTCCTTGCAGGGCAGAAGCTCGTTGTTATATGTTTATCGTTCTTCTGCAGATACGAAAGAGGCAGTCGGTGTCGCAGCCCCACCCTATGCATTGTCATCGGTTCGTGCGAAATACACCGCCGACTGTCGGTACACCACATACATCGCCGGGATGTTCACATAACTGACTGATGCCTACTCCTCCAGACGATGGTCCTGTACTCTCGCCAGGTGTAATCGAGACCAGACACGATACGCATTTGTAACGAATATATATGCATCTCGCATTCGCGTTAGCGTCCCGTTTCGAGACCGCCTTAGTAAGCGTTGTTGGAGATCAGTAACAAACGAGCGCTCCTATGATGCCGACAATGCTGTAGAACAGTTTTCCTATTCCAAAAATCGCCGCCAGTAGCTCTAATCATCACAAGATGGCCGAAGATAACAGCGACACAAGCCCGGCATTCTCGGAACAGACGACTTCATCAGCACCGAGGTCTGCACCTGCCACGATCTCTCAAGCAGCGCACCTGAAGCAGAAACGCCTGAGATCGCAACTGAGCTGTACACCTTGCCGGCAAGGAAAACTCAAATGCAACCGGATACATGAACCAGCATGCGATCAATGTATAAAGAGGAATCGCGAGACAGCATGTGTATATCTACCTCCGCCAACCAAGCACAAGCCGGCGCAGAATGTCAAGGGACGCATACGGCAGCTGGAGAACCTCGTGGTGGATCTTATGCAGAATCAGCGATCGCAAGGACAGGCACAGGCGACTACCGAGGGCGCGAAGAAATCGACCGTGGACAGCAACAGAGCACTAGAGAATGGAAGCAGAGTTGAGCCCTTCTCGCAGCCGACACCACCATCGGACAACGATACAAGCCCTCAAGACTCCGAGCCAAGCCAGCAGTCACATGAGACGCCGGAAGATGTCGACTCCGCGACGGCGCCGTTTGGGCAGATGAAGATCAGTAAAGATGAAATTAGCTACGTTGGCGAATCGCATTGGGGTGCTATACTGAATAGTATATCTGATCTGAAGCGGGAGATCGGGGATGGAGAGGAGGAAGAAGAAGATACACACAATTCGCCGGAGCAGACGATGAATAGCTGGGGTTTAGTGCCCATGGGTGGTGTGCAGCCGCACGCCACGACTGGACTTGGATTTATGCTGGGCGAGGAGGGTCGTACCGTCAGCAGGCAGGAACTCATCAAGTCAGTTCCAGAGAAGAGGGTAGCGGATCGTTTGCTGAGTCTGTGGTTTAACTCACCGGATCCATTCAAGCCGATCATACATGCACCCACATTCCAGGACGAATACAGACGGTTCTGGAGGAGTCCGAACGACACTCCTACTATGTGGTTCGGGCTCTTGTATGCAATCTTAAGTTTGGCTTCGTCATTTGGCCTTCGGGAAACAGATCCACGCAGCCCTGAAGCGCAGGCGGTGCTCGTGAATGTGAATAAGTATCATTCGCTATCGGCGTCTGCTGCTTTGCTTGCGGACTTCACCAAGCCAAAACAATACACGCTAGAATGCTTGATCCTGTATTCGGCTGGTCTCCGAAGCAACAATGCGTTCGTGAATGTATGGCTCATGATCGGGCTCATCGTCCGACTGGCCCTGCGGATGGGATATCATCGAGACCCTAGCCATTATCGAGCCATCAACGTGTTTCAAGGCGAGATGAGAAGGCGTGTCTGGGCTGTCATCGGAATGATCGATGTCCTGATCTCCTTCCAGTTGGGTCTGCCTAGCATGTTCCGTACAATCACATCAGACACACAACCGCCCCGGAATCTTCTCGATCGCGACTTCGGTACCACGACCACGATTTTGCCTCAAGGTAGAGGCATTGACGAGCTGACACCATCCTCATACACACGCGCAAAGCTACGAATCACGAAGACTTTCGCCGACGCCGCAGATATCAGCCATCAAACAATAGCTCCTTTATACGAAGAGATCATGCGACTTGATCGCGAGCTCGAAGAGGCGAAAGCTGCTGTTCCTCCGCTCCTTCAGATGCCAGATATCAGCGAGCTCGTGACCGATCCTGCTGAGCAGCTTATGTGTAGATTCAACCTCGATTTGCTCTACTTGAAGACAAAAATCGTGCTACATAGACGGTACATGCTTACTCCTCTGGAAGACCTGACCGAAGCAGAGCAACAATTTGGAATCGGCACGAGCAGAAGAGCATGCATCGAGTGTGCCCTGCGTGTGCTTAGCCATCACCACACGATTTACTCTGCAAGTCAGACTGGCGGACAACTCGAGAGTGTGAAGTGGTACATGGGCTCGATATCCACGCACGACTTCCTGCTTGCAGCAATGGTGCTCTGTGTGGAGCTCAGCGAACAAATACACAACCGATCGTTCCGCTTCTCGCCTACAGGCACGCAATGTCCCAGAAGAAGACCGATGATGGACGTATTGGAGAAGAGCCATCGGATCTGGAGCGATGCCTCGGGGCGAAAGCGGAAGCACATGCAGCTCGTTGCCGCTGATGGAATGGAAAAGGGCGAACATCTATTTGACGAGACGGAGAAGGCGAGCAGAGCTATGGCGGTAATGTTGGACAAGGTAAAACGACAGACGGCTGAAACGCCTCAGCCGCCAGTCGAAGCCCCTGAACCTCCTGCGCAGACGCAAATGCTGGACATCCCGGGAGTGCCTTCATACGTTTGGGCCGACACTGAGCAGCTGCAACAGACAGGCTTTACAGGTCTGGTATCGCAGCATGAGTGGAGTGACTTGAATGATGTACCTTTAGCCAATGGTGCAACCGCGAGCAACACTCGGCAGGTGGATTGGCAGACAGCCAACGGAGCCGCAGCCATGTCGAACAACGGCACCTCTTCCCTGAACGGCAGCTCCAACCTACAACTTAACGACACTACACCAGAACAACCCTACAACCCAGCAGACTTCTCCATGATCGGCGACATGCTCGACGGACCCATGAACTTGGACTGGGAAATGTGGGACAACGAGATCATCAAAGGACCCCAGCAGAATTTCGAAGACTGGACAGATCTAGACGTTACAAGCGACGTGACTGGTATAAACTTAGCAGGTTTTGACAACCGCTACGGCAATGTGATGACAGGCGGCACGGGCGTGGTCTCGGGAAACGTCTTCTTGAGCGCTGGTGGAGGATTTGGTTCGAATTTGGACTTGATGGATGACATCGATCTGGGGACTGCGCAGGGAGTGGACTATCCGTTCACAAGTGGCGCTGGATACCGTCGTGATTAACATGAAGATATGCTTGATGACTATGAAATTCATGTATAGTGAGCTTTACTTTCGTCGAGACCAGCCAGTCTCAGAATCTGAACGTTCACGGCTAGAACAAATATACCTTATCAATCGAAGTTACCTAGGCATGATAGACGCATGGCTGTATGGACCAGGAATATCTCTGAAGAAGGATAAATCACAGTACGCTATACCTTATGCTAGAACGCTAATCTCACTTTTCTTTTCTTTCCACACCAGATCGCGACACCACATCCCTCTTTCACCAAGGCAACAGGCCCACAAGCCCTACCATGCAATTTTCGCCAATATCCCCTTTGGCCATTTCCTAACACCAAGCTTTCGTGCTTCATCCAGCAGCAACAACCCCATCCCGAAAGCCATGGGCAAGAACCAATGCTCAACGGGCACCACAGCCGTATCCAATACCTCGTTGAACTTCGGCACGTACAAGAAGAAGATCGCGATGAGCAAGGCGAATACGATCGCAGGTCCAAGGTACCAGTTGAGACGATGCTTCACGATACTCAGCCTCCTCGTCCGTAGAGCGAAAAGGTTGAACCATTGCATCACAACCAGGTTGACGAAGTAAATCGAGGACGCCACGTTCAGTATTTCCGTCTTCCGTGCTTCAGTCACATCGTTGGGTGTGGCGCCGAATCCGAACCACAAGGACGAGAAGTAGAGACCCTGCCGTTGCGCGTACCAGTAGCTCATCGCGAAGGACGTGAGCGTCTCGATGATCCCGACGAATCCATAAGCCTGCAGGATGAGTTTCCAGTCAACAAGACGGTCTTTCTTCGCGTTTCGGGGTGGACGCATCAGCACATCGGCCTCAGGTTTCTCGTACGCGAGGGCGGTAGCGGCGGCACAGTCGGTGCAGCAGCTACAGACAGAAGGGCAAAAGGGTCAGCATATGTCTCAGACAAGGTAGGGTTTTGCCCTTGGGTTTGGTACCAGATGATGATCATGAGGAAGGAAGATAGAATTTGTGGGAGGCCGAACAGAACATTCGTGATCACCGGCCAGAACTCGGAAAAGCTGCCTGCTGGGAGCAAGTATGCGATGGTTTTCTTGAGGTTGTCGTAGACAACGCGGCCGTAGCGGACGGCTTCAACGATGGCGGCAAAGGAGTCGAGAAGGACCATGTCGGCTGCTTCGATGGCGATGTCGCTTCCGGAGCCCATAGCGATACCCACGTCCGCTTGTTTGAGGCTGGGAGCATCGTTGACGCCGTCACCGGTCATGCCGACGGTGAGGTCGCGTTTCTGCAGTTCCTTGACGATGCGAAGTTTGTGCTCTGGGGTTGTGCGGGCGAAGACAATCTCATCATATTCTGCAACTTTTTCCCACTGACTGTCGTCTAGGGTCTCGACTTCGTGGCCGCTGAGGACGAGGGCACGGGTTCGTTCTGTGTGCAAGCCCTTCTCTTCAACGATGCCGGCTGATTCGAGGTAGCCATCGTCGAATGCGAGACATGCAACATCGTCAATCTTGCTGGGGTCTTGCGTAATGATGCCACACTCGGCGGCGATGGCGCTCGCGGTCAATTTGAAATCTCCCGTAACCATGAAGACTCTGATACCGGCACCACGAAGCGTTCGGACGACTTCGGGGATCTCTGGTCTCGGTGGGTCGACAATGGCCACGAGGCCGACAAGAACAAGCTCGGATTTTGCAAACTCCATAGCTTCGTTCTCGTACTCACGAGGTTGTTCGATCGGATCCGAGGAAAATTTCTCCAACCGCTTTTGGGCCAGAAGGATAACACGTTTGCCTTGAGCAGACCATATATCCTTCAGCTCATCAATCTCTCTCCTGTTGGCTGCCTCGAGAAGCTCAACGTGGCCTGACTCATCCATATACGAGCCGCAGCGCGGAAGCAGGATGTCGGGAGCGCCCTTGATCATGAGTAGGTCATCGGCTTCGTCTTCGTGTCGAGCAACCGTGATGGCAAATTTGTTCCTGCTGTTGAACTGTTGTTCGTGAGGACTCGTCAGCATGTGTCTCAGATGTGTCTGCTCAACAGCGTACTCACTGCGATCTTGAAGACATTCTTCCAAGCGCTGCGTAAGGCGGAGACGATAGTCATGTTCTCTGCGAAGCGCAAGATGGCCGAGTCCGTAGCGTCTCCGTTAACTTTGCGGATGGCGACGGGTAGATTGGTCGTGGAAGCGTCAAACTCAGCAGCGTTGCAAATCGAGCTTACAAGCGCCAGCTTCCTTAGGCCCTCCATGGTGTCGTAGAGACCAGGCGCTTTGGCTGCAGGTGTCGGCACCTTGCCAACAACGCAATCGACCACCGACATTTGATTTCTGGTCAGGGTGCCAGTCTTGTCAGAGCAGATGACATTGACTGCTCCCAGGGTCTCCACAGTCTTCAAGCTCTTGCAAAGCACTTTGTTGCGTCGCATGATGTTCGCCGTAATCGTGAGAGATGCTGTGACTGCGATTGGAAGTCCTTCTGGGATGAAAGCCACAGCCACAGAAACGCAGTCGACGATCAAGATCGGCACGGTGATCCAACCCTCGTGGTCTTTACGTAGCCACGCCGCCCACACAATGATGACCAGAAGAATCATGGTCACCATAATGCAGACGATTATAGCGACGAAGTATAGTATCTCTCGCTGCAGTGGTGTAAGGCCTTGCTTAGGTGTGCTTGTAAGCTTCGCAATACGGCCGAAGATAGTACGGTCGCCGGTCTCGAGGACCAGGCCCAACGCTGTGCCAGAGACACAATGCGTGCCTGCCATACCGATGCAAGCGGTTTCGAGGTAATTCTTGTCGGTCGATCGCACCGCAGCGAGGAGTGGCGCAGCCTCGCCAGTCAATATCGAGCGGTCGAATCTGGCGTCACTGCTGCACTCGACGAAGCGAACATCGGCTGGGAGCTTGCTGCCAGTGCTGATACGAAGTATGTCTCCTGGTACAATGCTGCGTCCATCGATTTCCTGCTCGGCACCGTCACGAAGGACAATGCAGTGGTCGGGAAGCATGCCAGTGATCGAAGCCATAACTCGGGAGCTTGAGAAGTCCTGCCAGAAGGAGAAGGATGCTTGGGCAACCCAAACGAGGACGAGAACGATGGCAAGCGCTAGATTGGCGATAGCCGGAGGACTACCGAGTGGTTTCCAGGCGACGAACACAAGAATAGCTGCGATGAACAAGATGGAGCCGAAGCCGCCGAAGAGATAGCTCATGGCTTTGCGGAACCATTGTGATTTGGGTGGTGAGGGTACGTTGGCGCCGACAGTCTTCAACTGATCTGCAGCTTGAGCGGATGTCAAGCCTGTGCCGCGAGAAGTCGAGAAGCGGCTGAGAAGCTCGTCAACAGACGCGATGTGGTAGTCGAGATCATTGAAGTCAATCTCCGCTTGCTGGGCTTTGGTCTTCTTTGGCTTCTCATTCTTCGCAAAATTTCCTCGCTTGCTATCTTCGATGCCGAAAGAAAGCGTGCGAAATTGAGGCGGCAGAGCAAGTGCTGGGTCGACACTCCTGCGAGATGGATGGATAGATATCGAGTCGCGCGAGCGAGAGCGAGCGCGTGAGTGTTGAATACCGCAGAAGGCGAGGCGGCGTTCTATGCGAGCTTCAACCTCGGGGGCGTAGGTGATGCGGCCACGAGTGACTTGACGCTCGAGGTCGGCCTCGCGGGCAGAGCCCTTGAGGGGTTCGGGTGGCTCGTCCATGTTGACCGGAGAGAAAGGAAGGAGGAAAGTGTTGCACGAAAGGGATGATAGCAGGCACAAAAGAGACGCAGAAGGATAGAAGAAGGTATGATCAGCAGCGCATGCGATACCTTATATCTGCGCACCTACTAACGTGTGACATGTGAAGATTGCGCGACTTGTCCGCCCGCGTGCTGACCAGATGGCTGTGATCCCACGTGAAGTAGTGCTAGCTCGATTGAAGCCATTGAGTGCGACGATCCGACGACACTCGAATCGCTCAAGTAATAGCTATAACCCGACCAAGCTAGGGTACGCATGAATCGTGAAGCTAAAACCGCAGATCAGGCACACGTTGATGTCAAGGTCAGCGCAACCGCTATGCGCGATTTTTGGGGACTTTGCGGGATTTTTGATCTTACTGCCTCCACCCCAACGTTGCATCGCTTGAGTCATTGGACATTCTTGCGCTCCACGAGGGACATATCAGCTGTACGAGCAAATGCAATCTCAGCTGCCGCCCTAGGCGCGAAGGCTGTGCAGAACGGGTCGTTCTCTTGAAAGCCTTCAAGGCGTGGTCTGGAAGACACGCCACAAGCATGTGAAAGCTGTTCAGGGTGTAGGGCTGTACTGGCGTAATAAGGTCTCTGGTACGACGCAATAGATCGTCTCGTATTGACACCACTCGCGCGCCCAACATCACAATGGTCGACTATTCTTTGTGGGAGATGAGGTCGGGCTCCTTCTACTAAATCCACCACCGTACAACATGCTAGTACAGCGCGCTAGTTTCGCCCCACGTCGCGGGCCGAACCTTGCTGGACCCTTGAGCATCTGGCAACCGCAACTTGTCGCGAGTCGAATATGAGTTACCTTAAGCATCAACCATACATGTACTTACTGCAATCGAAGAATTGTTTGTGCGGGAATCTATTGGACCCGACATGTTGAGATAAAGAGGAGAAGAACACCCTCTTAAAGGTCGGTGGGAGTGGTCGTACTCCAGCAGACCGAATAAGCCTTACGATATACATTGCGATTTGCGCCAACCTTCACCATGCCTGGAACACAATTCCCATACCCCCGGAAGTCCTCAACGCCGGCGACATACACTCCCTCACGTTCGATACCACTCTATCAACGACGAAACCTGAAGACCTTGGCGACATACATCGTGGGCGGCTTCACAGTCCTCTCCTTCCTGATATGGCTGTTCGGTGGCAGGTCGTCCAGGGGACCACGAATACCACTAGGCACACCGGAGGTGGTCATCGTAACACCCCTCGATCCCAACCTCAGCCAGAGCTTGGTCGACAAGATACAAGAGAACAGGAAGGACTACGCCTCGCGGCACGGATATGCAACGTTCTTCCCGAACACAACCGACTACGATCTCATGCCCCGCGTCCCACTATCGTGGAGTAAGCTGCCGAGTATGAGACATGCGTTGACACTATGGCCCGAGGCGGCGTGGTTATGGCATCTCTCGAGCGAAGCGTTGATCATGGCCCCCAACGAGCCACTACGGACCAAGCTTCTGGAACCGCAGACTCTGGAGAGCATCATGATTGTGGACAAGCCCGTTGTACCGCCTGACAGTGTTATCAAGACGTTCTCGCACGTACGGGGCGAGCGGATCGACTTCATCTTGACGCAGGACCGCGAGGGTCTTTCCGTAGGGAGCTTTCTGGTCAGGAATGGGGAGTGGGCCAAGTTCTTTCTTGATGCCTGGTTCGACCCACTGTACCGGAGTTACAACTTCCAGAAGGCCGAAGAGCATGCTCTCGAGCATATTGTGCAGTGGCATGGTACGATCCTGGCCAAGCTGGCTTTGGTACCTCAGAGAGTGTTCAACAGCTACATGCCGGAGCCGGATATGCGGAACACGTATACGGACGGTAGGTTACAATGCAAATCTGAAGCGATTGGTCGCTGGGAGCTGATTCTGAACAGGCCAATACCAACAAGGTGACTTCATCGCAAATTTTCGCGGCTGCCAGAAGGATCAGACACGGAGCTGCGACGAGGAGATGGCGCCGCTTATGAGCAGGTGGCGAGAGCTTCGCGATGCTCAATGGAAGTAGGACTCCGGGTAGAGAGCAGAGTTGTACGATCAGATGGCATGGCTTGGCGTTCAGCAGCATCACGGGTGGGACCCATCAAGCGTTAGAGGCAAGGCGTTAGAGGCAAAGCACTCTGAACTGAAATATCACTATGGTGCTACTAGTCAATGGGGTGTAACAAGAGAGGAGGAACATTAATGTAACTCTACAGAACCCAGACACATCCTCACTTTATCGTTATGGACAACTCGATTAGATCGTATGTCTGCTGAACCAGTCACAGAAATGCTGCCTCAGACTCTTCTCGAACTACCAACCGACCCGCGTTAGAACGAGACACCACTCGAGGTCTTTTCGAGATCCCGATCATAAGATTCTTGAACATACACTAGAGGCTTTGCCTTTCTGGCCAATCAAAGTAAGCAACAGTCTACCATTGGGTGCTCAAAGTCGGGCACTAGCGGGGGTACTCCCGCACCCCCGATTTCCAGTTAAGATGGAATCGGGGGTGCAGCCTTGATGCCTTACCTGAGATCGAGCTTCTTATTGGCCCGCGAAACGCGGGAGCTAGCTCAGGTTCTCCCGCACACCCGATTGGCAATCAACGAAAAATCGGGTGTGCAGCCTTGATGCCTCTTATCTGCCTCAGCAGCTCAGCAAGCTCAGTTTAACCATATCGGATGTCTTCTCAGGATGTCTAAATGTTCACGAGTTCTTTTGCATCCTATAATAGAGAAGCAAACGTCGAATAGCTATTTTGCAGCTGCCCGTGCTGCCACTTTATCTCATTGATGTGGTACGACATCTTTCAGACAGATCCAATTTCCTGCTCATACCGCTGATTGTGTCCTCGATTTCTCGTACTTTCGTCATGTCTCTCACAAACGATACTGAGCCCAATCGCTCAAGAAGAATCATCATAGTCGGCGCAGGCGTATTCGGCTTATCAACCGCACTTCATCTTGCACAGCGAGGCTACAGCAACGTCCACATCTACGACTATCAGCCTTACCATGAGAACAGCTATGCCTGTTCAGCCGGCTGTGACGCAGCGAGTTGCGATGAGAACAAGATCCTCCGAGCTTCGTACGGCGATGCTAAGCTGTACCAGGATCTGGCGTTCAAGGCTATGCCTGAGTGGCGGAAGTGGAACGAGATGTTGGCTCAGACGTCTGCAAGTGAGCTGCCGCCGGGACTTTCTCCGGATGTTACACTTTGGAACAATTGTGGGTTCTTGAGGTTGAGCAGTGATAGGCTAGAGGAGAGCGAGGAGAAGACGCAGCAAAATTTCCCGGATGAGATGAAGCACACGCAATATCGAGTGCCCGATGAGAGTCGGCGGCGAGATGCAGAGGCTGACGGTGTACCGGCGTCGAAAATCGATCCATTCTCACGCTTCGGAAGAGGCTTACGAACAGATGGTGTCCTCGATATGACGGCAGGCTTCGTGCTAGCGAGCAGAGCGTGCGCTTTTGCTCTTCATCTTGTCAGCAAGTTGGGCGTGCATACATATCTCGGGCCTGAGTACGGCATGAAATCACTGATCCGGCAAGAAAACGAAGTGACCGGCATCGTCACGAACGATGGAAAGGAACATCCAGGAGATATTGTTGTAGTTGCTTGCGGTGGTTGGACACCTAGCTTGATTCCGGAGATCGAACGATTGGTAGAGACAACAGCAGGGAGTGTCCTTTCCTTCAGATTACTGGATGATAGGCAAGATCTGTGGGACAACTATTCACCAGAGGTCTTCCCTGTGTGGAGTTGGAACATGAACAGTTACCGGCCGGATCATGAAGATATAGCCGGACTGTACGGCATGCCTCGCACACCCGAGGGCGTTCTCAAGGTAGCCTTTCGAGGTGCGAAATGGACCAATTACTCCAGTCATAGCCATGTCACTGGCCGACCACTCTCCTATCCAAAGACTGACGTCGATGAGATACCCGAAGAGGCCATGCGAGTCATCAAGACCTTCTGCAAGGAGAACTTACCAGATCTGCTAGACTTAGAGTTGGAGCGTGGGAGGCTGTGCTGGTACTCCGACTCTGTTGACAACTCATTCCTGATAGATTATCCCCCAGACATCAAGAATCTGATCGTGGCCAATGGCGGCAGCGGACACGGCTTCAAGTTCCTACCTGTGCTTGGTGAGCATGTCGTCGATGTCCTGGAGCGGAAAGATACTGAGTACACTCGCCTCTTCCGGTGGCGAGACGTGCCAGATCGTGACCC
>JAABUL010003527.1_pt1 | contig 23050 bp, 42 predicted proteins | sample 5559151 | NCBI WGS metagenome assembly JAABUL01 (sample SAMN10711876, study PRJNA513368) | rock metagenome | isolation source: Antarctica rocks | place: Antarctica: Victoria Land, Pudding Butte sud | reverse complement strand
CCCCCCCGCCCCGCGCGCGAGCTCTGCGAGCGAGGGGAGGCTGTTCCTCCTGGACGGCCTTGCCATCATGGTCTCAGCACATTCGGGCAGGCTCCGTATACATGCGACAGGAAACCCGCCTGGAAACCTGCCTGGGTGGGCAAGCTACGTATACAGGCGACAGGAAGGGTCAACGTTGTGTGGTCTGCGAGGCCTTCGCATCGTGGCTGCTGCGCCGGGTGCCCTTGTCATACCCGCCATAAGGCACATCGGCGCGGCTGCCGAAATCTTCTTATGCCGTACGCTTTCGCAGGTGTGGCCGGAGCTGCCGCATGTGCACCTGTGGCACTTCTCCCGCATGTCCTTCGTCAACACGGTGCTCTCCAAGCGCAAGCTCACCTCCCTCGTCGACGCCGGCAGGGTGCGTTGCCGCGATGTGACGCCTGCCTCTGACCGGAATGCCATCGAATATGGCACATATGCCTCAGACATGCATTGCAGGAGCACAAGTCTGAACAGCTTTCAAGGTGCCGGCTCTCCCACAGCGACGAGCGTCCGCCCATGGCGCTTGGCCCCAGCATTGCCCGGGAGCGCTCGATTCTGCCGCCGCTGTACCAAACATGCGGTCATGTCTTCAACCCTGCGGACGACGATGCAGGTGGACGGGTGGAGCGACCCGCGCATGCCGACAGTGCAGGGCATCTTCCGGCGCGGTCTGCAGCTTGCGGCGCTGCGCGAGTTTATCATTCTGCAGGGCTCCTCCAAGAACACCAACCTGCTGGTGCGGACCTCAATTTCAATAACATTCATCACTCCCGTTTACCTGCTCCCCATGGTGACTCGCGGCGCTGGGCGAGGCAATCATTCTGCAGGGCTCCTCCAAGAAACCCAGTCCCTTGGTGCATTTTCATCAATCATTGGCAGGCTGTTCTTTCGGACTGCAAAGCTGAAGACGTGCCTTCAAAAGACCTGAAACACACATGCGGAAGTCAGAGTGCCACATTCGCCTCAATAACATCCTGATGCAACGTACTTGTGGCGTCTTTCATAGCTTCGCCACGCCGTGCTTGCACACCTGACGCAACATCGAGGAGATCAAGTCAGCCACTGGCCCTGTGTAGCTGCGGAGGTTCCTGGCGCCACCACTTTCAAGGCCTCTTGCTGGTGGCTCTTGCTGGTGACTCTTGCATGGAACCAGCCACAGAACGCCTCACCCTCGACAGACCAATGCGTGTTTCAACCGCACACAGGAGTGGGACAAGCTGTGGACCATCAACAAAAAGATCATCGACCCTGTGGCGCCTCGGCACACGGCGGTCGCACTGGCGCCGGCGCCCGTGCGGCTGACCATACAGGACGCTCCGGCGCAGCAGCAGGAGGTGGAGACGCCGCTGCACAAGAAGAACCCCGACTTGGGCACCAAGACCACCATCCTGGCTCAGGTGAGGACAAAAAACCTGGATCCTCGCGCCTGATTCCCTTCTTCTCTATACCCTGCATGACAACCCGGGCGATAGCACCAAGGCCACCTACCTGGCGCAGGGGACAGCAGAACAGTAGGTTTGCGATGGCAAAGTACAGGAGCAGGGCAACCTGCAAGGCACAGGAGGAAGGCACGCCGAGAAAGCTGTAGTTGCCACAGCTGGCACGAGTTGATCTCCTGTACTCTGCTGCGGCTGCAGTACTACAACAATGTCGCAGCTGTTTGAGGGCTGCAATCGAAGGGCACCGGCTTTGCTGACTAGCTTCGAAGGGCGCAGGCTTGCTTCGACGAGCAATCAGCAGTCTCTAGGCATTTTGATGCGCTGAATGCGTTGCTGCACGACGCATGCGTGTCTAGACCTTATCGACACATCTGTGTCTGCAGACAGTGGTCTGAAAGCGGCAGACGCTGGCGCGCCGACGGCCGTGCTCGCGTGCTGCAAGTGTGCTGACCTTAAGCCCTCTCAAGTGTAAATTCACAATTGCAGACGGTGCTGCTGAACGCGGCGAATGGGGAGGCCATTGGCCTGGATGTGGCGGTGATCGGCACTCTGTGTCAACGAGCATGCTGATATCAGCTGCAACTGCGCTGACTCGATGGCCTGAACGAAAGGACTTCAAGCAGACTGTGCTGCTGGATGCTGCGGAAGCGGATGCCATCGGCGCGGACTTGACCACAGCGCCCATTGCTGCCACCCCCGACCGTAGTGCTTATATCAGCTGCGATTACGCTGACATGTTGTTGTTTCTGATAATCGGAAGATTGGAAACCCTATTTTACTTGCAGACGGTGCTGCTGGACGCGGCGGATGCGGACGCCATCGGCGCGGACGTGAGCGCAGCGGACGCCGGCAGTGACGGCGGCAAGGCGCTGTCGCCAGCCGATGCCGGCAAGCGGCGCCATGTGACGCTCATGGACTGGGGCGCCTCGCCCGTGGTGGAGATCACGGTGAGGAGAATCTTCAGAGATGTCGCCACGCCAGAGTGGGGTCCTCAACAGGGTTGGTTTCCCCACCGAATGCCACCTGATGGGCTGGGGAAGATTGCATGCCATGGAGCTTCAGCGGTTCTTTGCAGACAAGTTGATCAATCCCACAACAACGGCCTGGCTTGTGGATTGGGACGCCTTGCACGTAATGGAGTGCACGGCAATACGCTGCAGCCGCAACGCTGCATGCCGCCTTTCATCCATTTCCGCAGGCTTATCAGATTGTCAGCGCCGTGGTGGCTCAGTTCGCTGCCGGTGCTGAACGCCATGGAGCTGAACATCACCATGATGTATCGACTGTGCTGCCAGACCATGTACGACACCGTAGTCAGCCGCATCGTGTAGCCATTTCTGCAGGTGCACTACAGATCCCACTTTCACCACGATACGTCCGTGTCCTTTCTGTACCCGGTTGTAATTCCTGTCGTTGTTGCAGGCGGTGGAGCGGGAGGACGGGCGCGTGACGGTGCTACAGGGCCGCCTGGCTCCGTCCAAGGGCGCAAGCGACACGCGCCTGAAGCTCACCTGGCTGGCCGACGTGCGCACTGTTCGACGACCTCCCTTCTGTACAAACGTCTCGGGCTTTTCTGAGCGTTTCTTCCAGGCACATCAAGCTGTCCACAAATGAATGTGCATGACACGAAACTCTTTTGGCAACCCCGTTGCACTGCATCGCAGGTGGAGGCGAACCGGGTGCCGCTGCAGCTGCAGGAGCTGGGGCCGCTGATAAAGGTCAAGCAGCCGCAGCCGGATGAGGAGATCTTCCAGCTCTTCAACGATACCTCGGTGCGCAAATCATGCTGGCCTGGCCTCTGTCAGCAAACAGGCTGCGTGCTTTGCTGGAGCCGTTCTTGAGGGCTGGGAAAGACAAGCTGCAGCAGCCAACACATGTTTTGCGGCGGCATCTGTCAATGGAGGTGGCGGAACTTATCTTTCGTTAGTTGAGACGCAGGCCAAATGAATTACACGTCATCACAAAGATCTTCTTCCTGCTCCTGCAAAGTCAGTGTCGGAGCCGTATGGCGACGCCAAGATGCGCAAGCTCAGAAAGGGCGACGTCATCCAGCTGGCTCAAGAGCCGAAAGCAAAATGACAGCAATGGGGTGTCGCAACTCATTCCTTCTTTCATTGCAGAAATCGGTGTCGGAGGCGTACGGCGACGCCAACATGCGCAAGCTCAAAAAGGGTGATGTCATCCAGCTGGAGCGTAAGGGCTACTGGATTGTGGACCGGGCGGCCGATGCGGGGCAGCCGGAGCAGCCAATGGTGCTGCTGGACATCCCGGACGGCCGCGCGGCCAAGACAGCAACGGCAGCGGCGCCGGCAGCAGCGGAGCAGCCCGCCCAGCAGCCCGCAAAGGCGGGCAAGGCAGATAAAAAGAAGAAGAAGCCGGCGGCGGCCGCCGCGGACACGCCCACGCCAGCGGTGGGGCCGGCGACGGACACAGCGACTAGCCCCGCGGCCGACACGGTGACCGGCCCACCAGCCGCGGCGGCGCCGCAGGCAGCCACGGCCGACGGCGGCAGCGATGCGCCGGCCGCCGCGTTGCCGGTGCGAATCACGCGAGACGCCACTGCAGACGGCGCTGCCTCGCCGACGGCGCCGGCTAGCCCATCATCCTCGGCGGCACCCTCCGCCGGCGCTGTGGCGGTCAACGGTGGGACGCCAATGGCGGACTTGGCGGGCAGCGCGGCGGCGTCGCCGCCCAGTCACCCGCTGTCGCCCATGCCCAGCAAAGCGCTCAGCGGCAGGCTAGACTGACAGACCAGCAGCGGCAGCAGCGGTGCTTCCTGTTGGGGATGTTCTGGGGCAAGCAGGCGTTCAAGGGCGGGCGTGGTCGATGGAATGTGCTCACCTGATGACTGGTACGACGAGCTCTGTGCTGATTGCGCACAAGAGGACTGCTCATACCTGCTTGGGCGGTAATGCAGGGCTTAGCTGCGGCATGCTCTGGTCCAGCACCCACAAATTGAAATTCTGGATGTGCTGCTGTGGACTCCTGTCTCGCAGCCTGCAATCTCGCGCACCAGACGGTGACAGCTGTTCTTATCTGCCAATGTGAAGCAGCTAGTGTGCGATGTGTGTTAAAGGTGCGGCGGTAACGCGCTGAAACCGTCTGCCCCATTGCGCAAGGCCCGAAGTTATGACTCATCCTCGCTGAGAGCAATGTCTTCCAGCGCCTGGCGATGCGGATGGCTTCGTGGCACTCCCTGGTCCGAAGCGCACTTGCTTTCCGTCGAAAACGTCGGTCCACCGCCGATGAAGCCTCACAGGAGTTTGCGGCGGTTGTTAGCTGTCTCATCAGTCCATGAATCTCAAGGCGCCAGAAGCTCTTTCCGGCCACATCCTTGATAGCACACATACAATAGCAGACAGGAAGCGCCGCGTACGCGAGCCGGGTAACAGCGAGTTTGAGCAAAGCCCACGGCGCCTCTGGTCGGGCCAATCTCACAAGGTGCGGGAGAAGGGGACCGCTTCGACCCCAGATGCTTCGTGCATAACGCCAAAGGCTGTGAAACTCACACATCGTTTGCTTGATGTAATCACGCCACCTCGCTAGGACCAGTTGAAACGCCGAGATCGTCGGTGCCAGAAGAGCTTCAGCCGTGGTGTTCCGACTTACCAGTTTTAACGCTGCCTTGCCTTGCATCTGTGCTGCGACACGCAAGCAAACAGAACGCCTCCGGACAGGACGTCTGCCTGCTGTGCCTGCCGGCTGCGCCGCGCACACAGCTTCGTTTGACCTCCAGCCTGGAACAGGACCACTGGTTATGCTGGTATAGGAGGCAGCAGGGGTGCGGCTGAGGGCTGGTGAGGGCATCGACTGCAGCGGCGTCGACGCTGGGGGCGGCGGCATGGCGGCGGCAGAGGAGGTAGACATGACCGACCCGCGGCTGCAGCGCTGTGGCTTCGCCAAGCTGGAGGTGTGCTGTGCATGCTGCCAGACGGTCGCTGATACCAGTACCGTATGTTATTTCGTGCTGATACACCATGGAGACGAGGCTGCAAGCAGATTCTGGGAACCTGGGATTGCCATCTGGCTTCGCGCACCAGCAGCAAGTCGCAGCCGCACTTCGATCCTGCATCATGCTACGTCGATGCCCAGGCCAGCAGCAGCCACCGTCAAAGTCATAACTTACCTGTCATCAACGTAACAATGCGGCGGCGCCGCTGCAGGGGCCGGGCGGCTTTGAATATTTCATCCGGAAGTACGAGATCATACTGGGAAGGCGCTCCAGCAGCGCGTCAACGGACGTCGTGCTCGGCGACAACATGAACCTCAGCCGCAAGCACGCCACCATCACATTCAACTTTGCGAAGGGTGTGGTCGTGCGGGTGGCAGCAGTGTTGGTGTTAGCGTTCAACACACCCTCAAACCTTGCTGCCGCTGCCATCTGGCTTGTTCGCACCACCTCAACCCGCCTCCTTGGGGATCGCTGCTCGAAACTGCCCGCGGTGCGTCAGCACGCTCACGTACGGTGCACCTCAGGGCTCAAAGCCGCTTTTGCCCCCTTTGGCAGGCGTCTTCGAGCTGACGGTGCTGGGCAAGAACGGCGTCACAATCGACGGTGTGCTATACACGCCCAACTCCTCTCCCGCGACGCTCACCAGCCAGGTGATCAGGAATCCATGTCACCCATGGCAAACTCACAAGAATGTCTTACGTACCAGCGACATCAGCTACTCATGCCGACTTGTAATCTTCACATTTGTGCTGCACATACATGGGACATTGTCGTGCTCTGCTGACGCTGTGCTGTGAGACGCTCTCACTATCCTCCCTGAAGGTGCTGCTTGCCATGGGCGACCGTCAGTTCTACTTCCTGCTGCCAAAGCTGCCCCCCCAAGCTCGTGTCCGAGCCAGGTGCGACTCGCACTCCTCCACGTGGCAAGACTTGCTCTTTCACTGCTGCATCCACAAGCGTCTCTGCCTGTCCGACCGACAGGGCCACTCAAGCACCTGTATCTAAGGACCGGAGTTGCATGATGCTGTCACGTTTAGGGTTTAGGGTTTAGGGGACCCAGCGATCGGTGCGCGTGTGGCCCAACAGGGCGCCTAAGAAGGCGGCCGGGGAGGACGCGCCATCTGCATCGGGGCGTGCGACTCTGGACCTCAACCAGCCGCCGACGCAGGAGGCAGGAACTGGTGGCGGCGGGGCTCAGCACGACGCCGCGGATGCGAGCTGTTTCGAGGGCCTGACGCCGGGCGGCAGCTACGCCGAGGGCGCCGGCACCTCGGCCGGCTTGGCGGCGGCCTTCCTCGAGCAGCAGCGGCATCAGCAACAGCAGCAGGTGTGGAGGTTGCCTGCAAGGTGTCGAGGAAGCACATGCGCTGACATGTCCACACGCTCGGCCTTGGAGCCTGAGACACACCAAGCCTGGCACCGTTCGCATGTACCCCATGCCGGAACAACAGGTTGAAGAACGCACCGTCCATGGCGTAAACAAACGAGTTTGGTCCTCTCAACAGCGCATTGAGGAGCCTGCAATCATTGCAGGAGCGGGAGGCAGCGCTCGCGGCCATAGCGGCGCAGCAGGCGGCGCAGGCGCACCAGCCGCGGCTGCCGGATATGGCCGCCAGTGCCTTTGGCGGCGGCCGCGCCGAGTACCAGCAGCAGCCGCAGCAGCAGCAGCCGCGGTGGCCGCAGCAGTGGCTGTCCGAGCCGCCGCAGCAGAACGGCGTGTCGCCGGGGGCGCATATGCCGCGGGCGCACGGGGCGCAGGTCACCAGCGGGCAGCCGCAGGCGGCGGCCCAGTCGTTCGCGGGCTCGCTGCCGGCAGCAGCGCACCAGACGCAGCTACAGCGGCAGCTGGAAGCGCAGCTGCAGGCGATTCAGCAGCAGCAGCAGCTGCTGCAGCAACAGCAGCAGCAGCAGCAACAGCAGCAGCAGCAGCACGTCCAGGCATCCGTTGCGCCCGGCAGCAACTTTGCCGCGCCGCAGCACCAGCAGCTGCACCCGACGCCGCCGTCGCTGCTTGGCAATAGCCTCCCGCAGGTGTGGAGCACAGTGCTTGTGCGTTCTTCTGGGGACCCACTGCACTAAGGCTGCACTGAGAGTTTGCCGGGTACAGACGCTTTGAGCTGGATCTGCCAACAGCGACCAGCTGTGCTTCCATGTGCTAAGTAAGTTAGTGATGCTGCGGCTGCAGGGCGGGTACTCTGGTGGGATGCCTGTGGCGGCGCCCGGCTACGGCGCAGGCTACTCGACGCTGACCACCGGCTTTGAGGGAGGGCCGCAGCAGCCGCAGCAGCAGCCGCCGCCACCGCAGTAGCTGCAATTGCTGGTGTCGGCAGCGGCGTCTGACACGTACTCGGAGTTGCTGGCAGATGCTGGAGCAGCCCACAAAACTGAGCAATAGAGCATAGACGGCAGCCCGCATCCTTCAGAGTTGGGTGGTTCGGCTGACTGCCACCCGAAAATGAGCAAATCGATTGAGTGCCCCAATTGGGTTGGGTCCCCGCTTCGCAGTTAGGGTTTGTCTAGCCGGACATTCGTGGCCTAAGCGCACTCTGCGCCAGGCAATGTGCTCTGGCTATTTACAAACTCTCCCATCAGGCATAGGCCACGGGATGATGCACCGGGTGCTGCTGTAGAAACGGCGTAACGGCTGAGTCTTTGGTTCCGGAAATATTTCAGAGAACCACCCCAGATCCGAATTAACACGCTTCCTGGGAACACGTCACGCTTCCAGGATACACGTAATTTGGGTCGGAGCTCTGACTCAACCCCAAGAAGGCTTTGGAAGTTGTTGCCATGCGATAGTTTGCTTGACAAGAAAGACAGAGAGAAGTCGGCCAGTATGGCAGACGGTCCGATGCTGCGAGGCGAGGAGACCTGGCTCTCGGATCTCGCTGCGGAGTTCCTTGATGGCCAGGCGTCCTTCGATTTCCCGCTGGGCGACGCACAGGATCCCTTCGCTTCGGACGGCCTGCTGCTGCCGCCGCTGACGTTTCCGAGTAGCAGCGACGACAGCACACCGGCGCAGCAGGTGGTTGCACCTCGGGCCCGACCTCTGGTTGTCCGAGGAACTGTGCCCCGCAGTCTGGCTGAGACTACGCACGGCAGCACGCGGCCGCCTGCGACGCGACGACTCCACAGTGTCCATTTCCATGCGACTGTTGCTGCTGAAGCGTACGCGCTGCAGACACAGGCACTCTTGCCCGTGGGGCCTAGGTGTGCGCCCTCCTACGACAATGCCTCGGTCCGTTGCCTTGCAGGGATCGCCGGCAGAGCCGCCAATCAGTGCCGGAGTGCCGCCGTCACAAAGCGGCCCCGAATCACTCGGGCTGCTGCCGCAGCCGTCTGCCCAGCAGGCCGCCGAGCTCGACCACCAGGGCCCATTCCCGCCTTTCGGCTACGTGCCGTTGCAGGCCGGCGCGCCGCAGCCGCCGCCGGAGCAGCTGTCAACGAGGCAGGCCAGCGCAGGAGACGCATCCGTGTCTAGCGCTGACCGCTGGAACGGCTACGATGCCAGCGGCAGCTTGGGTCACCACAATAGCAGTGGCAGCGGCAGTGGCGTCGCCAGCGGCGGCCAGCCCGCAGCAGAGGTACGCCTCCCCGATCGCTCACTTCGTGAAGAGACCATGCCTCAGTGGCATGCTCTCGCGGGACCTGAAGCACTGCTGGCCAAGCAGTCACGCTGTGCGCGCTTTGCTGCTGCTGTGCATGCTCTGTTATCCAGATGTCCCTGATCGACTATCTGCCCTGCGCCGTGCAGCTGCTGCACTCGAATAGTGACGACTACGACAAGGCAAACAACCAGGTCTTGAAGTTCAAGGAGAAGAACCGGGCTGCTCAGCGGCGGTATCGTGAGCGCCAGAAGGTCCGTGCTTTTTGCATGATTCCTGTGCAAATCCCTGCAAGTCAGTTTCTTCGTCCCTGCAGCAGGCTGTAGTGCTCACCCACAAGCGAATTACCATGCACCTGGCGCCGCGATTGTTGGCGCTGGCACGTCTAGGAGAGCAGAATCAAGCCACGTGATGGTAAATGCGCCAGTATTGGCCAGCGCTCAGCGTTCCATGCCCACCCCATCATCAACCCTTGCATGTGAAACCCTGGGCTGCGAACCCTGCACAGGAAAAGCTGCTGGCGTCGGAGGAGAAGGTGGTGGAGCTGCAGCAGCAGCTGCAGCGGATGCGGCTGGAGCAGGAGACGCTTGCCCAACGGAACGCGCTGCTGGAGCGGCTGCTGGCGATGCAACAGCAGGCCCAGCAGCAGACGCCCACGGAGACGGGCAAGCGCGCCGCCATCGAGGGCCAGAAGGACGCCTGGTGGCTGGACAAGCAGATGAAGGTGGGTCTCGATGACATGAGGCTCCAAGCACAGCGCCTGCCTCTGCACACGCTACGCAGAGTGCAGTACAGACGATATCACGCCCAACAGAGCTGCAGACAGTCACCCATGTGGTTGCTGTTTCAACTGCCTGTCAGTCGCGGGGAACCCTGCCGGCAGCTTGACAGCGTGGGTCCACTCCACATCATGTCCTCATCATGCTGAGCATCTGCTGCGTCGCGCTGCAGAAGCCACCCGGAGCAGGCGGTGCCGCAGAGTCACAACTTCCTTGTGAGATTCAGAGTTTCAGACAAAACCACGCAATATCCGTACATTTACTGCTCTTCGATCCAAGCGTACTTCCGTGCGTACTTTACTCCATGTGTCGAACGCCCTGCCGCTCTGCACCGAAGGTCTACAGACATGGAGGAGGCGATGCAGCTGAGCGGCAATACACCTGACATGTCTGAGACGTTCACTTCCCACTTGCATGTCAACAAAACAATGTTCCGACTGGCCGGCAGGTGTACATGGAGCAGGCGATGCAGCTCAGCGGCAATGCACTTCGGCTTGAGAGAACCCTACGAGTGGCGTACTTGAAATTGTATGCTGATCGCGCTCCGCATCGCGCTGCCTGTGTGTGTGGATCAGGCCATGCAGCTGAGCGGCGATCCCTCGTCAGATCCTAACGTCCAGAGGAAAAGAACCAAACCAGTTTTTCCGCTGCCTGCAGGTGTACTTGGAGCAGGCAACGCAGCTGAGCATTAATCCACCTTGCGAGTGTGGAAACTGTTGAAACCGTCCTGTACGATCCTCCAGACTGGACTCCTTACTGCCCGCAGGTGTACATGGAGCAGGCGATGCAGCTGAGCGGCGACCTGGTGTTCACGGTCAGGAAGGCCGCGCCCCTGCGCTTCACGCAGGCTCAGGTGGGTTGACCGCTGATATGCATCAGCAGCACCCTGCTGAGAGCCAGCGGACAGCACAACCCCGCAAGCAGCCGGCGGGATGCTGCGCATGCCTGCTCAACCCTGCTCCATGATGCACCGTACACACGGTCACCGCATCGCGCCGGTATCTGCGCAGCTGAAGACTGTTCCATCCTGAGTCGGGCACACTGTGCTGCGCAGCTGGCGGCGATGCCGCACAAGGAGTTCGGCGGCCTGTGGAGGTGTGGGGGCAGCCTCGAAACCCTAAACCCTAAACCCTAAAACCGCACAGCGCTGAAATGAAGCCTGAAGTGCTCCATTGCGGGGTCCTGCCATCGACAAGAACAATGTGGTTGCTGACGCATGACGCCAAGCGATGCTTTGTCGTCATGTGATGTCCTGTTCTCATGGCTGTCCGGCATCGCTTGCAGGGAGTACATGAATGCCTTTGCCGAGTGCCTCCTGGAGATGAACGGCAATGAGGAGTCGCCTGCCGGACAGAGGCTGGTACGCTCCTCCCGTATCGACATCTCTTCAAGTTGTTTCGATTTCCAGCAGGCGCTCTGCAACGGCTTTGGCATCCTCCAAGGTCGATCTGCGCTGACTTGTTATCATTCGTGGCCTGTGCGCAGACGCGCCTGGTGTTTGAGGCAGGGCAGCTGAAGGTGCGACGCCTCAGCATACATCCTGCACCCACTTTTCTACCTCACCTGGGATGTGACAATGCCGTGTGCCACATCGCTGCAAGGAGCAGCATCATGTACCTACGCCGAGCTGCCTCGGTCATGCAGAGTGGCGGGCTGACGGCACTTCTGCTTCCGGCTGCAGGGCGCCATCCTGATGAGCTTCCCGGACCGCATCCACGCGCTGCAGAAGCGCACCTACGAGCACACGGGGCTCATCACTGACAAGCCGCTGACCGACGAGGTCTGGGCGCAGGTGCGGCCCTGCCCCGATGCTTGCTCAGCACCTCGTCTTCCACCGCGCCATGGGTGGCTGTACTGTGGGCAGTGGCTGGGTGCAGATGGTGGAGCGTGCGGCTGTCGCCGCCTCAATGGGCGTCTCAAGCTGCATGGATCCGACACCGGGCGTGACATAATGCGTCGAGGGCTGACATTGCAAAAGCTGTGCGCAGATGGCGGAGAGCGCGCGGCTGTCGCCGCTGCAGCAGGAGACTATCATCAAGCTGCGGGACCTGTACCTGCGCAACGTGGGCATCCTTGCCCGCCGCCGTCAGCGCCTCACCGCCGTTCTGCAGGTGCGCTCGGGCTGCCGCATGCGCTGCCGCACTGCTGCCGCTCACTATGGATGTAGCTGATGTGCCGGTGCGCTGCTGTCCGCGTGAGACACCGCAAACCATGGCGCCGCCCAGCAGGCCAATCAATGACCGTGAGTGGTGCCGCAGACGGCGCTGCCGATGAGCAACGACCAGTGCGGCGGCGTCACGGACAACAAGTACAGGTAGCGTCCTCACCGTGGTGGCGCCTGTGCCCTCGTGACATCCCCAGTGCGTCTGCCATGCTGGGCAGCTGACACCTGGGCACACATGTGTTGTTTAGGGTTTAGGGTTTAGGGTATAAACCCTAAACCCGATGCCATGACATGCGGGTGGAAGGCTCTTGAGTCTCCGCCTTCCGATGTGCAGCTGCACCCTGGGCACGATGGACGAGCTGCGGGACACGCTGCGCGACGAGCACAGCTGCCTCATGCAGTTTGTGCTGACCATCTGGCGCCGCGTTTTCACTCCCGCCCAGGTGCTCTCGGACTCCGGCTTCCCTAAAACCCTAAAACCCTAAACCCTAAACCCTAAAGCCTGGCGCTCGTTCTGCGCCAGCTGTGCAAGGCGGCCGCGACGCTGCCGTGCGTGGTGTCCGCGTCCTGGCTGTTTTGCCGCTATTTCGCACTTCCGCGGGCGCACCTCAGCAGCAGCTGTTTTTGCAGCAACATCGGCTTCCTGTTTCGCAGGCTGCGCACATGAACATCGCTTCGTATCCTAGCAATGCGGATGTACTCAGAATCGCAGGTGGGAGCCATTCCCGTGTTCTATGCTCTCTCGTTCTGTATTTTCTGGGCCGTCTGGCTGGCTGAAGGTGCTATGCAAGCAGTACTGTTGCGCTTACCTAAGGACATAGGCTGAGCCAGTTACCGTGCTCTTTACAGAGGTGCTGGCGCGGGCAGCAGGCCACCCCTACTCGTGCACGGTCATGAAGCAGGGTGAGTCTTGCTGCAGTCGATCGGGTGTCCACTCGTCCGCTGTGCTACTAGGAGAGCGATCGGCTGTCTGGCTGCAGTCGATCGGGTGGCCACTCGTCCGCTGTGCTGCTAGGAGAGCGATCGGCTGTCTGGCTGCAGTCGTCCATTGGCTGCGCCCTCACGGGTGGTCTTGCGCTTCGTGTGAAAGTCCCGAGGGGCACACTCCGGTCACCTTCAACCGCCCCTAGTGAGACCATCACTATTCCGAGATCATCTGCTTCGTGTTGCACTTCACAAGTTCGAGGATATCAAGAAACATCCCTCGTTGCAGGCGCATCCGTGGAGGGCGCGGAGCTGGTGCCGGTGGACGCGGCACTCCCCGACAGCATGCGCAGCTGGGCGGCGCCGGCGATCGACCTGGCCGCCCTGTACCCGGGCCTGGCTGCCGCCGGCGACCTGGGGCCGCGCACGCCGCCCGCGGCGCCGTCCTCGCAGCGCAATGGCAACGGTGCTGCTGGCCAATGGCAGCGCGTGACACTGCGATTACCTACTCAAGTCACTGGGTCTTGAACACTCGGAGCGGAACGCTTCGCGAAGCAGCGGCGCGAACCCAGCGTCGCGGTCAAGGAATTGCGGGGAATTTCGTATAGAAATGCCGCCCGAAATTGAAGAACGTGCTTTTCGTTGCAGTGAGGGCGGGGGGCTTTCCGGGCAGTGGTTCGTGCAATATATGACCACTGATTTTGCTGAGGGTCGGCAGCTTTTGTGCATGAACGGCTTCGAACATGAACCAAGCAGCGTACGGAATCGCGTTGCTGAATCATCTTGCTGTGCTCGCCGCCTCCTGTGCGGCACAGCCATGCATTCATGTGGGACGATATCTCGACCTGTACCTTGAGCTGCAGTATGTCAATCACAGATCGCACAGCAACACAAACATAGGAGCAGGGTTGACGGTTTTTGGAAACAGAGATCAGTGCCCCTCGTGGAGCACGATGTGTCGATGACTTAGTTGCAGAGTTGCGAGTCCCGCTTGTACAAGTGTACGGAAATCGCGTGACATTCGCTCGACAGAGTTAAGCATGAAGAAGTCAGGGTGTTCTCAGTTCGCAAAGTAAAAGATTACCTTGTGTCCTCGACGGTAGTGCCGGGCGCGCCCATTTCAGGCTCTGCGCTGGTTGTTTCGAAAAGCAAAGCAACATCACACTTTGTCGCACTCACCTTGCTGTACAAAGCTTTGGATCGTGCTGCAACACAATTCAGTGCAGTTCTTAGCACATTGCCAGTTTCTCGTGACAGTGGAAGAGGTCCAGCACCCCAGCTTCCGGTGACGATGGAGCAGAGCGATGAGTGGTCTTTCCTGGGGGACGCTGTCGACTGGGAGGACCTTCTGGAAGACCCGATGCTGCCGACGCTCATGGAGGACTCGCCGCTGGATATGGAAGTGCCGACCTACCTCCTCAGCGGACAGGTGCCTGCGCAGCACCCCTGCAGACCAGTGTCCAGTACTTTCATGCACCCAGACTCGCCTGACAGCTTGTTCTGACTGCCTTCAGGTCAGTGAGAAGATGATGGTGGAGCAGCTGCTGGCGGACCCGCAGCCCCCAGCGGCCGTGTTCCCGCCGACCGGCACGGCGGCAGCCGCGGGGCTCCAAACCGGCAGCAGCGGCGAGTCTTCCTGGGGCACGCAGCCCGCAGGCGCCTACGCGCAGGCGAAGGAGGAGGCAGGGTCCTCCAGCGGGGAGCTGCGCGTCAACAGCTACGGCGCTGCTCCATCCGTCGGCACGCCGCCGCTCTACGGCGCACCGCTGCTGCTGTATGATACACACTCTGGCGGCAGCGACTACGGTCCAGCGGCGCCGCAGGTGCGCGGTTGCAGCTGCAGTGGTGCATCTACCTGCACGGGCATTATGGTATTCAGTGTGATGGCGGGTTATGAGGCACGATTGTCTGGTGCCATGCTGGCCATTACGCCAAGAGATCCGGCTCGCAGACGGCATACGCCAGCACCCCTGAACTCTCCAAAGTGCAACCGGACAGGAGGTGAAGCAGGAGGCGCAACCCGATGCCTTGCAACACAACATCCTGCCGGCGCGCGCCGCAGCGTGCGATGAAGAGGCGAAAGCGCGGGAGGCGGTGCTGACTATGCGCCAGAAGAACCGCGTCGCGCAGCGGCGGTACCGGGAGCGGAAGAGGGTGACAAATCTTCGCATTGGCGTGCCTTCTGCATGCAAGTGCACATCTGAACAGGGGATGCAGCGCTGACACGAACACAATGCGAAGCGAGAAAGGGAAGTGGAGGCACATCTTTGGCGTGGTCCATCGCACGTGACCATCATTTGACGCGCGTCGCCCTGCCCACGAACAGGAGCAGCTGCAGGAGGTGGACGCGCGGGTGGCAGACCTGCAGCAGCAGCTCCGCCAGATGCAGCTCGACAAGGTGATTCCACCTGCGCAAGTCTGTATCATTCTTTAAATCGCTTGTTCCTCTGAGATCAGTGTGCTTTGTACCACCTGGTGGTAGCGTACGACTAGGAGTCTTTAAACACCCTTCGTCATCTGGAACGACCCTGAAAGAGCTGTACTCTCACCATACGGCGGCCTTATGTGCTGACAGCTTCCACACACTGCTCGGCCTGAGCCACTTTATCGACGTTCTGTCGATTGACTTATCGACAGAAAGGTCACAATCCTGATTTGTGCTCCACCCTCTGGTGCGACCGCCCAATGTGCTGCTCCTCACTCTCACATGCGATGTCGGCGCTGCAGGAGGAGCTGGCGCGGAGGAACGCGCTGCTGGAACGGCTGGCGGCGATGCAGCAGCAGCAGCAGCGGCAGGCGGCAAAGGCTGCGGCAGCGGAGCCCGAGGATGGCCTCAACTCCAAGCGCTGGTGGCACGACGAGCATATGAAGGTGCGGGATTCTATGCGGGATTCAATGCGGGAATACATGGGGTGCAATACGCGACGAATTTCCAGAGTGAAGGGCTGAAGCAGAGCTCAGACTGCTGCCGCTGGCAACAAGAGTCCCGGCGGCGCCGCTGGCCAGGATCAATCCACCCGGTATCTGCAGCACAGCCCAGAGGCTTGCCCTTAGCGCTTTTGCATATCCTTCTTCCGTCAGCACTTGTCATGTGCTCATCGCTGCCGACCTTCCGTCACAGGATTTCTACGGGGGGCTCCTATCTTCCATCCATAACGAAGCCGTGCGTCGTGCTGCATTCAGAGGTCTAGGTGATCCCATACTCCATTCAGTTGCTTTTGTTTACTCGTTTGTGTCAAACCTCGCTGTGTCAATACTGTGCAGGAATACTTCAGCGAGTGGCTTCACCTGGAGGGCCCTTTCGTCCTCACGCTGCGGCGCGACGCGCCGATCTACCTCACCCGGTTGCAGGTGCGACGCCTCCTCAGACTGGCGGCTGCAGTCTGCCACGGTCCGGCCTGGCCCGCCTTCGTCTGCTTGCGGCCCTGAACCCTAAACCCTAAACACTTAAACCCTAAAATCTTGCGCCCCGGAGGTGTGACGACCTGTTGCCCTCCAAACTGTAGCACGTGTCGGGTCTGGGCCGGCTGCTGCAGTGGTCTGCGCATCTTGAGCGCCTCCATGTGTGCCAGGACGTCACCGCACAGAGCTCAAAGTGTCATGCGGCTGCGGTCGGCATGCAAGATGCCGCTGCAGGTTCTACGGGGCTGCAGGCGAAAGTCTCGTCGAAAAAACCAATCAAAAACACACACACACACACACAAAAAAAAAAAAACACCGATCGGAAAAACACCAACATGAATCACGAGTCGTGATTTGTAAACTTTGTCACTCCAACCCCCTTTGCGCAGGCGTGCAAGATGCAGGATGCAGGATGCAGGAGATCCCGTGCATGCAAGCAGGAGCATGTGAAAAAGCACGAGTCATCAACTTAACTCAACTTAATCCTGAACTCAAGTTAATCCTGAAACACTTGCGCGCAGGCGTGCAAAATGCCGCTGCAGGAGTTCCGGGACATGCAGGCAGAGTATGTCAACCAATACGCGGCCTGCCTGCTGGAGATGGCCGGCGATCCAGACACTCCCGCCGCCAAGCGCCTGGTGCGTGGCTGTTTCAGAACCGTGCGTTGCCGCACTTCACGAGCACACCGTGAAGTGGGCGACAATGTGGACGGCCGGAAGTGGAGCGTGCAAGTTTGCTGCATGATTACTGGAGTGCGTAGCGTTGCTGGTGACACTATCACGCGACCGACAGACCAGGACTGCAGCGTCTTTGCGGCAGAAGGTGTGCAACAGAATGGAACTTCGACGGCCTGGTCCTCACGGGGCGGAGTCGCGCGCACTGCAGGAGCGGCTGGTGCTGGAGTCGGGGCAGCTGAAGATGTCCATAATGCTTGCCTACCCGGACCTGCTGCTGTCGCTGCACAGCCTGGCCAAGCCGCCGGCGCCGGCTGGCGCCCCGCAGCAGCGGGGACAGCCGGCGGCGGGCGGCGGCGGCGGCGGCGGCCAGCCGACGGACGCCGAGTGGGACAAGGTGCTGCGTCACTGCATGCACCAGTTAGCGGCCTACAGCAGCTTCGATGATCACGTCAGATGACAAGCCACGTCACCTGTATTCATGTTGGCTTGATCCGCAGTGAGATGCCCTGTGAGACCTTGCAGAGGAGCTGCAGCGGCGCTCGGCAAATTGCTGAACAAATCTTCTGTGCTGAGCCATTGCCCTGCGCACCCGCAGATTCTGGCCAGCATGCAGCTGACGCCGCTGCAGCTGGAGGCGATCCTGGCGCTTCGATCACTGTTCCTGCGCACGACCGCAGCGCTCAACCACCGGCGCCGCCAGCTGGCCGCTGTGATGCAGGTGCGGCGGTTTCTGGAATGTGGCAGCTGCAGCTGGCATGCTCCCTGCGAAATGCACACGCTGTCTGCTGTTCTTTTCGAACCTTTACATGCTGTGACTTTGGCCACGACTCCAGAGATGACAAAGCCGCCAGGCACCGATGCCCCCAGGCGGCGATATGAACGAGCTAACGTGGTCGGCTGACGCTCAAACTCACGCTATACCCTGACATGCTGTGACTGGGCTCCAGTTCCGCAGGGCGGCAATGCCGCGCGGGCGGCGATGTGAGCGAGCTGACACAGCCGGCTGATGCCTACATCAGATGAATGTTTACCCAGGCGCCGACGATGACTCGGCTCCACTTTCACAGGCGGCAATGCCGCCAGGTGGCGATGTCAGCGAGCTGACGTGGTCGGCCGACGCCTACGGAGCGCACACCCTCGGCGCATTCGCGGAGCTGCAGGCGTGCATCAAGGACGAGCACACGACGCTACTGCTGGTGCGGTCGCTGTCTGTAGTTCGTTTATTCTTGCGCCGCAGAGGTCATACGGGTTTTACAAGGCACTGGAACATTCTGGTTTTGGCCTGGCGATGTTGCATGACTTGAGGCGTGTGTGCAGCACGGGCGGCCGTCGTACTGCCGGTTTCTCGATGCGGGAACCCATTCACCTCGCTGCCTTTCAGTCGTGCTGCCTTTCAGCCGTGCTGCCTTTCAGCCGCGCTGCCTTTCACACGTGTGCACCGGACATGATTACCAATGTGCGTCTGTTCACCGCTGCAGTTCTCCATGTTCGTGTGGCGGCGCGTCCTGACGGCTGTCCAGACAGCACACCTAGGCGTCACCGTCTACCCGCACAAGGTGAGTCATTAATAATTTCATTTCCGTCGACGAACGAAATGTCCTGTCAAAATTGGCAAGGCGGTGTGCAAGCCCCTCGGCACACGCTGACCGCCACAGCAGCCATCAGCAAACTCAGAGCTTTCCCGGTGCAAGGCCTGTATCTGTCAGTCAGGCGACCAGCTGATCCAGCCATCAGCAAGCCACGTCTTGCGGTAGGGTTTGCACAGTATTGTTTTTTCCGCTTTGATTTTTTCAACCCTAGGTTTGTCTGCAGAAATAAATGCATATGAAGATTTCCTTTTGGTCCGTATCGCACGTGGCGTAATTGCATCGCGTGGCTCAGAGGGTGTTGATTATAACTTATTCCTGCGCCGCAGCCGTATGTGACGAAGCTCGCCGAGGCGGCGGCGCGTGCGGCGGGGTCGCCGTCCATTGCAGAGCTCATGGCACAAGGTGAGTCTGGTTTTCGGAACGGTACTAGATCTGGGGCTCACAGCAAAGACGGCGGCCTTCTGCTTGACATTACATGATATGCCGCACTGGAACGAGTTGTACGCGATGGCTGCTGCCACGGCCTCGTGCTCAGCGCCTGCTGCCGCAAATGCGAGCGCGGGAAGAGTGCTCCGACATCCGCCTCCAAATCCAGTTCTATCCAAATGACTGTTCTGAAGGAAAATACCTAGTTTCCCTGGACTTGGTTTTTTCCCGATGCAGGCGGCACCGCCGAGGAGGATGCGGCGGTGCAACCGGCGCGTTTCGAGGCAGTGCTGCCGCACACCCTGCAGACGCAGACGTGGCAGCCGCCGCCGGAGGTGGACCTTGCGGCGCTGTACCCTAATCTGAAGCTGACGCCATGGCGCGGGCCGGACACGCCGCCGGAGGCGGCGCCGCCGGCGCCGAGCACACTGCGGGTGGAGGCGGTGGAGGCGGTGGGACTGGTCGGCCTGGCGCCAGTGCCCGCCAACGCTGCGCCGGCCTCGCAGCTGCCGGCCTTCGAGCCGGCGGGCAGCTGAGGGGCGATGGGAGGGCGGCGGCGGCGGCGCCCAAAAAAACCCTCAAAGGCGGGTGCATCGGCGGCGGAGGTGGCGGCAACGTCGAAGAGCTTGGAGATGGTGACACCTAGCGCTGCCCGCCGGAGTGGTCGCAGCCGGACGTGAGAGTGGATCCGTCGGCACCTCGGCAGGCGGCTGCGGCAAGGGAGAGTCGAGAGTATTTTTAGCAAGGTTTTTCTCCTTGTTTAAAGTGTTAAAGTGATGACGCTGCCAGCAGGCGCCCCCTTCGGAAATTGAGGCGGGCTGCCTGGCCGGGTGCGACGAGCAGCACGCCGCCCGCCCGGGCTGGTCGAGGTGCTGCTGCTGATAGGGATTGACGGACCTCCTATCATTTTTCAGTTATTGACCGGGCGCTTTTCTCACGCCATGAAATGCTCATGCAAAAAGGCCTGACGTAACCGAGCATGCGGTCACGTTTGCACCTGTAGGGCGCTGCAGCGAAATCAACAGAACACAACGTTATATGATCCGCCTGTCGCAAATTGCTGTTGTAGCTGTTGCTGGCCTGCTGGACGTCGTGCGCGTGTCCCACGACGGTCCTGTAGGAAGGTCGAGTCTGAACAACTTCGCACAGCCAACTTCAGCAAGCACCAGCGGGAGCGCGTCGTTCTGGCGGCCCCATGGCCAGGGAATACTCATTCCGAGACAACTGGGCGTATGCGGTCAGCTCGGATCCTGCGCCGCTTCTGGGAGTCGAGACCGTCGACTGGATGCATTTGCACTCTGAGACATGGCCAACCACGCAATCCATCGACGTCCTCGCGGGATTAGCCTGCAACCAGCGGCACGTTGGGTTGGCCAGTCACCCATGGCTCGCCAACGCGCACGAGGTGAGGAGCAGCTGCACATTGCGTACGCAATTCGCACTCATATCAGGCTGGGATATGTGTGTACGCCGTGTGCAGCATGGTGCGATGGTCGTTTCAGGTCGTTCGACTACGCATGCGTTGGATTGTGAGACTGCTGATGTACAGCCCTTCAAGTCATACATACCGTGGCGGCCACGATCTCACAGGTGAGCCCAGGTGCCTGTGGCGCCTCTGGCGCGTCCCAACAGTGGCAGCGGCGCCGGCGGCGTGCCTAGCTATGGCGGCGGCGCCGCAAATCAGCACGCCCCTCTTCGGCAGACCATCACCCAGGTACCACGTCGAACCGCCCTGCAGCTCATGTCATGCGCCCCTTTATTACATGCTGCTGCGGAGCGCGCAAGTCACACCGCGCCGCATGCAGCGCTTCCGGTCACATTGCCTCTTGCTGCGCCCTGAGGCGGCAGCTCTGTGTGCAGTTGCACCCCGGACCCGAGGCGGAGCAGCATGACACGGTGCGCAAGCCCGGCTCCACACGCTTGAGAAAGCGGCAGGAATTGCAGAAGCGATAGGTCGACCGGCAGAAGGCGAGCTGCTCCCCTTGCTGTCTGGGTTGCATGCTGCTGGCGGCGGCAACGTCAGCTGTGGCGTCCCAGCGCCGCCGCTGCCGGCCAGGTGCAGCTTCTGCCGTGGTTGCAGTACTGTTTGCTGCAGCTGCTGCATGCATCCACGGCTGGACTGAGAACCCTGCAGCGCCACAGTGCACCTTCAACCACAGCGGCGACCACACATCCAAAGCCCACCCCGCAGCACCGCATCACCTCGCCAAATGCCGTGTCTGCAAGGATGCCAGCTGGTGTCACAGGCTCGAGTCTCTCGCTCCTGCAGGCGCGGGCGCGCCACACACGAGATGCCATCACGCATCTGGAGGCACAGATGGAGGCCATGCGGCTCGCAGGCGCATCGCTCAGTCAGCGCAATGCGCAGCTCGAGCAGCAGTACGCCACCCGGTATGGCAGCCGGGACAGCGCGGCCGATGCCGCGGTGGATTCGCGGCGGCAGGCGCGCCGGCAGCGGCGGGCGGCCCATTGGCGGGGGCCTTGGGAGATGCTTCCGCGGTTCCCCCCCCGGCAGCAGCCGCGGCAAGCACTGTGTGGTCCTCCGATTCCGTGGCTGCTGCGGCGGTGACGAGCGGTCCGGCGTCAGCGGCGGCCGCCAGCTGGCCCTCCGACTCTGCGGCCGCCGCCGCTGCAGTGCCAGCAGCCCGCCTGGACTCCAACGATCAGCCCTAGGCCTGGTGGCTGACTGACAGGATGCAGGTGCTGCTTTAGGCTGCCTTTACTACAGCTCGGCCCACTCGAGTTGCGTCCAGCATGGGGAACTACTGTCCTTCACAGACTGGACTAGAGAGCGGCGCGACGCCAAACAAATACATGCCATCGTTCGGACATGCCACCCACTGCTCGACTATTATTATTATTATTATTATTATCATTATTATTATTATTATCATTATTATTAATAATATTATTATTACGGTGTGTCTGTGCGCGTATGGTGATGGTTTTGTTCTTTGACCGGAGCTGCTTCATGGCGCAGGGGCAAATGGCGCGGGAGCTGCAGTTGGATCGGGAGCTCGTGTTCACTGTGCGGCGAGATGCGCCGCTGCGTCTCACCCGCGGACAGGTCCGGTCACGCCTTTGTCGTCAGCTGCCGCAAACTGGATCACCTGCCGGAGCATGCCCAGCTCCACGCTGCAATCTCGCGCGTGACATTCGCTGCAATGTGCTATGTCATGCAATGATGTTGCATCAGCCGTGGACGACTGAGACCAAGTGCACACAGGCAGTCATCAGCCGTTGACGACTGAGACCAAGTGCACACAGGCAGTCATTGCAGTCCGTTGCGCTGCCGCAGGTGCCGCAGATGACGCCGCAGGAGCACGGCAAGCTGTGGTACGACTTCATCGTGGAGTTTGCGCACCAGCTGCTCATCATCAGCGCCGGCGGTGAGGCGGCGGCCATCGCGACCGCCGCCTGGAGCGCCTTGGTTTTCGAGGCCAGCCAGGTAGGGGTTTTTCTGAAAGCGGCTCCCTTTCGTGACACATCTGCTGGTTGCCTGCCGGGCTTGAGGCACAGCCTGGCGGTGAGCGCAGTCGCCGAAGCAGCGCCTGTGACGATGCCTGCGCAGCTCATGGCAGAGCCGCACCCGTCAAATCCTCGCAGTTGCTCACATGGCCTTTTGCTGGCGCAGCTCAAGGGCAGCACCATCACCACGTTCCCAGACCAGAGCAAGATCCTGCCGATGCTGTGCTTTGCATTGGAGGATCCTCCCGACGAGACCTGGGTCCAGACACGCGCGCAGCAGCACTGCTGGCACATGCTTTGTTGAAAGCGCGCGCTGAAAGGAGCCGATCGCCTGCGCAACGTGTGCTGCTGGTTCGCTGCTTCGCGATTCCCAGCCCAAAGGAATGTCTTGCTGATGCAAACACCCCTTCGTGGGTTCATTTGGGTTTGCGCACACCGTCAGCAGCTGTCCTTGTACCGACATTAGCAGACGGCATTCACTTTTGAGCGGGGGGGGGGGGGGGGGGGGGGGGGGGGGGGGGGGGGGGGGGGGGGGGGGGGGGGGGGGGGGGGGGGGGGGGGGGCGGGGGGGGGGCGGGGGGGGGGGGGGGGGCGGGGGGCG
>JAABUL010003522.1_pt1 | contig 23069 bp, 15 predicted proteins | sample 5559151 | NCBI WGS metagenome assembly JAABUL01 (sample SAMN10711876, study PRJNA513368) | rock metagenome | isolation source: Antarctica rocks | place: Antarctica: Victoria Land, Pudding Butte sud | reverse complement strand
ACATCGACGAGCGCGTTGGCGCGTTCCTCAATCGGCCGCTCGAAGGCGACTGGCCGTACCTGTGGATCGATGCGACGTACGTGAAGGTCCGGCAGGCCGGCCGTATCGTGTCCGTCGCCGTGATAATCGCCGTCGGCGTCAATACGGACGGGGTTCGCGAGGTCTTGGGCGTCGCGGTCGGGCCGAGCGAAGCGGAGCCGTTTTGGACCGACTTCTTGCGCTCGCTCACGCGGCGTGGCTTGCGCGGCGTCAAGCTCGTCATCTCCGACTCGCACTCCGGACTGAAGGCAGCAATCGCGAAGATCTTCCAGGCAACGTGGCAGCGTTGCCGCGTGCATTTCATGCGTAACGCCCTGGCTCACGCCGGCAAGGGCCAACGGCAAATGGTAATCGCGCTCATCAACACCGCGTTCGCGCAAGAGACGGCCGAAGCCGCGAGCGTACAATGGGACGTCGTCGCGGACCAGCTCGCCTCGAAGTTTCCGAAGCTCTCGGTCATGCTCGGCGATGCCAAGTACGACGTGTTGGCATTCATGGGCTTTCCCAAAGCGCATCGCACACAGATCGCTTCGACGAACCCACTCGAGCGAGTAAACGCGGAGATCAAGCGACGCACCGACGTCGTCGGCATCTTCCCCAACGACGCAGCGATCGTCCGGCTCATCGGCGCACTCTTACTCGAGCAGAACGACGAGTGGCAATTACAGCGTCGCTATATGCAGCTCGAAGGACTCCAAGTCGTGAGCGATAACGGCCTCCATCGCATCTCAGCCGTCGCTACGTAACCTCGACTCGTACACCACGTCCCGGGACACGATCTCGCTGTCGCGTCGGCTTCGCGAAGCGGTCGAAGTTGATACTCGTAAGTGACATTTAATCGTCAGCCTTCGAATACGATTATACCAGGCGTCGGTCCCTAAATCAGACGTGCCTTAGATAGCGGTTGATTCATAAGTCAAGTCGCAAGGTCACCGAGGACGCGTACTCACTCGAACGCTGACGAGACGCGCACGCCCCTCGGCGTCAGCCGCGCGGTCGAATCCGATAGACCTTGCCGGCGGCGTCGTCGGCGACGAAGAGGCTGCCCTGCGGGCCGACGGTGATCCCGGACGGGCGGCCGATCCGATTGTCGCCCTGATCGTTCTGCTGGAAGCCCGAGACGAAGGACATCCACTGCACCGTCGGGTCGTTCCAATTCACGGCGGTCGTCGGCCGACCGGCGGCCATTGGCACGAACGCGACGTACGGCGGGACGTGATGGCCGTTCACGACGTGCCAGCTGCCGTGCGCGGCGACGAACACGCCGCCGCGATACGTCGCCGGAAACGCGTACGCGCCCGTCGGGTTCGCGGGATAGAACGCGGCGCCCGTGAGCGTCGAGTACGCTGGGAACTCGACGAGCGGCTCGACCGTCCCGGCGCACGTTGCGCCGGCGGTGTACGCGTGCTGATTCTCCTCGCAGTCGGGCCAGCCGTAATCGGCGACCGGACCGTGCGACGTCAGCGCGTCGAAGAATTCGTACGGATGGCCGCTCGGGAGCGAGTCCTGGCCCGCGCCGCCCGCCCAGACAGTACCGGTCGATGGATCGGTCGCGAGCGCGATCGCGTTCCGGATACGCTTCGCGTAGAAGATCTCGTTCGAGCCGTCGAGCGCGGCCTGCTCGATCGCGGCGCGCGTCGGGTCGACCTCGGTGCAGGCGTTGCACGACGAGCCCGCCGCCGCGTACAGGTTCGTGCCCGAAACGGCGACTGACGACGTCTGATGCACGTCGCCATCGCTGTTCGGTGCGATCGGCCCGGTCCGCAGTGGGACGATCTTCGCTCGCGACGGCGCCGTGCGCTCGCCCGTCGCGTAGGGGATTCGCCAGATCCCATGCTGCGACCCGACGAAGATCGCGCCGCCACCGTAAGCCACCGACGCGTCGGGCGCGTCGTCGATCGTCGCGAACGTTTGCGGGGCCACAGGAACGCTCGCGCCGTCGTCGGCGCCCGGGATCAGCGCGACCGTCGTGCCCGACGTCGCGACCAGCAGATCGCCGTCGGGCAGAAACGCGAGCCCGCGCGCACCGCCGATGGACGCGATCGCCGTAACTGTGAACCCGGACGGCGCCGCAAGACCGGCGGCCAGCGGCGCGAGATCGGTCGCGCCCGACGCCGACGGAACGGGACTCGTCACGTTCGCCGCGGCGGGCTGCGCGCCGGCGGTGACGGGCGCCGTCGACCCGCCGCCGCCGCCGCAGGCGGCGAGCGCGAGAAGCGGCGCGGCGACGGCGAGAAACGCGAGGCGGACATCCATCGTCGCTCATGATCGTGTGCGACGCGGCAGGGGTTACGCGATGCTGTAAACGCGCGCGTCGTCGTGGCGCACCGCGATCGACGCGCTCACGATGGTCCCGCCGCCGGGCCGAGCCGCGAGCCGGACGTCGCGGGCGATGTGCTCGACGATCCCGAGCCCGCGGCCGCTCGTCGCGAGCTCGGCCGGATCGGCCGCGTCGCTCGCGACGTAGCCAGGCCCGCGGTCCGCGACCTCGACGCGCAGCTCCGGCAAGCGCCAGTCGAGCCGCACGCTGATCGGCCCGGGCGCGTGCCGAACAACGTTGCCGACGAGTTCGCCGACGACGAGCTCGCTCACGAACAGCTCCTCGCCCAGCGCCGCGAACCGGCGGATGAACGCACCGATCTGATGACGCAGCCCGTGGGCGCCACGCTCGTCGATCCGGTCGAGCGTCCAGGTGCGCCGCAGGTGCTCGGGGGCGATGAGATGGCGGATCGCGAGGACGGCCGTGTCGTCGGAACGATCCGGCGCGATCTCGGCGAGCACGTCGTCGACGAGCTCCTCGGGATCGGTCGACGCGCGTTCGAGCGCTTGGACGAGCAACTCGATGCCCTCCGACGCCGAGCGCGTCCTCGTCTCGACGAGCCCGTCGGTGTACAGCAGGAGCGTCGAGCCCGGCGGAAACGCGACGACCGCCTCGTCGTAGGCGGCGTCGGGCCATGCGCCGGTCGGCAGCCCGTGCGCGGCGTCGAGCACGAGCGACGTCCCGTCGGCGGCCACGACGATCGGCGGCGGATGGCCGGCGCGCGCGTAGCGCAACGTCTCGTCGATCGGATCGAAGTCGAGGATCGCGATCGTGGTGAAGTTATCGCCGCCGATCCGGTCGAGCAGCCGGTTGAGCCGCGCGAGCGTCTCGCCGGGCGCCAGCCCCTCGAAGGCGAACGCGCGCAGCAACGTGCGCATTTGACCCATCGTCGCCGCGGCGAAGACGCCGCGTCCGACGACGTCGCCGATCGTGATGACGATGCTTCGCTCGGAGACCTCGATGACGTCGTACCAGTCGCCGCCGACGTTCATGCCGTCCGCACCCGCGACGTAGCGGCTCGCGATACGTAGCGGCTCGAGCTCCGGCAGCGCCTTCGGGAGCAGGCTGTTCTGCAGCGCCGACGCGATCGAGTGCTCGCGCTCGAAAAGCCGCGCGTTCTGCAGATAGGCCGTCGTCCGGCGCGCGACGTCCTCGACGATGGCGAGATCGTCGAGCGTGAACGGCGCATTGACGCGCTCCCGCCCGAGCAGGAAGACGCCCGCGACCCGGCCTCCGACGGAAAACGGCGCGAGCAGGACCGCGCGCGGTCCCCACGCAGCGAGGAGTTCCACGTGCCGGCCCGCGCCGAGCAGCGGCGAGATCGCGGTTTCGTCGATCTCGACGATCGACGAGCGATCCGTACGCGCCGCGGCTCCCGGTCCGACCTCGTCGGCGAGCGCCGGATGCCAGACCCGCGCGAGCGTCGAGATGATCTCGGCAATGTGCGGATCGCCCGCGGCGCTTGCGACGTGCCGGAGCCGCGTGGCGCCCGGATCGAGGAAGTAGACGAGCGCCGTGTCGCAGAGCGTCGAGGTCGTAAAGGTCTTGACCAATCGTTCGAGCGTCGCGTTCGAATCGAGCGACCGCGTAAAGAGCGTCGACACGCGGGACTGGAACACGAGCCGCCGCTTCGCCGCCTCGGCCTGCTCGCGCGCGGACCGCGCGCTCTCGAGTACCCGGGCGTTCTCGATCGCACTCGCCGCGCGCTGCGCGCACTCCTCGAGCGTCGCGACGAGCTCGTCCGTGAAGAAGCCCGCATCTCGGCTCGCGACCGTCATGGCCCCGATGACGCGGCCGCCGCCGACGAGCGGAACGGATGCAAGCGCGCGTGCACCAGCTGCTGCGAGCGCAGCGACGTCCAGGTCGTCAGCAGCGACCGCGGCGACGGCCGCATCGCGATAGAACGCCGGCCGGACGGTGCGGATCACGCGCGGCGCGCCCTCCGGCGCGTCGAGCATCGGTGCGACCATCTCGAACGCGGGCGGAACGGGATATGCGCGCGGCTCCGCCGTCGTCGAATGCCGGTTGAGCAGTTCCGTGTCGTAGAGGTCGACGAGGCATGCGTCGCCGAGGAACGGCAGCGCGAGCTCCGGGATCAGCGCGAGCGTCTTCTCGTAGTCCAGCGACGCCGCGAAGCGTTTGCCGACGGTCGCGATGAACGATCCCCGGTGAAGCGCCTCCTCGAGCCGGCGCGTCGCGTCATGCTCACGCGCGCGCGCCCGCTCGACCGCGAAGCGCAGATCGCGCGTCTCGACGATGCGGATCACGGCGTCGCACAGGCCGCCCGCGGTCATGGCGTTTCTGTCGAGAAAGTCCCACACGCCCAGGCGCATGAACTGAGCCGCGAGCGGCTCCGACGCGTTCCGGGTGAGCGCAATGACGGGCGGCGCGTCGCCGCGCGCGCGCAGCACGGTGAGGAACTCGCGGCCATCCGCGCCACCGAGATCGAAATCGAGGACGATGCAGTCGGGGGCGAAGTCGGCGACTGCCTGGAGGCCGGCGCGCATCGTCGTCGCGCTCTCGACGACGATGCGGTGCGTCGGACAGCGCTCCAGACAGCACGTCGCCGCGACGACGTCGTGTACGCTGTCGCCGACGAGTAGCAAGCGCGTGGACGGCATCACGACGGAACCGCCCGCAACCCGTCCTCCATGATTGTGTGCCGCCACCCCAACCTCAGTCGTCCTCCGGAAGCGTGAACCAGAACGTGCTACCCGACGTCGACGTCGACGTCGCCCAGATCCTGACGCCACTCCGCACGACAATTCGCCGCGCAAGCACAAGCCCCGCCCCGCTGCCGCCTTCGGCGTTCACCGCATGCAGCCAGCGGAACATTACGAAGATCTGCTCGAGGTGCGACGCTGAGCTCGATGGGTCGCACCCGGCGTTCGGATCGGCTCACCCTGCACTCCGCGAGGTCGGGCGGCGCACGAGGATCGGCGGACATCGCGAATATCTGCCCACCGAGCACCAGGTTTGCTCCATGATGCGACCGGAAGGCTGCAATCAATCGCGGCCTGGACCGCGGAAAGGACCCGCGTGCTCTCGACTCGCCTGATCGCCGCCATCGCTCTCGGAGCGACGGCTGCCGCGACCGCCGCGTTCGGTTCCCCCCCACGTGCCGTCGCGGGCGAGCCCGAAGCCGGCGCGACGCCCGCGGCCGGCGCGACGCCGACGCCCGCGCCGCATCGACGCTTCCAGCTCTCGCGCTACTACAAGCCCGGGCCGAGCTATCTCGGCGTCGGGGTTCAGATCCAGCCCGGCATTCACAACGAGTTCCAGACGATCCCGAATACGCCGAGCTCGACGAGCTTCGAGTTCTGGACGACGAGCGAGGTTACGATTCTTGGCCGGATCCCCGTCGTCTCCGGCAACGACTTCCGCTCGTATGTCTACGATCATTACGCTGGCCCCGTCGCCGTCATCGGCCCGGTCGCCGGGACGACGGTCGTGCCGCGCTTCAACGTGCGCGAGACCGAACTCGAGGGGATCACGGGCTTTCACGAAGCGCACGGCTTCTACGTCGCCGTCGCGACGCTTACGAAGCGCAACGATTACGGCTACAGCCCGCTCGGCGGCTACGGCTACGGGATCGGCCGCGCACCCGATCCGCGCGAGCGCGTCTCACCGTATTTCAACATCTTTCACTACGCCAACATCGGCGGTAATGAGGGCAGCCCGCACGGCCCGATCGGCTTCTCGTACAAGGGCGTGCTGTATCGCGCGGGATTAACGTATGGCGTCGCGCGCTCGCGCTATTTCTTGGACGCGGGGACGTTCGGCGAGCGGCTATCGTCGCGCGTCAACGCACCGGCGCCGGTGCACGTCTCGACGGGCAACGTCGGCATCGGCTTCCACTACTGATGACGTCCGATCGCGCGGGCGCGCCGCAGCCCGAGCGCTTCTCGCCGCGGAAGGCGGCGATGCTCGAAGACCCGGCGCGACTGGCATGGCTGCCGACCGCGGACGTTCTGGCATTACTCGATCTCGCCGAGGGTGCGACGGTCGTCGACTTCGGAACGGGAACCGGATTTTACGCGCGCGAGATCGCGCGCGCGCGGCCCGACGTGACGGTGCTCGCGCACGACGAGCAGCCGGCGATGCTCGCGAAGTTTCGCGATGCACTCGAGCGCGAACCGCTGCCCAATGTCGTGCCGACCGATCCCGAGACGTTCCCGGCGCGCGGTCCGCAGGCGCGCGTGCTCGCGATCAACGTGTTGCACGAGCTCGGCGATCGCGCGCTCGACGAGATCGTCGCGCTGCTCGAGCTCGGCGGCCGGCTCGTCGTCATCGACTGGCGGGGCGACCGCGATCGGCCGGTCGGGCCGCCGCGCGATCACGTCCTGACGCCGGCGGCCGCGGGCGAGCGTCTCGCGGTCGCCGGGCTCACCGTGCGCGAGACGCGCGACTTTCCGTACCATTACGCGATCGTCGCAGAACGCGGTGGGGATTAGGGACACGGCGAGGCGGGAAGCGTCTCGGGTATGACCGTTTCGTCATCGAAGTCGGACTGCGGCTCGCAGCCCGCGCCACCGTGCACCCTCGCAATTTTCGGCGCGCGCGGCGATCTCACGAAGCGGCTGCTGATGCCGGCGCTCTACGATCTCGCGCAGTCCAGCCTCCTGCCCGACGACTTCGAGATCGTCGGACTCGATCACAACGACGGCGACGATGCGAGCTGGCGGGCCGAGCTCACGGCACAGATGCAGGCGTTTACGAAGGAGCGCGCGGGCGAGTTTCATCCCAGCGAGCTCGACGCCACGACGTGGAACTTCATCGCCTCGCGGCTGCGCTATCGCAAGCTCGACTTCGAGCAGGCGGCCGACTTCAGTGCGTTTGCGAAGGCGCTGCCGCCCGAACGAAGCGTGGTCTTCTATCTCGCCGTCGCGGCGCGCTTCTTCGGCTCGATCATCGATAACCTCGGCGAGGCGACGATGCTCGAGCAGCAGGGTGACGCCTTCCGGCGCGTCATCATCGAGAAGCCATTCGGCGACGATCTCGCCTCTGCGCAGGCGCTCAACGCGCGGATCCTCACGCAAGCGGGCGAGTCGCAGATCTATCGCATCGACCACTTCCTTGGCAAGGAGGCGGTGCAGAGTATCATGGCGCTGCGCTTCGCCAACGGCTTCTTCGAGCCGATGTGGCGGCGCGAGCACGTCTCGCACGTGCAGATCACCGCGGCCGAGACGCTCGGCGTCGAGCATCGCGCGTCGTTCTACGAGAAGACGGGCGCGCTACGCGACATGATCCCGAACCATCTCTTCCAGCTGCTCGCGATGACGGCGATGGAGCCGCCGAACTCCTTCGCTGCGAACGACGTGCGCGATGCGAAGGGGACGCTGATCGCCGCCGTGCAGCCGGTCGATCCGGCCCGCGCGGTGCGCGGCCAGTATGCTGCGGGCGAGATCGCGGGACGCGCGGTCGCCGCGTATCGCGACGAGGACGGCGTCGCCAAAGAAAGCGCGATCAACACCTACGCCGCGCTCGAGGTGCGGATCGAGAACTGGCGCTGGAGCGGCGTACCGTTCTATCTGCGCACCGGCAAGCGGCTCGCGACGCGGATAACGACGATCGCCGTGCACTTCAAGCCCGCACCGTACCTCATCTTCCGCGACACGCCCGTCGACGGCACCACGCCGAACGTGCTGACGCTGCAGATCGATCCCGAGCGCGGGATGTCGATCGATCTGAGCGCGAAGGTCCCCGGCCCCGAAATGCAACTCGGCCGCGTCACGCCCGCGTTCCGCTACGCCGACTTCTTTCCGCAGACGCCCAACGTCGGCTACGAGACGCTGCTGTACGACTGCATGCGCGGGGACGCGACACTCTTTCAGCGCGCCGATCACATCGAGGGCGGCTGGGCCGCGGTGCAGCCGGTGCTCGACGCGTGGGCGGCGGGCGGCGAGCCCGAGCTCTATCCCGCCGGAAGCGCTGGGCCCGCCGCCGCCGAGGCGCTCCTCGCACACAACGGCGACGCTTGGCGGCCGCTCGCGAACGATCTCGCGACACGCTAACGAGCGCGTTACGTCTGGTCCGGGAACCCAGATACGTCGGCGCTCGCAAATCTCGTGCTCAGCCGGCGGGCTGCTCGCGGCGCTGCCGGCTCGGCTTCTCCTTCCGGTACTTCGCGCGCCATGCCGCGTAGCGGTCGACGAGCTCGTTGACGATGACGTACAGCGCCGGCACGACGAAGAGATTGAGCAACGTCGAGACGAGCATGCCGCCGATCACCGCCGTGCCGAGCGAGTGCCGCGACGCCGCGCCCGCGCCCGACGCGAAGACGAGCGGTAGCAAGCCGAAGATGAACGCGACGGACGTCATCAGAATCGGCCGCAGGCGCGTCTCGGACGCGTCGACGACGGCATCGACGATCGACTTCCCGGCCTCGCGCTGCTGATTGGCGAACTCCACGATGAGAATCGCGTTCTTCGCGGCGAGCCCGATGAGCATGACAAAGCCGACCTGTGCGTAGACGTCGCTCTCGATACCGCGGAGCTGGAGGGCACCGAGGGCACCGAGCAGCGCCGCCGGCACCGAGAGCAGGATCACGAGCGGATCGGCGAGGCTCTCATAGAGCGCCGCGAGCACGAGGAAGACGACGATGAGCCCCATTCCAAAGACGAGGAACGTCGCCGATCCCGACTGGGTCTCCGTCAGCGACAAGCCGGTATAGTCGTACGTGTAGCCCGTCGGCAGAAGTTGTTTCGAAAGCGTCCCGAGCGCGCTCAGCGCTTCGCCCGAGCTCTTGCCCGGTGCCGGAGCACCCTGGATCTCGACCGAGCGGTACAGCTGATAGTGCGTGATGTTCGGCGGCTGCTGGAGAATCGACGCCGTGACGAGCGAGGCGAGCGGCACCGTCGCGGTCCCCGAGGGGATCGAGCTCGCTCCCGTCGTGCCGGTCGTCGGCGTGACGAGCCCGGACGACCCGGCAACCGTCGTGTCGCCCGACGATCCGACGGTCGTCGTCGCGGGCGATGCGTTCGGAACCTCGAGTCGCGTGATGTCGCCCATCGCGGCGCGGTACGGCGCGTCGTTCTGCACATACACGCGATACGTGCGATCCTTATACGTGAAATTATTCACGTACGTGCTGCCGAAGCCCGTGGAGATCGCGCCGAAGACGTTGCCGATCGAGGCACCGAGCGCTTCCGCCGAGGCACGGTTGACCCGCGTCTCGAGCGTCGGCGACGTCGCCCGGAACTGCGTGTACACGCCGCCGAACGTCGGGTTCTGATTTGCGGCCCCGATGAGCTTGCCGGCGACGCCGGCGAGGGCGGTGAGCGAGCCGGACGACCTGTCCTCGAGCTCGTAATCGAAACCGCCGCGCGTGCCGAGGCCTTGAATCGCCGGCGGATCGAAGACCTGGATCGACGCGGCGCCGATCTTTGCGAATTGCGGCGCAAGCGATGCGATGACGCCGGCCGCGGAATTATTCGCACCGCTGCGGTTCGCCCACGGTTTGAGCTGGATGAAGGCAAGACCCTGGTTGGGCGCGTTGCCGCCGAACCCCGCACCGGCGACGCCGAAGAGCGCGATGACGTTCGGGTTCCCCTTGACGATCCGCTCCATGTCGTGGATCACGCCGTCGGTGACGTTGATCGACGCCCCCTCCGGCGCTTGGATCAAGGCGAAGAGAATACCCTGATCTTCCTCTGGGATAAATCCCGTCGGCGTGAGCTCGAAGAGCACGTACGTCGCGGCGAGAATGCCGACGAGTCCGAGCGCGATGAGATAGCGGATCCTAACGACCTTCGGCAAGATCCACGCGTAGCCGCCGCGCAACCGCGCGAGCCCCCGATTGAACCAGCGGAACAGGAAGAAGTTCGGCGGCTGACCATCGCCGATGAGCAGCGCCGCGAGCGCGGGCGTCAGCGTTACGGCGACGACGGCCGAGATTGCGATCGAGAACGCAATCGTGAGCGCGAACTGCTTGTAGATCGCACCCGTCGTACCGGGCACGAACGCCGTCGGGATGAAGACCGCGAGCAGGACGAGCGACGTCGCGATCACGGCGCCGAAGATCTCCTGAAGCCCCTGGATCGTCGCGTCTTGCCGGTCGCGCTCCGGATCTTCCTCGATGACGCGCGTGATGTTCTCGATGACCACGATCGCGTCGTCGACGACGAGACCCGTCGCGAGCGTCATCCCGAAGAGCACGAGCGAATTGATCGAGAAGTGGAAGATCTGCACGAATGCAAACGTGCCGACGAGCGAGACCGGGATCGTGATGACGGGAATCAACGTCGTCTTGAGGTCTTGGAGGAACAGATAGATCGTCGCCACGACGAGGAGGATCGCGATCACGAGCGTGATCAGCACTTCCTTCGTCGATGCGCGCACGAACGTCGACGTGTCGTAGGGGATTGCGTAGTCGACGCCCGCCGGGAACGTCGGCCGAATGCGTTCGAGCAGCGCTCGAATATTGCTCGAGAGTTGGAGCGCATTCGCGCCGTTCGTCTGCGAGACGCCGAGGCCGATCGCGTCCTTGCCGGCCCAGAAATTATTCGTCGAATAATCTTGCGCCCCGAGCTCGATCCGCGCGACCTGGTTGAGCCGAACGAGCGCGCCGTCCGCGCCGTGCTTGACCACGATCTTGCCGAACTGGTCCGCCGTCACGAGCTGACCGGGAACTTGCACGGTGAGCGTCGCCCGCTGATCCGGTGGTGCCGGCGCCTGTCCGATCTTGCCCGCCGGGACGTTGATGTTCTGAGCCCCGACCGCCGCCGTGACGTCGCTCGGCCCGAGGCCGTAGTGCGCGAGCTTCTGCGGATCGATCCAGATTCGCATCGCGTACTTGCGCTCGCCGAAGATCTGGATGGAGCTGACCCCGACAACGCGCAGGATCGGATCCTTGACGTTGCGATCGAGATAGTTGCTGAGCTCGAGCGGCGTGATGCCCTTGTTGGTCGATGTGAACGCGATGCCCATGATGAACGAGCCCGCGGTTTTCGTGATCTGAATGCCCGTCTGGTTGACGGCGGTCGGGAGCTGACCTTGGGCATTCTGGACGCGGTTTTGAACGTCGACGGCCGCCGCGTCGATATCGCGCGACGGCTGGAACGTGACCGTGATCGTGGAGACGCCGTCGTTCGTGCTCGAGGACGACATGTATTGCATGTCCTGAACGCCGTTGATCTGCTCTTCGAGCGGGTTCGTCACCGCCGATTCGACCGTCGTCGCGTCGGCGCCGATGTACGTGCTCGTCACCACGACCTGGGGCGGCGCGATCTGCGGATACTCGGCGATCGGCAGGCTCGGAATCGAGACGAGGCCCGCGAGGAAGATCAACGCCGAGATGACGCCCGCGAAAATGGGCCGCTTGACGAAGAGGCTGAGCACTACTGGCCGCCTGCCGGCGCCGGCGATGCCGCCGCGACGGCGACGGGCGCGCCCGGCTGCAGCGAACTCGGAATCGACGCGACGACCTGCGTGCCCGCAGCGATTCCGTCGCCGCGAACCTCCGTCATCGTATCGGTCTTTACGCCGGTCTTCACGTTGACGGCTTTCGCCTTGCCACCCGCGATCGTGTACACGATGGGGCCGGAGGTGCCCGTGCCGACGGCGTCATTGGGAACCGCGAGCACGTTAGCGGCACGCTCCCGAACTGCGGTGACGACGACGAGCATACCGCTGCGGAGCACGAGCCCGGGATTGGGCTCGCGCAGCCGGACGCGATACGAGAGCGTGCCGCTCGTCGGGACGGTATTGACGTCGAAGACGTCGCCACGAAACGTGTGGTTCGGAACGCTCGGCGTCTGGAACGTCACGCTGCGCCCGACGGGCACGGTCGAGAGATCGACGTCGGGCACGTTTGCGATGACGTAGACGGTCGAGACCTGCGAGAGCTGCAAGAGCGCCTGACTGCTCCCGGCGAATGACCCGGGATCGACGAGGCGGCTCGTGATTTGGCCGTCGAAAGGGGCGACGATCGTCGAGAGGCCGATCTGCGCGTCGATCTGCTGCACCGCCGCCTGGCCCGAGGAGACCGCGGAGGCGTTCTGTTCGATGGTCGATTGATCGACGGCGCGCTGCTGCGTATTGGAGAGCGCCGTCTGCAGCGCGGCCTGCGCCGCCGTGACGGCCTGGACATCGGTCTGCAGCGTCTTCTGCGCCGCGACGAAATTCGCGCGCGCCAGCTCGTAGGCGGTCACCGCGAGATAGCCCTGCTTGACGAGCTGGGCGTCTCCGCGATACGTCGCCTCGTTATTCGTGAGCGAGGCGCGATCGCGGACGACCGAGTTGTTCGCGGCCTGCACATTCTGGCGCGCGGTCGCAACGGCCGAGCTGTACTGTTGCGAATTCACCGGTGCCTGAACGCGCGAGCCCTGAAGCCGCGCGGCATCCTGCTGCACGGTGGCCTGCGCAGCGGAGCGCTGCGCTTGAAGTGTCGACGTGTCGAGCGCCGCGAGCTCCTGACCCTTGGTGACGAAGTCGCCCTCGTTGACGTCGACGCGAACGACCTTTCCCGATTCGGACGTGCTGAGCGTTGCCTGCAGCACGGGCGTGATTTGGCCATTGAAATGCGCGTACGTCGCGAGCGTCGTCGACCGAACGGGAACGACGTCGACCGCAACGGGCGGATAGCCGCCCGGCGCTTTTTTGCCGCCACAGGCTGCGAGCGCGACCGAGGCGAGAAGCATACACGCCGCGGCGCGGCCGCTGCGGAAGAGCGCTCGACGCGCTGAAACCACGGTGAGATTGCCTTTCGGGAACGGCTGCCGATATCGGAACACCGTACGTCCGTTGCTTAGCGCTCGACTGCTTCGGAAAGTTTCATCCTCGTAGCCGTCGGTTGCGGGAAGGACGCGACCGCCGACTCGGGCAAAGGCGCGCAACCGCGGCGGCCTTGCGAGGCGGCCGGTCACCGACGTAGGGAGCGCCCGTGCCGAACCGCCGTCTGACGTTCAGCAAGTTCATCATTGAAGAGGAACAGCGGCGTCGCACGCATCATGACGGCGAGCTCACCGCACTTCTCAACGACATTCAGACTGCCTGCAAGTTTATCGCCTCGGCGGTCTCTCGCGGCTCGCTCGACGCCGCGACCGGCCGCGAGACCGACGATGCCGACGAGATCGTCGTGCGCGAGACGGAATGGGGCGGCAAGCTCGCAGGCATCCTTTCCGCGACGCGCGGCGAGCCGTACGCGATCCCTAGCGAGTTCGCGCGGGGCAAGTATCTGCTCGTGGTCGAGGCGCTCGATGGCTCGAGTGCGCTCGACGTCAACCATCCGGCCGGCACCATCTTCTCCATCCTCGTCGCGCCGCCGGGGAAGGCGTTGGATGCCAACGCGTTTCTGCAGGCCGGCACCGCGCAGATCGCCGCCGGTTTCGCGCTCTACGGCCCGACCTCGGTCATGGTCGTGACGCTCGGCGCCGGAACGCACGGCTTCACACTCGACCGCGAGATCGGCGCGTACACGCTTACGAACGCGAACATGCAGATCCCCGAGACGACGCGCGAGGTCGCGATCGACTCGTCGAACCGGCGGCACTGGGAAGACCCGGTCCGGCAGTATGTCGAGGAACTGCTCGAGACGCCGAGCGACGGCTCGAGCCGCGGTGAGTTTGTGATGCGCTGGGCCGACTCGACCGTGGCGGAAGTGTACCGCATCCTCGTGCGCGGCGGCGTCTTCATCGATCCGTGCGCAACGAAGGAGGGCTTCACCGGGGGTAACCTGCAGCTGCTCTTCCAAGCCAATCCGATGGCGATGATCGTCGAGCAGGCCGGCGGGACAGCCTCGACGGGCCGCGCCCGCATCCTCGACGTGCAGCCGACCGCGATCGAGGAGCGCGTGCCCGTCATTCTCGGCTCGGCTCGCGAGGTCGATCGCCTCGCTTCGCTGCACGCGCAACACGATCGGGGCGAAAGCCTCGCTTTCGCGACGCCGCTCTTCCGCGATCGTTCGCTGTTCCGATAGCTCTCGACCCGACTCAACCGACCCGCGACCTCGAAAGGGCCACATGTCCGTCAAGTATCCGGTCATCGCCATCACCGGCTCCTCCGGCGCTGGCACGACGACCGTCAAGACGACGTTCCAAGATATCTTCCGTCGCGAGAACATCACCGCCGCCGTCGTCGAGGGCGATGCGTTCCATCGCTTCGACCGCAACGAGTTCCGCCTCGAGATGGAAGCGCGCGAAAAAGAAGGCCGCGTGCTCAGTCACTTCGGACCCGACGGTAATCTCTTCGAGGAGATCGAGAAGCTCTTCCGCTTTTACGGTGAGACCGGTACGGCGATGGTTCGCAAGTATCTCCACGACGCCGACGAGGCGAAGCCGTACGATCAGCCGCCGGGGACGTTCACGGCGTACGAGCCGATCCCAGCACGGACGGACGTGCTGTTCTACGAGGGGCTGCACGGCGGCGTCAAGACCGACACCGTCGACGCGGCGCGCTTCGTCGACCTGCTCATCGGCGTCGTCCCGACGATTAACCTCGAGTGGATCCAAAAGCTTCAGCGCGATAAGATCTCGCGCGGCCACTCGCAGGAGGCCATCGTGGACACGATCCTGCGGCGCATGCCCGATTACGTGAACTACATCTGCCCACAATTTTCCCAGACGCACGTGAACTTCCAACGCGTGCCGATCGTCGACACCTCCAACCCGTTCATCGCGCGCTCGATCCCGACACTCGACGAGAGCATGCTCGTCATCCGCTTCGCGAAGCCCAAGGGCATCGACTTCAGCTACCTGCTCTCGATGCTGCACGACTCATTCATGTCGCGTCCCAACACGATCGTCTGTCCTGGCGGCAAGATGGGCCTCGCGATGCAGCTCATCCTGACGCCGATGATCTGGCAGCTCATGGATCGCAAGAAGCGCGCGATCTGACCGGCACGAGCGCCGCACGGTGAGCGAGCGCTTTTTCCGCTTGCGGGCGCTCGTCACGCCGTAGGTCGAGGTGCATCGGGCTTCTCGGCGTGACGGACGATCATGATTGTGGTCGGCGCAACTCACTCGCGTTCGCACGCGGGGCACGCGCTTCAAGCGCAACAACGTGGTCCCGAGCGATGCGGTGTCCGATCGGTCGACGGCCGATCGGAGGCTCCCGACCGGCGAGCGCGGGCAGTATCGTCGGTGCCATGAGTCCGTATCTCGCCTCGGTCGCCCTCGTCGTGCTCACCGCGCTCTGCGCGCTGCTGCTCGATCGCTACGTCGCCGGCTGCGGAAAGCTGTGAACGCGGAGCTCGTCGTCGGCCTGATCCTCGCGCTCGCCGGCAGCGCCTACGTGACGGTCGCGATGCTCGCGCCGGAGAAGTTCTGAGGTGACCGGCTATGGTTGGGCGCAAGCCGCCGTCATCTTCGCGACCGTCGCTGCGCTGACGCCCCTGCTCGGGACGTATCTCTGGCGCGTCTTCTCGGGCGGCCGCACGCTGCTAACGCCGCTGCTGCATCCGGTCGAGACCGGCATCTATCGCATCGCGCGAATCGACGCGACCACCGAGATGGACTGGCGGAAGTATGCGATCGCCGTCATCGGCTTCACGTTCATCGGCATCATCTATCTCTTCGCGTTGCTCCTAATGCAAGGCGCGCTACCGCTCAATCCTCAGCACTTCCCGGGCGTCGCACCCGCACTCGCGTGGAATACCGCGGTCTCGTTCGCGACGAACACCAACTGGCAGTTTTACTCCGGCGAGTCGACAATGAGCTATCTTTCGCAGATGGCCGGACTTGCGTGGCACATGTTCGTCGCGGCCGGCGCGGGCATCGCCGTCGCGATCGCATTGATCCGCGCGCTCGCCGGGAGCGGGCGCACGACGCTTGGGAACTTCTGGGTCGATCTGACGCGCGCGTGCCTCTACGTCCTGATGCCGGTCACCTTCGTCGGGGCGCTCGTGCTCGTCGGCCTCGGCGTCCCGCAGAACTTCGACGGCTTCACCGCGGCACACACGCTGCAGGGCGCGACGCAGACGATCCCCCAGGGGCCGATGGCATCGATGGAAGTCATCAAGGAATTCGGAACCAATGGCGGCGGCTTCGTCAACGCGAACTCCGCGTCGCCGTGGGAGAATCCGACGCCGCTCTCCGACGCGCTCGAGATGATCCTCATCTTCGCGATCGGCGCGGCGCTCACATACACGTTCGGTACGGCGGTGAACGATCGCCGGCAGGGCTGGGCGCTTTTTTCCGCGATGGCCGTGCTCTTCGTCCTCGGGTTTGCCGGGACGTACGGCGCGGAAGCCGCGGGCAATCCGATCTTGCACCAGCTCGGCGTGCTCGGCGGCAACATGGAGGGTAAGGAGACACGCTTTGGGATCGCGAGCTCGGCGCTCTTCGCGACGATGACGACGGACACGTCGACCGGCGCCGTCAACGCGATGATGGACTCGTTCACCGCGCTCGGCGGGCTCGTGCCGCTCGTGAACATGCAGCTCGGCGAGCTCGTGTTCGGCGGCGTCGGCTCCGGCTTTTACGCCGCGATCGTCTTCGTCGTGCTCGCGGTCTTCATCGCGGGCCTGATGGTCGGCCGCACGCCCGAGTATCTCGGCAAGAAGATCGAGCGCCGCGAGATCCAGTTCGCGATCCTTGCGGTCCTCGTCGTGCCGTTCTTCTCGCTGATCCCGGCCGGCATCGCCGCGGTCATTCCGCAGGGCACGGCGACGCTCGGCAACGCGGGGCCGCACGGCTTCTCCGAGATCCTGTACGCTTACACGTCGGGCGTCAACAACAACGGCAGCGCGTTCGGAGGGCTCGGCGGGAGCGACTTCTGGAACGTCTCGATGGGCATCGTCATGCTCTTCGGGCGGCTCGCGATCGTCGTGCCGGTGCTCGCCCTCGCGGGCTCGCTCGCACGCAAAACGCCGGTGCCCGCGACGTCCGGAACGCTCGCGACGAGCTCGCCGACGTTCGTCGTGCTCTTTCTCTCGGTCGTCGTCATCGTCGGCGCGCTGACGTTCTTTCCGGCGGACGCCCTCGGGCCGATCGTCGAATCGCTACAAGCCCATAACGGAGTGACGTTCTAATGCACGCCCGCTCACGATCGTCGCTCGATCGCGCGATCCTCGTCCCGGCGCTCGGCTCTGCCGCGCGCAAGCTCGACCCGCGCGTGCAAGCGCGCAATCCGGTGATGTTCGTCGTCGAGATCGGCGCGCTCGTCGTGCTCGGATTCGCGGTGCGTGACATCGGTCGCGCAGCGTTCGGCTTCGACGTCGCGATCTCGCTCTGGCTCTGGTTCACCGTCTATTTTGCGAATCTCGCCGAGGCGGTGGCCGAGGGCCGGGGCCGGGCGCAAGCGGACTTCCTGCGCCGCACGAAATCCGACACGTACGCGCGCCGCCTCGGCGACGACGGCGAGGAGCGCGTCGTCGCCCAGTCACTGCGGCGTGGTGATCGCTTCGTCGTCGAGGCGGGCGAGATCATCGCAACGGACGGCGAGATCGAATCGGGCGCCGCGACCGTCGACGAGTCGGCAATCACGGGCGAATCTGCGCCCGTCGTGCGCGAGGCAGGCGGCGATCGCAGCAGCGTCACGGGCGGCACGCGCGTGCTCTCGGACCGGATCGTCGTCGTGGTCGGCGCCGATCCCGGCAGCTCGTTCCTCGATCGCATGATCGCCCTCGTCGAGGGCGCGAAGCGTCAGAAGACGCCGAACGAGATCGCGCTCTCGATCCTGCTCTCGGGGCTGACGCTGATCTTCATCATCGCGGTCGCAACGCTTGCACCGTTCGAGATCTATGCGGGCGGCGCGCCGAGCGTCGTCATCCTCATCGCGCTGCTGGTCTGCCTCATCCCGACGACGATCGGCGGCCTGCTCTCGGCAATCGGCATCGCGGGGATGGACCGCGTGCTCGCGCGCAACGTTCTCGCGACGAGCGGCCGCGCGGTCGAAGCCGCGGGCGACGTCGACACGCTACTGCTCGACAAGACGGGCACGATCACGCTCGGAAATCGCCAGGCCTCCGAGATCCTCGCCGCGCCGGGCATCTCAGAGCGCGAGGCGCTGCGAGCCGCGCTCGCCGCGTCGTTCGCCGACGAGACGCCCGAGGGCCGCTCGATCGTCACGTTCGCGCTCGACCGGCTCGGCGAAACGAACGACGGCGCGGCGCCCGACGGCCGGATCGTGCCGTTCAGCGCGTACACGCGGATGAGCGGCCTCGATCTCGACGGCGGCCGCGCGCTACGGAAGGGCGCGCCCGCGTCGGTGCGCGCGTGGATCGCCGAGCGCACCGGCGGCCCGCAGGGCGGCGAGCTCGCGGGCGACGTCGAGCGGATCGCGCGCGCCGGCGGCACGCCGCTGCTGCTCGCGGACGAACGGCGCGTGCTCGGCGCAATCTATCTGCGCGACGTCCTCAAGCCGAACATGCGCGAGCGCTTCGACCGGCTGCGTGCGATGGGCATCCGGACCGTCATGGTCACGGGCGACAATCCGCTCACCGCGAGCGCAATCGCTCGCGAAGCCGGCGTCGACGACTTCCTCGCCGAGGCCACGCCCGAGACGAAGATGTCGCTGATCCTGCGCGAGCAGAAGTCCGGCCGGCTCGTCGCGATGACGGGCGACGGCACGAACGACGCGCCCGCGCTTGCCCAAGCCGACGTCGGCGTCGCGATGAATAGCGGCACCCAGGCCGCCAAGGAAGCCGCGAATATGGTCGATCTCGACAGCGATCCGACGAAGCTCATCGAGATCGTCGAGGTCGGGAAGCAACTGCTCATGACGCGCGGCGCGCTCACCACGTTCTCGATCGCGAACGACGTCGCGAAGTATTTCGCGATCCTGCCCGCACTCTTCGTCGCGATGTATCCGGCGATGAACGCGCTCAACGTGATGCGCCTCGCGACACCGCAATCGGCGATCCTCTCGGCGACGATCTTCAATGCGCTCGTCATCGTCGCGCTCATTCCGCTCGCGCTACGGGGCGTCTCGTACCGGCCGCGCGGCGCAGATGCCGTGCTGCGCACGAATCTCCTAATCTACGGCCTGGGCGGCCTCGTCGTGCCGTTCATCGGGATCAAGCTCATCGACCTCATCCTCATCGCCTTGCACCTCACGGGAGCCCCGGCATGACCGCCTCACCTTCGCCCGCCTCGCCGAGCGAAACCGCACGCGCCGGCGCCCCCAACGTGGGGCGCACGCTTGCGACGTCGATGCTCTACACGATCGTGAGCGTCGCGATCTTCGGAATCGTCTTCCCGCTCGTCATCGCGGGGATCGCGGGACTCGTGTTCCCGTACCAGGCGCACGGATCGCTGCTGCGCTCCGGGACGACCGTCGTCGGCTCGGCGCTCGTCGAACAACCGTTCACGAAGCCACAATACTTCAGCGGTCGACCGTCCGCCGCCGGGACGAACGGCTTCGATCCGACCGCAACGGGCGGCAGCAATGACGGCCCGACGTCGAAGGCGCTCGTCAAGCGTGTGAAAGCCTCGCTCGCCGACCTCCGCAGGGCAAACCCCGGCGCGGGCGAGCCGCCGCCCGAGCTCGTGCTCGCGAGCGGTAGCGGCATCGATCCGGACATCTCGCCTGCCGCCGCCGAGTACCAGATCCCGCGCGTCGCGCGGGCTCGCGGCATGACCGACGCTACCATCGCGGCCGTCGTTCGTGCAGAGACCCGCGGTCGGACGTTCGCCATCTTCGGCGAGCCGCGCGTCAACGTCCTCGAGCTCAACCGGCGCCTCGACGCGGTGGCACCATCGAAGTAGGCCCCCGTCCTGCGTTCGAACGTCGCGAGCGCTCGGTTACGCGGGTCGAGTGAACGTGACCCTCGAGTCACGAGCCATGGCACTGAGCGCTTGATCCGAAAGATTCTCCTCGTCGGGCCGCGCGCTAAACGCCTGTGCGATCTGATAATTATCGCTCGTGATGTCGACGATACGAGTGCGCACGCGGTGAGTTTTCGGATCACGGAGGTCGTCAAAGGCTAACGGCACGATCTTGCCGCCCTGATACGAAATCAGTGCGCCGCTGCCGCCGCCTAAGAGGTAGTGCACGGCGCCGTAGCCGAGCGCACGTGTGTATTCGATATCGAACGCGACGGGCGGTGCGCAACGCAATTCGTATCCAATGTCTTTCGCGATGATACTCATCGAGACGCCAAATCCAATCAATCGCTTGTGAATCGCATCGGCGAGCGTCGTGCCGAGCGGCAGATCGGCGAGCAGCACGTTTCCGTACGAGTCGCGCCCGACGCTACCGCTCGTGGCGAGATCGCTCGCGAGCAATTCCGCCATTCCCTCGGCAACGAGCACGACGCCCGAATGGCGTCCTTGCGAGCGACGCTTGAGGATCGAGCCGACGATCGTATCGACGATCTCGGTCAGGCGGATCTCGCGGCCGAGATACGATTCGGGTATGAGCGCACGTGTCGCGCCCGAGGCCGCGGCGATGCCGAGCGTCAGCGCGCCCGACGACCGTCCCATCGTAACCGCGACGTACCAGCGGCTACCCGTCGTTCGCGCGTCCTCCACGAGCGTCGAGACGATCCCCGCGCCGACCGAGCGCGCCGTCTCGTAGCCGAACGTCGGGATTCCATCGGGGAGCGGCAAATCGTTGTCGATCGTCTTGGGAACCGCGGCGACCGCGATCTTGCCACGCGTTTCCTCGGAGATACGGCGCGCACCCGAGGTCGTATCATCGCCGCCGATCGTCACGAGGTATTTCACGCCGAGCGCTTCGAGCGTTTGAACGCAATTGGCGAGCGTCTGCTCGTCCTTCGACGGATTCGTGCGCGAGGTGCCGAGCACGGAGCCGCCGCGTCGTTCGATGCCTTCGACGTCGTCGCTGGTCAGTTCGTGGGCATGACTCGGGTCGCCGAGCGCGAGGTGTCGGTAGCCCTCTCGCACGCCGATAACGCGCCGGCCATTGCGCTCCGCTTCACGCGTCGCGGCGGCAATCACGCCGTTGATCCCTGGAGCGGGGCCGCCGCCGACGAGGATCGCGAGGGTTTCGGACATGCTTGTGGGCTCCGTGTTCCGCAAGTAACGTTCTGGGACCGATGCGATGAAGACGTCGTTAGCGACGTACGAGGAGACTCATCGCGCCTTCCGGACGGGTTCGTGACGACTGCGATCCGTTGTTCGAAGATGGCACCGGTCGCTCATTACTTCGTCCGATTCGACGTTCGGCGAACCTGATTCGAAGCTCTCCCGTCCTCTGATTGCGTTTTTGGCGGAGAGCCGTGCGAGTGCCGGCTCATCGATCTCGTCGATGCGCACGGCGGGGCCGACGATTCCCGCCTTGTTCACACGTCCGACCAGCGGCCGAGTGCCGCAGTCGACTCCGGAAGACCGCCGCAAAGCGACGATGAAGGAGTTCATGCACAGTACCGTCGCGCTTGAAGAATTGACTGCGAAGCAGGGTTCTCGCGCGACGTGAAAACCGTCTCATCTCCGAGAGAATGCGTGCGGTCAGAGCCGAAGCGAAGCGGTCAGGACGCCAGTAGCGCTTTGCCGCGAACCGATACCGTACAATCACGCGCAACGAGCTGAGCATGGGAAACCGTAGACCCTTGGCGTTCCATCTGCAACGCGTTGACGGTCAAAGAATTTTGAGGGGCCGTCTTTCCTCGATCGACCGAAGATGCGGTGGTGGCAGTCTGATTTGGAACATTGCCGTTGCCCAGCAAGCGGCCAACAGCGTGGCCGCAATAGCAATCGCGAAAATGAAGCAACGTCGAAAGCCGAGCATCTAAGCAAGCTCGAAACTGCGGGAACCTCTCGAATCATAATCGATTGTTGATTCCCCTACTTCGGCGAGCGCGGCGGGTGTCTTTAGCCGTTTTGCCATACGAACTAGTTTTGGAGTATGTCAAGCACCTCTTTCAAGCGTACAGACGCCGCGAGGCAAACCGTGCGCATTTGAGCCGCTGCGACGCCCGCGACGTACCGATCGAACGGCTCGTCGTGATGAGGACGATGTTGAAGAGCTGACCAGGATAGGCGTGTAGCGTCGTGGACCGAGTTCGATGTCCCCAATGGGGCGCCTGGAGCGACGCCCTCGCGCTATCGACGGCGTTCGCCAGCGCCGCCCGAACTCAGGAATGCGACGTGCTATCGCACGACGCGGTCACCAGAAGGCTCATAGCTTCCATTGCGCAGCTCGATGGCTCGGCCAACGGTGCGTTGCGCCAACGTCTCGGCCGCCTCATAGCTACCGATATTCAACTACCGAGATGACGAGCGGGGGGAGCGTCTTTCAGCGTTCCCCCGTCGCTGGCTACCCACCGACTTCAGGCGTCGTGTTCCTTGGCGACGTCGACGATGCGAGTGATGCCGAATCGGTCGGTCAGCATCCCGTAGAGGGGGAAATTGGGCTGGTTCGAGCGGCTGGAGGATCTTTGCATCCTTGGAGAGCCCAGCCCAGCCGCTTCCTCGCTACGTCGGCCGCCAAGCCGACGTAACGGCGGCGGCTAGCAACGCACGCTCTCAGCAAAGAACACTGAGCCGCTTTTTCAACAACGTCGGTCCCTGTTTCGGGACATTCCGATTCAAAGGGAACCGTCGGCGGGCACCAAATTTGGCGGCCCTGCTTGCGTTCCGAGAGAGCCGAGGTCTAGCAGGTTGCGGAATTTCGCGACGAAACCGTCGTCAAATCAAGATCGTGTCCCAGGGCGTGGTGTATGAGCGAGCCGCCCTCGTAATATAGGGAGCGGCCATCGGGGCCCTTGGCGAAGGTTGTTTTTGCACAAGCAACTTCCGCACGAGGGACACCACGATGGCCAAAGTCAGTATCGCACTTTCCGAGCTCGTCGAGAAGGGGGCCAAGGACG
>JAABUL010003521.1_pt1 | contig 23075 bp, 6 predicted proteins | sample 5559151 | NCBI WGS metagenome assembly JAABUL01 (sample SAMN10711876, study PRJNA513368) | rock metagenome | isolation source: Antarctica rocks | place: Antarctica: Victoria Land, Pudding Butte sud | reverse complement strand
CTCAGGCGAAAGAGATGGAAAGGAAACAAGGGATTTTGCAGAGTTAGGTGTGACAAGGGACTGCTTGCGCGATCTTGCCCGGACGGTACCTGGCCGGTGTAAGTTCGAGTTTGAGGACACTGTTGAAGGTTTCCGCTCGGGTTGGGTATCGCGCTCGTTGTCCATGACAGTCGAACATGAGGTGCTTGGTGGACTGAGGATCGAAGAATCGGGCTATGAGGGGAGCGGTGTATGATATTGTAAATTCCTGACGTGGCACCTCAGAAGAGGTTCAGTCACAAAATGTTCAAACACTCCGTCATTATTGCGTCTGCCGGCAGGAATAACCAGCCAGGCCGACGCACGGTCTTGCAAAGCATGTGGGTTTTACTAAATGGACGGAGAATGTTGTCGAAAACGGGCAGGCTGATGCAAATACATCTGGACGGAACGGCTGGCTCGGAACGATGAGGATGCGAGAGTCTGAGGTGACCCTGCCTATCTACATGTGTATAGTCGTCTCTTATTCGCGGCCAAGCCACACGCGCAGTCTGGGTGCACGTGAATTACTCCTTCTTACCTAGTAATGCAACACACCTAGTAATGCAACACGCTAACAGGGAGATTTTAGGGTCGAGTATTTTAGGATTAGAATGTTTCGAAATTTCTAAAATCAAGTATTCTGCATTACTAATTAAGTTATTGAACTATTACTATTGTCTATATAGCTCTAAAACTTCTAGCTTAGACAATATTAATTATATTGTATTTAGCTAATTAAGACTTGTATATAAATAAAGTTATTGTAATTTTTCGAATATTTTAGAGTTAACAAAAGATCTATCTATATATTTACAATTCTTTTAAATTATTTGTAACTAAATTTTTATAGTAATTCTATAATTGTTAGGGTTAGAGCTTTAATAACTAGTATGTAGTTGATTGACGAGAATACTAGCTATGCAGAACTAACTATGTACAAGAAATAAATATAAGTACTATAAGTGTCAAGGCGCTAGACGTTACTCGTAGTATACTCGAAACTAAAGAACGAAAACTCAAAAAGTAATCGAAGAGCAAAGTCTATCTAACTTAGAATTGTAATACTATCTCTTTTTTCTATTTGCGAGCTTCGACAAAGCAATGTCGAGTCTCTTAATTAGTATTTTTAATTAATTCTAGTTAATTTCGAATACTTGTTAAGTAAAAACTTCGATTAATATCGAATATATGTCAAATATTACTTAACGATCAAAACTAAAATTTTTGATACGCGTCGAACAAAAGAATAAATTTGTTAAGTAGAAAGAAAATAATCGAAAATTTTAAAACAAAATATGCAAAAAACAATAATATGCAAAGCAAAGAGCATATATATTGCGAATAACGTTCTAGTTAATCTTTGACTATCTTCGATTAGTGTCGAATACGCTTGTTAAATACAATCTAATATTCGAAATAAAATATCGAGCTATTGTCGAATAGCGAAAATCGAATGTCGAACAATTGTCAAATAGTAAAAATCGAGTTTCGAACAATTTGTCGAACAACAACGAGATTAAAAAAGAGAAAAAGAGTAAATAAATTTTAAGAAAATATTAAATGTAAAAAAATTAAAAAAAATACAAAAGATTATTAATTCTAACCTTAAAAGAAGAGTCTAAGTCACGTGACGCGAAAATCGAAAGATCGATTACATTTAAGAGAAGAGTCGACAACGACAAAAGAAATGACGACGACAAAAAGTCGAAATTTGTCGAATTTTAATTATGTTTAAATACGTTTGTCTAAACTTGCAACACAAAGAAAGAAAATAATATAAAAGTGTCTTAACAACAATTTATACGCAATTGTGCGTATATTTAGAAATGTTAAGTTAATTTTAATTCGAAGAATCTTTAGAAGAGACGATTATAAAGTGCCTAACAAAGACACTATAGAAACGACAACAAAAATCTCGAATATATGTGTTACGACCCTAGCTCGTTACAGCCGGTATATACCCTACAGAGTAGTCTGTAGCACATAGCACGATTACCTGCATGCTCGGCGACTTGGCAGGCGAGCATTGCTCGACATGCTTGACAGCGAGCAAAGCGAGCAAAGCGAGCAAAGCTCGACATGCTCGACAACGAGCAAAGCGAATAAGAAGAATCTCTTTTGATATATATAGATTTCCTAGATACGACTCCCTTATGAATCGTGTTCAACTCATTTATTAAGTTACTCCCTATCATAGATACAAGCTGCAAACCCTTGTTACCAAGTGATTGCTTACATTGCCTAAAGACGTCTACAAATCTTTTCAACAATATTAATCTATTTTAATACTCTAGTCGTCTAGATAGCAACGTAACACTTTGAACACTCTAAGAATGTCTATATTAGGTCAACGCGTCTCTATTTCAAACACTAGCTTATCAACATCACGTCGATCATCGATCATGAGAGACGACAAAATTAGAATCAATAAACTCAATATCTACTATGAAGATCGTATTGACTTGAAGAACTAGCTTATGTAAATAAATATCTATTTCACCTTCTATCTTGTTTCAACGAATCAAAAAACGATTTTCGCATCAACATTTCTTAAAGAGAGAGCTTAGCATTAACTCAAATCAAATTTACGAAAATACTTAAAAAACAATAGCGAAAACCCTCGTGCGATGTTCATAGACTTCAACAATTTTAAAAGAGAGCTTCGAAGAATCTTTGAAACATCTAATGAGAAACAAATTGCGAAAAGAGTGATTTAGCACTTAACTCAACGAATCTTTGCAACAAACTACGTCACTAAATTTTAAAAATATATTAATTTAATCGAATAAAACGATGTCGCATTTATGACAATGTTTTGACGAAATTTTAAGAACAATCTAAAGAACGAAATTATGCGTGATGAGAAAATTCTTAACGATATATTCGATCTCATTAAAGTAGTTATTGATTTTAACGACAAACTATATAAAAAAATTATAAAAAAAAAATATAATTAATTTTAAGAAAGAGCAAGAACTTTCTTTGAACTAGCGATCAAATATTAGTAAAAAGAATCTTGTTCTAATTAGAAGTATAGCAATTTTAATTATCATAAACTTGCATCTATGAAACTAAATTTTATTTAACAACGTAAAGAAAAAAACTTTAGAGAAAAGCAAAATAACAAATTCTAAAAAACGTGTTATTCATGTGACAAATTAAGTCACTTCGCAAGAGATTATTAATCACGAAATTTAATAAATTGCCAATAGATCAATGCTATGTTAAAAGAGATACTTGATAGCTAAAACGACATTAGAGAGCAAATTGACACAAAGACGAACATTCTTAAAACTAGATCGAACGACGACTACTATCTAGTAAAAAATCCAAATTAATTACAAAAAGTTCTAGATGAAACATTATTAAACAAGGCATTCACATCTACGCAAGAAGTTAATTAAATACTTAATGAAACTATGAGAGCACAACGATTAGAAACGTTATATCTTCATTTAATAACAAACTTAAACGACGAATACAACTAGAAAAACTTTCACGAATGCCTAGATAACATCATGAAGCATCTTGACGCTTTAGCTAGCTTATTAAGAGAAAAAAAGATAAATTAAATCGTGAATAAATGCGAAGAAGCGCTAGAAAGCGACGCCACTATAAAAAGAGATATTTTCGAAAAAATTGAACGACAACTAAGCAATGTAAGTTTATTCTAAAAGAAAATAAAGAAAGCAAAGAAATATGCGACACTTAATTAAACAAAATGCTATGACGACTTATGTTAAACTTATCTAAAAGACAAAGAAGAAGTTAATTAATTTTTTAGAAAATTAAAATTATTAATTTAACATAAAAAGAAAGCTTAGCGCAAGTAGACGTTCGAAGTAGAAGTCGCAACACAAAAATAAGAAAAAGTTCAAATTTTTTAGTAAAAAGCATACTAAAGAAATGCAATATGTTAGCTTAATAATAACAACTAAACTTAATAGCATACGTACGATGTTTTATTACATTAATTAAAATCAATGATTATTAATTCATCGCAATGATTAATTTTAGTGCGATAAATAATTTTATGATTAAAGCTTTTGTTAAGAGAAAAGAATATTTTACTTAAAAGAAGTCTAACGCATATAATCTAATAATTGTAGATAAAAATTCATTATTTAACAAGAATAAAAAAGTAAATAAAGAAACGAAATCATTATTAATAGCTATTTAGCAACATTACGAGAAACTAATTTTTAATATAGTAAAAATAATTATTTATAATATCGTTTTAAAAATGTTTTGATTAAAGCAACACAATTTAGAAATTAATTAAAATACACAAGTACTTAAATTTGCGCAATGTGATCACGTAATTCACATTCAATCTACGCATTAATAGCGTTCAATAATAAATAAAAGAACGAATTAAAAATTGATCGCAAGCAACGAACTTGCATTCTTGAAAAAGAACGATTTAATAAAGTTTAATTTAATAAACATTAACAAAGATTAACTAAGTTATAAGATCAAAATAAGTGAAAAAAATTATAAATTTTTTGAAAACCTTAAACTATTTAGTACAACGAAGAAATCACTAAAGTACGTATCACGAATATACAACAATTAAGAGCATTTATTCTAAAAAAAGAAAACGACAAAGACTTTTTCTAAACATTAATTATAAAATTACGAAATTAAATTTAAACTAAACAAACAATTTACGTTTAAATTTATATATATTTTATTTAAGAAAAAGTTCGAAGTACTTCGCAAATATCTAGCAAAAAACGAAAAAAAAAAATTTATTAAAAAATCTTAATTATAGACAAAATACTTAATTCTTTTTGTATTAAAGAAGAATGAAATTCTTCGTTTATGTGTTAATTATTAAAAGTTAAATAATATTATAATTAAGAACTAATACTTATTACTTAATATTAGCGAACTTCAAGATTAACTATCTAAAGCGAAGTACTTTATTAAATTAGATTTACGAAAAGCGTACAATCAAATTAAAATAAAAATAAGAGAAGAGTGAAAAACAACTTTTCGCATACAATATAAATCATACAAATACACAATAATGTCGTTTAAGCTCATAAACGTTTTAGCAACGTATTAAGAAATAATTAATAATATATTACGACAACATTTGAATCAATTTGTCATAATATACTTGAACGACATTATAATTTACTTAAAAATTTTGAAAAAATATGTTAATTATATTTTCAAAGTATTAAAATATTTAAACATAAAAAACTTATATCTTAAGTTAAAGAAATGCGAATTTTATTAAAAAAAAATTAACTTTCTTAAATTTGTTGTTAAACGATATGAAATACGCATAAATTTTAAGAAACTACGAGCAATTAAAAAATAAAAATCATTAATAAATGTTAAGAAAATATAATTCTTTTTAGATTTTATAAATTACAATAAGAAGTTTATTAAAAACTACTTAATAAACGCAATATTATTGACGAATTTTACGAAAAAAGATACGTTATAAATATAAGAAATTTTAAAAGAAAAATCATTTTAAAATCTTAAGTTAAAATGTTTAAAAAAGTTAATACTTAAAATGTACAATTCACAATTATTAAACAAAATTAAAATTGACGCATTAAATTTAGTTATTAATGTATACTTTAATTAAAGACATGAAGATATATAACACTTAATAACATATCTTTTAAGAAAACTCTCGTTAATTAAATAAAACTATAATGTTCACAATAAGAAACTACTCGCTATAATAATTTTCCTAAAGTTATGAAAAATATATATAAAGAGATTATTAGAATTTACGATTCTTATAAATTACAAGAACTTTGTGCATTTTACAATTATTAAATAGTTTAATAGAAGATAAATGCGATAATTAGAAAGACTTAAATAATACAAGTTTAAAATACAATATATCTTAAATAAAGATAATGACAAAGTAGACGCACTTAACAAAAGAAATAATTATATAAAAACGAAGAAATCGTTTAATCACAACATACTTAAGATTAACGAAAACGAATTATTATTAACAAACAAGTACGAACTAAATGTAACATTACGAATATTTCGAGATAATACAAAAGAGTTTTTAATAAAAAAAGAAAAACTCCAAATATTTATTAATAAAATCGACGAATATATAAAAGAGCATTATGATAAATCATTGCAAAAACATTTAAAAGTAACAAAAATTCTTTAGCTTTTACGTTAGCATTGTTAATTTCTATAGATAAAACAAATTATTAAGACATATATTAAACGATATCTTAGTTATTAATAAAACAAACATGATACGTATGCGAACTATGACGAAATCTAATATTAGAAATTATTTGAGTCGTTATAAAATAAAGTTACGATAAACTTTATTATTAAGTTGCTTAAGTCGACGAATCTAGCAATTAAAGATAAATATAATTTAATACTAGTAATAGTTAATAAGCTTATTAAGTACTTACATATTATCGTATATAAAAAGAAGTTTATTGCAAAACAATTAAGATACATTATATTAAATTAATTTATACAATATTACGATATACTTAAGAAATTAATTAGTAACAAAGACAAGCTCTTTACGTCTAATTATTAAAAGACGCTTCTTCTAATGTTAGATACAAAATTTCGAATATCTATTGTCTATTACTTAATTACGAATAATTAAATAAAAAGAACAAATCAAAGTTTTAAGCAATATTTAAGACACTACATCAACAATACTTATAGCAATTAAGTATTACTTTTATCTATGACACAATTAACACTTAATGCTAAGATTTTAAATATTACTAAGATAACTTCATTCTTCGCTAACTATAGCAAGAAATTAAATCTCTTTAAGAAAAAACGTACGCATTTATTAACGCAATTAGTTATCGAAAAAGTAGCAACGTTAAAAAAGATACATAACAATATCTTAAAAATGCAAAAAAGATTAATCAAATATTAAAATAAGAAACGAAAAACGACATCTTAACTAAAAAAGAGAAATAAAGTATATTTTTTTACAAAAAATTTTAAGATAAGAAAGTTAAGCAAGAAGTTAAATTATATCAAAGTTGAATCGTTTCTTGTTAAAAAAATTAAGAAATTAATCAATTATAAACTTGACTTATCTAAGAACGCTAAAGTATTTCTAGTATTTTATATATTATTGTTGAAATTAATCGACTTAAATACGTCTATACAAGAAACATTTCATTATAAATTATAAAAAGAAAATCAATTTAAGATTGAAAGAATTTTAGAACGAGAAAATCAACAATATCTTGTAAAATGAAAAAAGTATTTTACAATAAAAAACACGTGAAAATTAATTAGCAATCTCGACAATTGCGATATTTTTATTTGGAAATTTCATTAACGTTCGAAAAATCGTCTAGCATAGCAAGAGAAAATCAAATGATAAAAGATGTTTTAATTAGAGCATTTGCGACAAAACAATTCGACGACTTTATAACATTTAACTTCTTTATATTAGACAATAAACATTATGTCTTTCGTTTCGTCTTTGTATTAATTTTCTTTAACATCTTTTTGTTGCGAAGTAATCGCGTAATTATAATTATTAATATGATTTCATTTTTTGTTATCTTAAAGAATAGATCTTCTTTAATATAATTTAAAAAAGTTCACAACATATTTATATACAATTTTCTCGCATAAACACATTTCAAACACTTTAAATAAAATGACGAATCTTTCATAGCAATGCAAGACTTGCTAGTATAGCAACAACATTCACAAACAAAATTAACAAATGTTTCGTAATAATTTATTTTGAAGATAAAACAAATATAATTTTAATAAAAAGACATAACATGTAAGCATTCGCTTTTTGAAACAAAAAAATTTAAAAAAAAAGAAATAGTGTTACGATCTTAGTTTGTTACAATTAATATATACTTTACAAAGTAGTTTGTAACATATAGCACAATTACTTGCATGTTTGACAACTTAACAAACGAACATTGTTCGACATACTTAATAGCGAACAAAGCGAACAAAGTTTAACATGTTCGACAACGAACAAAGCGAATAAAGCTCGACATGTTCGACAACGAACAAAACGAACAAGAAGAATCTCTTTTAATATATATAAATTTTCTAAATACGACTTTCTTATGAATTTTATTTAACTTATTTATTAAGTTATTCTTTATTATAGATACAAGTTGCAAATCTTTGTTATTAAGTGATTGCTTACATTGTCTAAAGACGTTTACAAATCTTTTTAACAATATTAATCTATTCTAATATTCTAGTTGCCTAGATAATAGCGTAACAATATGTCGACTAACTTTTAATAATAATAATGCATCAATAATGCGTTTTCGAAATTCTTATTAAATGTAACAAAGAACAAAATAATATATTAAATTTAATATTAATTACAAATGCATAGCAAATAACTTTTAACAATAATAATATATTAGCAATATATTTTTAAGATTAATTTTAGATGTAACGACAAAAGTTATAGATACATATTAAACAATGTTTTGACAACAATAATAATAGAACGCAAAAATATATAAATGCGAATTATTCTACTTATTAGATTTTTAATTAGAAGACCTCTTAAATGTTTAATAAAATCTCGTTGTGTTTAGATATTTATAATAAAAGTTAACAACAAAGTTAAAGCAATTGTTAATTATAAAATAATTTAGTTATTTAAATTTATTGTTGTAGTTTGTGTAACTTATAAAAAGAATTTAATATTGTAGTATTTTGCGTTTGTAATTAGTAACAATTAAACTTAGATTTATATTATTGTTATATTACGCTACTACTTTCTAAGAGATCTTAGAGATATTAGAGAAAGTTGTATTGTTAAAGAGATTTGTAGACGTCTTTAGACAATGTAAGCAATTATTTAGTAACAAAAGTTGCAACTAGATGTAACAATAACAATAAATAAGAACTTATCTTAAATTAAACACAATTCATAAGAAAGTCGTATTCAAGAATCTATATATTAAATAAAATTCTTTTTGCTCTTTTTGCTTTTTTGTAAAACAAAGAAAGCAAGTCTTTATGCTTTTGTTGCTTTTTTAAAAAGCAAAGAAAGCAATGCTTCTAGTGCTTTTTCGCAAAGCTATAAAAGCATATGTTGTTATTCGTTTCTAATGTTACATATTATGTGTAAACTATATATTAACGTAGATTCGTAACACTATTTTTTTTCTCTTTAGACTTTCGTCTCGAAAGCAAACTTTAACATGTCTCGTATTAAGTTCAAAATTTCTTTTTATCAACGTCGTCTTATTTAAATTGCAAAACTTAATATTTTTTGTGTTGCAATGCGTTCTTATTATTAATATGTTCGCTTAAGTAAGCAATGTTGTGTTGCAAAGAGTTTCGATAAATGTATAAAATGTCTTCGCGATAACTATTTGTGCGACTTGGCGCCTTTAGATATCGTTCGATGACGTCGTTTTAAAAAATAACGTTAAAAATTAAAAGAAGAGCTTCGTGAGATAAATGCGAAGCAACAACGACTACTTCGTCAACTCGATTACTTAAAAGAGAAACAACAAACGATGATAAATGACAAGCTAAAAAACTTGAAAAAAATGATCTCATTAAGCTTTTTTGTCGATTTTTCTTTTTTAAGTTCTCTAATTGATGTGACTTCGAAACAAATCGTCTTTTTTAATATTATAAAAGAATGATCGTTTACTTTTTTAATTTCTTTTGACGAAATTGTTGCAAACGATATTAATAGTGCTTCAAATTCTTAATAAATTCTTAAGTGTTTTTAAAGATAAAATATCTCTTTCATTTAACGAGATATTTTTGATTCTTCTATTGTAAAATTTTTTTGATTTCAAATTGTTCTTTCTTTTGTTAATAAAAATAAAAGATGTTCTATAAAGGCGTGATTGAATCTACTAATTCCAACAATAATATATAAAATACTAGAAATACTTTGACGTCTTTAAGTAAATCGAGTTCGTAATTGATTAATCTTTTAATCTTCTTAACGAGAAACGATTCGATTTTGACATAATTTAATTTTTTGCTTAATCTCCTTGTTTTAAGATTTTTTGTAAAAAGATATATCTTATTTTTCTCTTTTAGTTGAGATGTTATTTTTCGCTTCTTATTTTAATATTTGATCGACTTTTTTTGCATCTTTAAGATGTTGTCGTATATCTTTTTTAGTGTTGCTATTCTTTTAATAGTTGATTGCGCAAATAAATGGGCACGTTTTTTCTTAAAGAGATTTAATTCCTTGCTATAATTGACGAAGAATAAAGTTATTTTAATAATATTCGAAATCTTTGCATTGAGTGCCAATTGTGTCATAAATAAAAGTGATACTTAATTGCTATAAGTATTGTTAATATAATGTTTTAAATATTGCTTAAAACTCTAGTTTGTTCTTTCTATTTAATTATTTGTAATTAAATGATAAATAATAGACATTTAAAGTCTTGTATTTAACATTAGAAGAAGCATCTTTTAATAATTAAACGTGAAGAGCTTGTCTTTGTCACTAGTTAGTTTCTTAAATATATTGTGATATTATATAAGTCGATTTAATATAATGTATCTTAGTTGTTTTGCGTTGAACTTCTTCTTGCATGCGATAATATATAAGTACTTAATAAGCTTATTAATCATTATTAATATCAAATTATATTTGTCTTCAATTGCTAGATTCGTCAACTTTAGCAACTTAATAATAAAGTTTATCGTAATTTTATCTTATAACGATTTAAATAATTCCTAATATTAGATTTCGTCATAGCTCGCATGCGTATCATGTTTGTTCTATTAATAACTAAGACATCGTTTAATGTATATCTTAACAACTTATCTTATTTGTAAAAACTAATAATGCTAACGTAAAAACTAAAGAATTTTAGTTACTCTTAAATGTCTTTGCAATAATTTATCATAATGCTTTTTTATATATTCGTTAATTTTGTTAATAAATATCTAGAGTTTTTCTTTCTTTATTAGAAACTCTTCTATATTGTCTTGAAATATTCGTAGTATAGCATTTAGCTTATGTTTGTTTGCTAATAATGATTTATTTTAATTAATTTTAAGTATGTTATAATTGAACGATTTTTTCGTTTTTATATAATTATTTCTTTTGTTAAGTGCGTTTATTCTATTATTATTTTTGTCTAAAGTATATTATATTCTAAACTTGTATTGTTCGAATCTTTCTAATTATTGCATTTGTCTTCTATTAAATTGCTTAATAATAGTAAAATACACAAAATTTTTATGATCTATAAAAATCGTAAATTCGAATAATTCTTTTGTATATACTTTTCATGATTTTAAGAAAACTACTATAGCAAGTAGTTTCTTATTATAAACATCATAGTTTTATTTAATTAATAAGAGTTTTTTCGAAAGATATGTTATTAAATGTTATATGTCTTCATGTCTTTAATTGAAGCATACACTAATAACTAGATTTGATGCGTCAATTTTAATTTTACTTAATAATCGCAAATTGTACATTTTTAGTATTAACTTCTTTAAGCATTCTAGTTTAAAATCTTGAAATAATTTCTCTTTTGCGAGTTCTTATAATTATGACGTATTTTTTTTCGTAAAATTCGTTAATAATATCGCGTTTACTAAGTAGTTTTTAATGAATTTCTTGTTATAATTTATAAAATTTAGAAAGAATTGTATTTTTTTAACATTTGTTAATAATTTTTATTTTTTAACTACTTGTAGCTTTTTGAAATTCATGCGTATTCTATGTCGTTTAACGACAAATTTAAGAAAGTTAACTTTCTTTTAATGAAATTCGCATTTCTTTGATTTAAAATGTAAATTTTTTATATTTAAACATTTTAATACTTTGAAGATATAATTAACATGTTTTTTCAAATTTTTTAAATAAATTATAATATCGTTCAAGTATATTATGATAAATTGATTCAAATATTGTCGTAATGTATCATTAATTATTTCTTGACACATTGTTAAGACGTTCATAAATTCGAACGACATTACTATGTATTTATATAATTTATATCGTATACAAAAAGTTATTTTTTACTTTTCTTTTGTCTTTATTTTAATTTAGTTGTACGCTTCTTATAAATTTAGTTTAATAAAATACTTTACTTCGAATAGTCGATTTTGAAGTTCGTTAATATTAAATAGTGAATATTAGTTCTTAATTGTAATATTGTTTAGCTTCTAGTAATTGACACATAAATGAAAAATTTTATTCTTCTTTAATATAAAGAGAATTAAATATTCTATTTATAATTAGAATTTTTTAATAAATTTTTTTTTTTCGTTTTTTGCTAGATATCTACGAAGTACTTTAAGCTTTTTCTTAAATAAAGCATATATAAGTTTAAACGTAAATTGCTTGTTTAGTTTAAATTTAATTTCGTAATTTTACGATTAATGTTTAAAGAGAGTCTTTGTTGTTTTCTTTTTTTAAAATAGATGCTTTTAATTGTTATATATTCGTAATACGTACTTTAGCGATTTCTTCGCTATATTAAATAGTTTAAGACTTTTAAAAAATTCGTAATTTTCTTTACTTACTTTGATCTTATAATTTAATTAATTTTTGTTAATGTTTATCGAATTAAACTTTATTAAATCGTTTTTTTACAAAAATGCAAGTTCGTTGCTTGCGATCAATTTTCAATTCGTTCTTTTATCTATTATTAAACATTATTAATGCGTAAATTAGATATAAATTACGTGATCACATTGCGCAAATTTAAGTACTTGTGTATTTTAGTTAACTTCTAGATTGTGCTACTTTAATCAAAACATTTCTAGAACAATATTATAAATAGCTATTCTTATTATATTAAAAATTAGTTTCTCGTAATGTTACTAAATAGCTATTAATAATAATTTCGTTTCTTTATTTACTTTTTTATTTTTGTCAAATAATAAATTTCTATTTACAATTACTAGATTGTATACGTTAGACTTCTTTTAAGTAAAATATTCTTTTCTCTTAATAAAAGCTTTAGTCATAAAATTATTTATCGCATCAAAATCGATTATTGCGATGAATTAATAATTAATAATCTTAATTAATGTGATAAAACATTGTACATATGCTATTAAGTTTAGTTGCTATTGTTAAGCTAACATATTACATTTCTTTAATATACTCTTTATTAAAAAAATTAAACTTTTTTTTGTTTCTATGTTGTAACTTTCGCTTCGAACGTCTATTTGCGCTAAGCGTTCTTTTTATGCTAAATTAATGATTTTGACTTTCTAAAGAATTAATTAACTTTTTCTTTTTCTTTTAGATAAGTTTAACATAAGTCGTTATAGCATTTTGTTCAACTAAGTGTCGCATATTTCTTTGCTTTCTTTATTTTTTTTTAAGATAAATTTACATTGCTTAGTTGTTGTTCGATTTTATTAAAAAATTTTCTTTCTATAGTGACGTCGTTTTTTAGCGCTTTCTTGCATTTATTTACGATTTAATTTATTTGTCGTTTCTTTAATAAACTAGTTAAAGTCTTAAGATGCTCTATGATGTTGTCTAAACATTTGTAAAAATTTTTTTAATTATATTTATTATCTAAGTTTATTATTAAATAAGAATATGACGTTCTTGATCGTTTTGCTCTTATAATTTCATTAAGTATTTAATTAACTTTTTGCGTAAATACGAATGTCTTATTTAATAATGTTTTATCTAGAACTTTCTATAACTAATTTAAGTTTTTTATTAAATAATAGTTGTTATTTAATCTAGTTTTAAGAATGTTCGTCTCTATGTTAATTTACTCTCTAATGTCGTTCTAATTATTAAATATCTCTCTTAACATAGCATTGATTTGTCGACGATTTATTAAGTTTCGTAATTAATAATCTCTTGCGAAGTGATTTAGTTTGTCACATAAATAGTACGTTTTTTAGAATTTGTTACTTTGCTTTTCTTTAAAGTTCTTTTCTTTACATTGTTAAGTAAAATCTAGTTTCATAAATATAGATTTACGATAATTAAGATTATTGTACTTTTAATTAAAACGAAATTCTTTTTACTAATATTTGATCGCTAATTTAAAGAAGATTTTTGTTCTTTTTTAAAATTAATTGTATTTTTTTTTATAGTTTTTTTATATAGTTTATTGTTGAAATCAATAACTACTTCGATAAGATTAAATATGTCGTTAAGAATTTTTTCATCACGCATAATTTCGTTCTTTAGATTGTTTTTAAAATTTCATCGAAATATTGTTATAAATGCGACATCGTTCTATTTAATTAAATTAACATACTTTTGAAATCTAATTGCGTAATTTATTGCAAAGATTCGTTAAATTAAATATTAAATTATTCTTTTTGCAATTTGTTTTTCGTTAAATGTTTTAAAGATTCTTCGAAGCTTTTTTTTAAAGTTATTGAAGTCTATAAACATTACACGAGAATTTTCGCTATTATTTTTTAAATATTTTCGTAAATTTGATTTAAGTTAATGTTAAACTCTCTTTTTAAAAAATGTTAATGCGAAAATCGTCTTTTGATTCGTTAAAACAAAATAGAAGATGAAGTAAATGTTTATTTGCATAAGTTAGTTCTTTAGATCGATACAATCTTTATAATAGATATTAAGTTTATTAATTCTAATTTTGTCGTTTTTCATAATTAATAATCGACGTAATGCTAATGAGCTAATCCTTAGAATAAAGACGCATTAATCTAATATAAACATTCTTAAAATGTTCAAAGTGTTACGCTACTATTTTCTAAGAAATCTTAAAGATATTAAAGAGAGTTATATTGTTAAAAAGATTTATAAACGTCTTTAGACAATGTAAGCAATCATTTGATAACAAGAGTTGCAACTAAATGTAACGATAACAATAAATAAGAACTTATTTTAAGTTAAACACGATTCATAAGAAAGTCGTATTTAAGAATCTATATATTGAATAAAATTCTTTTTGCTCTTTTTGCTTTCTCGCAAAGCAAAGAGAGCAAATTTCTATACTTTTGTTGCTTTTTTAAGAAGCAAAGAGAGCAATGCTTCTAGTGCTTTCTCGCAAAGCTATAAGAGCATATATCGCTATTCGTTCCTAGTGCTACATACTATGTGTAGGCTATATACTGGCGTAGGCTCGTAACATGTTATTTTTGCGCATATTATATTGTAATGTCTCGATATCTTTAACATAATATTCGAAATTGTTGTTAATGTTGTTAACAATATTGGCGAATAACAAAAGTTTAATTTGTTAATTTAACAAGAATTTGCTTTTGTTAAGATACAAAAGCTATAAATAAAATATTAAATAAATTTTTATTAATTTGAGCAATTCTAATTTGTAGACGTAATTGTTAATTGCTCAAATAATTTTATAAAGACTTGCATTTTTATACTTTAAGAATTTGTATAATTAAGTTGTTTTAATATTTCGAATATTAAATATAACTTAATTATTAATTTTGAATTTCGAGATTGCAACGCGTTTATAATTAATAAATTTTACTTATTTAATTTAAGTTTAAATAAGCTTTTAACAAAGAAAGTTTCGCAAAATCTTAATTTTTTTAATAATCTTATTAACGTTTTTTATGTTGCAACGAACTTTAAACGTAATATTGTTAAAAAAAATTATAAATAATTTTAAGTTTAATTGTAACAAATAGTTTTTAATAATAAAGAAAATTAATAAATTAATAGATTTGTTAATATAGTTGTTTGCAACAAATTCGACAATAACGAAATAATTAATTTAGTTATTCTAATTGTATTATATATATGCTCAAAGATATTGCTTAAAAGCGATATTAACATTTTCGATTTAATTGTCGATTTCTAAATAAAATGCGATTAATAATTTAGATTTAATTTTTAATTTTTTGCAAAGACGTTGCTAGAAATAAGCAATAAATTAAGTGCTTTTATTAAAAACAATAATAGCTAAAAAGCTTTCGATATATTAAACAAAATCGATAAAGATCTAAATAATAACTTTAATTTTTAAAGAATTTATAAATATAAACTTCTTACTCTTAGATAATTTATCAATTATTATTAAAATATATTAAAAAATCTTTTCTTTATAACAATATAATAACAAAGAGATAATAAAATTGCAAAATATATCTTGTTAATAACAATCTAAAATAAACAAAATTTTTAGTAGATTATACTTATATTTGCAATGTAATTTGACGTACTTATAAATTAAATAACTTTTAACGTATTTTTTGATATTTAAATACAATATAGATTAATAGTAATAACGCTATACTTTTTTGAAAATAATTGTTCGATTTAGATATTTAACGCTTAACAATTTATACTAAGATTTAATTGCTTCGATTTGAAAAATATTATTTGTGCTTTAAGATATATATATTTTGCTTCGAACAAATAGATATTTAATATTAATTGTTAAGTATTTAATTACAATACAATTCTTAAGTTTTAACTTAATTGTTTTGCGAAAAATAACTAAAATTTTTTGTTTATTAACTTCTTTAATTTAAATAATCTATTTTATCTTTTTGTTATACAAGTATGTTTTCAATATTTGTTGAACAAAAACTTCAAGATTAAGTTTTATCTTAAATTTCTTCTTTTTTGTTAAATTGATTGCAATAACAAATAAAAATTAAGTTGTAAAAAAGATTGCGAATATAAATAATTAAATTATAAATAAAATAAATATATTTAAAAGAAAGACAAAATTGATAACTAAAGACAATAAAACTATAGATTAAGAAATTGTAAATACAACAATAATAAGCGAAGAAACTAAGAGTAAAGATTTAACGAAACAAAACTTATTTTGTTAAAGTAATACAAATATTGCAAGCAATAAAGACGTAAATAATTCTATATTTTTGTTAATTGTTAACGAGATTTAAATAAACTTCTTATAAGCTTTTGCAATTCTCTTGTTAGCAATTAGTTTAAATTTAATAAAGTTTCGAAACAAATAAATTAATTTTATTACTAAATTGTAAATAACACTTAATAGTAGCAAAATCAATACAACAATTTTAACTATATCTAATTCTAAATTGTATTATTTAAGAATTGTTTATTGTTAAAACTAGTTGCGAAAATTATTGTTGTTAAAGAACAAATTTTGCGATTGTCTAATTAGACTATCTAGCTTCGCATTTAATATATCTAATCGATAAATAATTTTAAAGTTCAATTTGAACAAAAATTCGACTTAACAAACTTAATAACAATTAAGTTGTTTAATAGTTATAAAATGCTTTAGATTGCGATAATCGATAATAATTTTAATAAATTGTTTAATAAATGTATCGACATACTTTAAATGTTACTTCTTAAAAGCGCAAACAATAATTAATAGCTTTTTGTTGTAGATTTTGTAATTATATTTTGCGAACAATATAATTTTAAATATATAAATTATTAAATAAAGCAATTTATTTAAGTTTATCTATAATAATACAACAATAATTACGAAATTAGAAATATTGCTTTTGATTTAAATCTCTAAATTAAAATTGAAATAATACAAAATAAATTAATTAATAAAGACTTTTTTAAGAACTTAAAATGCAAAGTCTTTAAAATTGTTAAATTGTTATAAAAAATTAAGATTTTTGTTCTTAAGTTTATTAAGCGCTAACAAAGATTTAGTTAAACTTAAATAGTTATAAATAAATTGTCAATAAAAGTTGACGAAATTTAGAAAGACTTATATATTGCGCACGCAAATAGAAGCTTCTTATTTAAAAATATATTTAATTTTCTTAAAGTTTATTCGAATTTTTTCGATAATAATAATTAGATTTAGATGTTTAATTTGTTTAATAAAGAAGATATATTTGTTAATATTTAAATAAAGATTTGCGTTATAAAGCTTAGCAAGAACTTTATTTATATAATTTTTATATTTTGTTTCGATATTATTATAGATTAAGATATTATTTATATAAATAATACAAAAATTGTCTAAATAGAAATTAAGAGTTTTATTAATAAAAGACTAAAACGTAATTGAGATATTATATAATTCAAAAGACATAACAACGTATTTAAACAAATTGTAATAAATAATAAAGATTATTTTGTGTTTATTATTAAGACGCATTTGAATCTTGTTAAAAATTACAATAATATCGAACTTATTATAATATTTAATTTTGTATAATTGTTGCAAAATCTCTTAAATTAACAATAAAATATTGCGATTTTTAATTGTTAAAGTGTTAAAATCTTTATAGTTTATGTAGATACGCAAATCTTTATTAAGCTTTTTAATTATAAGAGTAAAAACAACATATTATAAGATACTATTGCGAATTTGATTTTTGCTTTTTATATTATCTAAGTAGACTCTAATAATTTCTTCTTTTTAACAAGAGACATTATAAATTTTTTTGATTGAAGAAGTTGTTTCTAAAACAAAATTAATAGCATAATTAATGCTTTTATTCGACAACAACTTGTTAACTTTTTATAAATTAAAAAGTTTGATTCAATATTTAAACTTCGAATGTATTTGCTTCTTTAGTTGCTTCAAATTAGAAAAATCTTGTTTAAGCTTCGCATAAAATTTATTGTAATTATTAAAAATAATAATTGCAATATTTATTGTAATATTATTGTCTATAATGCAAGCTAAATATCTATTGTTTTTTTTTGATTAATTTAGTATAATAAAATGCTTAAGCAATATAACAACTATTTTGTAACTTTCTTTGTTAACGAGCTTTAAAAATATAGAGATATTTATTTAATAAACGTTAACTTTATTAAAAGACTTCGAAGACAAACGTTTTAATTGCTTGCGTTAATTGCTAAAGATTTCTAACAATTATTAATTTAACAAGTAGTGCTTTATACAATAATCGAAGTTGAACTTCAAAAATTATATATTATCTTTAATTTATACATTATATTTCTTAATTTAAAGTATATTAAAAATAATTGCGAATTGTCTTAATTTAATTATTAAATATTATAAGATATCGATATATTTATTAAGATTAACAATAACTTAAGCGACGTAAATAATATTAAAGACGAATTTGTTATCAATTAGACGCAATTTAATAAAATTTCGAAGCAATATAATAAAAAGTTTATAAAGCTTAACGAACTTTTTATTTATAAAGACTCTATTAAAGACTTCGATATTAATAAGTAGCATTATTTTAACATAATATTTATCGAAGAATAAATAAGCTTAATTTGAACAAATTTTAACATAAAAATCTAGTTGCTAGTTGTTAAGCAACTTGTTGTCGATAATATTAAAACTAAATTTAACTTTAACAAACAAAATTTTATTTTATAAGTTAAATATAACTTTAAGCTCTTTTATTATTTTTTATATAAACGTTAATTTTTGTCTTAAACTATAATTTTTGTTAAGAACAATTAGTTTTTCGATTTGTTAAAGTTATTTAAATTGTTATTTAAAATATTAAAGCAATTCTCTTTTCTAAATATTATTAATTTAAGATTGCTAATATTATAAATTTTAAATTTAATAATTGCTTCTTTTTTAATTTTAGTTAACTTGTTTTTGCAAAAAGCATTTAAGTAATTAAGACAATATCTCGAACGTAAATACTTTCGACAAATATTTTTTTTCTTAATCTTATTTTTGAGTATTTAAGATCAAAAGATTAACTTTGTTTCGAAAAAAATCTTTTGCTTAATTATACAATTAATTAATTTATTATTATAAACTTCGAATCTATTTGTAAGTTTGCGCGTAATATTTCGATTTTTGTTTGTTTGCATAATAATAAATCTATTACGCGCGTTAATTTAAAACAATTAATAATTTTTTTTGTTTTATTTTAAGATCTATATTGCGCAATTAAGAAATTAAGTTATTAATATTAATAATGTTAATTATATTAACAAATTAATTATATAGCTTGTCGCTTAGTTCTAAATCAAATTAATGCATTTTTTTGATTTTCGAATAACTTAATATCTATTGCAATTAACGTAAATCGCGTTACATATTCGTTAAAGATTTCGAAAAACTTTATAACAAAATTAGATAATATAAGTTTAATAAAGTTTTTATATTGTTAATCAAGTTCGTTAAATTAAACGTAGAGATTTGTTATTAATTTAGCTAATATACTATAGAGTTAAGCAAGATTGTTGCTTTAATTTAACAAACAATGTCTAATATTTTTAAAAACGTTCTCTATATATTTAATTACAATATATGCTAGCTTAATTAGTTTGCTATTGAATATGCAAAAACAAGCTTTAAATTTAACAAAAAGCGTTGTTTGTTATTAATTAATTTTTTTTCAATTATTTGAGAAGATAATTAAATCGAGAAATTTAATATTGTTATACATTAATTTTTTAATTTTGAGCAAGCTATTTCTATAGACTTTGTTAAGACATTTGCAATTTTGTTAATTTAACTTGTAAAAAAATGTATTATAATCGTTGCTATCGTTATTAAGATTTTGACAAAACAATAAGCAATAAATAAATTTAAACTATTTATAATAATTAAACTTCTTAATTAACTTATTTTGTTCTTCGATTAACATATTAATTGTTTTTTTTTATACTTTGTCTTTAGCTTGCTTTATATTTTGCTTTTTTTGTAGACTTTCGCAAGTAATTTAGACTTTGTTCAAATTTGTCTCTAATTGTATAATTTCTTTGTTTTAATCTTTCTTATATTGCATTAAATATTATACACAAAAATAAATACTATTAATATACTCGAATTAATATGCGAGATTTTTAGTTATATCTTTAATGAAGTTGTCGCTATATAAGAGCTTTGCGAAGTTTTTTTAAGTCTCTTATTGACAACAATTGTAGTCGAAGAGAGACTAATAAGATAAAAATCGATTAATTTTGATCTTAGTTTTACGCTTAGACTTCTTAATAGATAAAGATAATATACTAATATTCTTAAGAGAGTTCTTATTAAGTCTTGTTAACTTAGAGTTTTCGAAAATAAGTGCAAATAACGTTCGCAATTATAACTTTAACAATAACGAAATCTTAATATTTAATTGATAACAAAGTCAATTTTAAAATGCAACGCTTTTACGAAACTTAAAATCAAAAGAAGATACTTAATTTTTTATAACAAAATTGCAACGCATCGTAATAATAGATTTGCACAAATATTGTAAGTTTTAATAATTATAAACAATAACAAAGTAGTAAGTAGAGATGTAAATCTAAGTAGAACGCTTTGTTTAAATACGTTTGCTCTATTAAGATATTGTACAATTTACTTTGTTTAATTAAGTCAATAAGCATCGAAGCGAAATTATCAATGTCGAAAACAAGTGTTTCTTCAATGTTGTATCGCGTAGTAAGCTCTACGCAAAAAGAAAAGATATTGCTTAAAGACAACAACATTGCAATATAAGTGTTAATTCTAGCAAACTTACTTGTTTATTTTAGCAAGATTATTGAGTTGTAGTTAAGACGATTTGTCGTTTATTTATTCTAGCAAGTTTACTATTTTTCTTGTAAGACTTTTTTCAACTTAGCGCAACAAAGATTAGAGAATACTTGCTCAAAGAATTAACGAAATTTATTATCGTTAAGTTGCACGTCTTTCTTAAAGATGTCTATTGTCGCGACTTAATTACGCTTCGCAAAGCGCCTATTTTAGTAGCTCTATACTTAGAATTGCTTTAGTGACTTTGTATTTAAAGTTGCTTTAGTAGCTCTATATTTGAAGCACGTTTCAAAGAAAAAAAAAAGTTAACGAATAGAAATATCTTTAAGATACAATTCGCAAGATCGTTTCTAAAGGGATAGTTAGTATTATGTTAGAGTTAAAGCTTTGATAACTAGTATGTAGTTGATTGACGAGAATACTAGCTATGCAAAACTAACTATGTACAAGAAATGGGTATAAGTACTATGGGTGCCAAGGCGCTAGGCGTTACTCGTAGTATACTCGAGACTAGGGGGCGAAGACCTGGAGGGTAACCGGAGGGCGAAGCCTGCCTAGCCTGGAACCGTGACAGTAATCGAGATTGATTAGGTTAATAGTCTTAGACAGTATTGTATCTAATGTAGATTATACCATGGGGTCCGTACACGCCAGCCTAATATACCATGCAATGGCTTGACAGACGCGCTAAGCGAGCGGGAAACCCTAGAGAGTACCTTACCGGGCTAACCTTACATGACTTTCCCTTCCGCACTGCGATTGCTTTCTTTGGTCATGCCAGAGCCGCATGACCTCTGACCGGAGAAGTAAGAGTTCAGTAAGAGCTCGACACGTCGCTGTCTGCAGGATCTGCAGGAATGTCTAGATCTGAAGAGGCGGAGGACTTTGCCTAGTGTCAGCCGCGAGGACCCTTTGTCGCGCCCCTGGCCCTATCACTTTGAGGGCTCTGCCTCGATGTAACCGAGGAGAGCGAGATTGCGCAGGAGACAACAGTAGTACACATGTGACATGACGAACAATACCCTGAGCATTGTTTCCGGGCTTGCTTACAGATCGCCTAGCAATGCACTCGAGACGATTGCTTAGCAATGCACTCGAGATCGACAGGGCCAGTTTACTGCTTAGCAATGCACAGCAATGCGATCGAGATGGTCTGTAGCTCAAGGTATGTAGCAACGCTGATCAATTATTCCAGCGGAAGATAAAGGTACAAACACTCGTTGGTCAAGGCGGACTCGTTCCATCACTCTTATCGTCGTTGCAATATTCATTCTTCTTCACCGTCGACCTCTTAAGCATTTCGACGAGTAGTAACCCTGAGGGAAAATTTGAGGGCATCATGTCTTCGACCACCACAATCCTAATCACTGGGGCAAACCGAGGTCAGAAAGCAAACCACCGGTTCCCTGCCCCCCTCGACGACTACTAACATTGTTGTATTAGGCATCGGCCAAGCTCTACTTGCTACATATCTAGCTCGACCTCGTACCACTGTCATCGCTGGTGTCCGTGATCCCGATCATGCCACATCCAAGGAGCTGTTATCGCTTCCCAAAGGCTCTTTCAGTCATCTCATTGTCGTCAAAATCGACAGTGCTTCAGAGACCGACGCCGCAGCGGCAGTTAAGCAACTGCAATCCACTCATAAAATCACAAGTCTCGAGCTTGTCATCGCCAACGCCGGCATCGCTCAACGCCACCCCACTGTGG
>JAABUL010003520.1_pt1 | contig 23085 bp, 34 predicted proteins | sample 5559151 | NCBI WGS metagenome assembly JAABUL01 (sample SAMN10711876, study PRJNA513368) | rock metagenome | isolation source: Antarctica rocks | place: Antarctica: Victoria Land, Pudding Butte sud | reverse complement strand
GTGTGTGTGTGTGTTTGTCTGTGCATTTCGTTTCGTAACGGAGTCATCTTCTTCTATTGCCCTACGGTTTGATGCTCACACACTGTACGGAATACTCGGTATAAAACCACAGGATAAAACCACAGGGCTTCCCACAAATTGCAATCATCTTGCCTTATCCCGGCTGCGGTTGGGCGCCTTGGCTTTGGTACTTGTTGGGTACGCACTGATCCCCAATTGAGAAGAGGGGAAATGCAGGTGGCAGGGGTGAAGTCTTCGTTTCTTCGTTTCAAGATGCCGAGATCAGGCGCTATCCTGCAGGTGAAAAGCCAATTTGGACCTCCGACTTTTCAGTACGACAGTACGCATACTGTACACGCACTAAACACCCTTCAGGGGTTGGGATACCACAGGACGCCAGGCGTGATACTCCGTAGTGCAATGAAATCTATGTATATTGTACGCGTATCGGCCTTAGCAGCAGTGTCATGTTTTAGCTTGCCGTGACCACATCGTTTCCTAATCTTATCGTGGTGTGGGTACCTGCGTTAGCGTTGAATTCACGGGTTCATAATCCAAGTGATATCCTTCTTGTGCTCGCTCTTTCTTCTTCACCCTCTTCACCCTCTTCACCTTACCCCCACTTTCGCTTTCCGCTCCTTTTGTTGCACTTCAGAGTCCGAGACTCTTGTGCACCCACGATCATTACTGACGCTCACTGATACGTTCTTGACGAACCACACTCCTTGATTCTTCTACCCTAGATTTGATATCTGGACTGCTCTTCAGCAAATTCAAACAAAGCACAACACTCCAAACTACCAGCAAGATGCGGTTCAACACTCGACGTAGTCCGACCGCAGGGCTATTGGCAGCCCTCGCCACACGCGCCAACGCAGAAGGTTACTTCACCATCGGTATGGGGATGCCAGTCGCGATTGAGCGAGTCGACCCTCTCCTCGCCGCCGGACAGGTCTCCAACCACGTCCACTCGATCATTGGTGGTAACGCCTTTCAGGCCACGATGGACTTTGCTACCACCCAGACGTCGACATGTAGCACGAATAAGGTCCGAGACGACTTGAGTAACTACTGGATGCCTGCTTTGTACTTTAAGGATCCCAAAGACGGATCCTTCATTCGAGTTCCGGAGCTACCGTTCCACAAGATTTACTACAAATTTGGCACTGGAGCCGGACAACCAGATCCCGAAATGAGCGAATTCCCCAGCGGTTTCCGTATGATCACTGGCAACGCTATGTTACGTCAAGACGATGGCTCAATGGATACCCCCGGGAACCAATTGAACTGGCAATGCCACGCTAGCGGCGGTACCATCAACGGTACTGCAGGTGGCTTCCCGACTGGGTTCACTGACTGTGATGGAGGAGGCTTGAGTGGCCTTGCTGCCTCTATTAGATTCCCCTCGTGCTGGAACGGCCAAGATTTCAATCCAAAAGATCCCCAAGCTCACATGGCCTTCCCAATCAACAAGGACGGAATGGCTGGCTGTACCGCACCCTACAACGTCAAACGTTTCCCGGAGATCTTCGGCGAGTACTGGCTCGACACTACCCCTTTTAACGGCAAATATGGTGCGAACGACAAGCCATGGGTGTTGGCTCAAGGTGACCCTACCGGCTTCGGGTTTCACATGGATTTCGTATGTATACCTCTTCCCTTGAAGCTATAGGTGTATGAAGGGATTAGGCTAATCTTTACTAGTTGGCTGGATGGAAACCAGGTGTTCTAGCACAGGCAATGAAGACCTGCACCATTGGCGGTGGAGGCGATCTTAAGGAATCCCGGTGCTTCGGCACCGCAGGAATCCGTCCGACAACAGAAACTGATAACTGCCGAGTCCCGAAACCAGCCGTCAACGAGAACGTCGGTCTTACAGACTTCATGGCTACGGACGGCGGCAAGACGCCTGGTGGTAACGTCGGAATGTCGCTCCCTGGATGCAATCCAATTCAGCCCGGTCCTCAGAAGGCTACCATCCAGAAAAACTGTGCCAATGTCCAGAACTCTCTCGTATACGGTGGAGGATCAGTAAGCCCGGATGCAATCGGCTCTGGAAACGCTTCTTCTGCCTCTGTGTCATCAGCTGCACCCACGGCCTCGTCTGCTGCGTCAATGTTATCATCTAGCGTATCCTCCACGGCGTCCTCAGCTTCTCTTTCAGCAGTGACTGATAAGGTCTCCCCGGTCGCTCCTATCGCTACTGCACCTGCAGATTCATCAACCGCAGCCTCTGCCTCATCCACCGCTGCATCCACCGCTGCATCCACCGCTGAGGCCTCTACCCCTGCATCCTCCAGCAACGCCACCCCCTCAGGCCTCACCCCGTCAACAATCAAGGGTGCTTCTGAGGACTGGAAAGTCGTAGGCTGCTACTCTGACCTAATCAACCCTCATCGCTCTCTCGACGACAAGTTCGAATACGACCCACACACCATGTCCGACAAAGGTGTCACTGCGACCAACTGTGTCCAGCGCTGCGATGCTCTCGGCAAGAAGATTGCGGGTATTGAGAACGGAGGTCAATGCTTCTGCGGCGACTCCCTGAAAGATAGCTCTGAGAAGGCCGGCGAATGCACTTCCAAGTGTGATGGTGACAGCTCAGAGATTTGTGGTGGGCCTGCAAGACTGAGTATCTACACCAAGTCTGGCTCGCTTTCTGTCAAGAAGCGACACGCTAAGCACCGTCGCGCCGGTCATCACTTTGTGACCTCCATCTAAGCGCCCTCAATCAAGTACGGCGCTCGGAAGACTCTAGCCATAGAGTAAGGATGGATAGGGTGTCTGGTTGGGTTTGTTACCGGGATGTGTTCGGGAAAATTTCACTTCTGCGATGATCCGGCGAAGGCTCACGTTGGCCATTTGTAACGACAAGCTTTATGACTGCTAGCTGGAGCTGGATGTAGGTTGGAAAGGGTTTTAGCTAGGGCATAGAGATCATGCAAAAATCATCATTGACAACTAAATTCAAGTCCACAAATAGTATACGATGAGTATCATATCTGACGGCTTTAACCACCGTACTAAAATCACTAACCCTTCAATCATATCGTTGTATGCAAATGTCTGGTTCAGTTTTCGGGTTTTAGCGAATTTGGCGGCGAAAACACACAAATCTGCCCCGAATTTGGTGCAAATAGAGCAAATATTTAGATACCATCCCCACACCCCCAAATCATCCCCAGGCTTCATTTTTGAAGCTATACAAACCTCAGTCTTACACGGGGGCAATCCTGGATCCTAGCATGCCCAAAGCTCTTTACCCAGGACCTTGGAGACGAGATTCAATTTCACCTCGCCCGTGGCGATAGCACAACGTTTATACACAAAGCCACTCATACTACCAAGCAACAGATCAATCGTATGCGTAAAAAACACCTTCATTTCAGCGATGTGACGCCTGCGCTTGGCAAAATGGGTAGACCGAGAACTTTGAGTGAGTATCATGCTCAGGAGCTCCTTGACTTTCTCAGTCAACGATTCATCGTCTATCAGAATGACATGATCTGATTTCTATACGACGAATTTGACATTGTCATCAGTCAAAGCACTATCAGCAGGCTGCTCAAACAAGCTAGATACAGCAGAAAGATCGCTCAAAGGGTCGCTGCTGAGCGCGATGAGAAGCTTCGCAGCGAATGAAAACGACGACTTATGAGCTGAACTTCAAATCAGCTGATCTTCCTCGATGAAAGCGCTGCTTGTGAGCGAACACTGTCCAATAGACGATGCACCAGGCTCCAACCCGAGCTCTCGATCCCAACAACCCAAAACAACAGCACAAAAGGTAACTTATGCCTCCTCCTCCCCTCATCTTCTCTCCTATCCCCCACCAGACCTCTCAAACCCATCCCTCCGCCAACATCTCCTTCACCAACCTCCCCCCATCACCTCCTCCCGCAGTTCTCCCTTCCAACCCGCTGCAAAAAGCCAACAAGCTCAGTCGAGATTCTTGCAGCTACCATGGCTGCTGCAACATGCAGCTACCGAAGAACTATATCTTCTCTGACAAGGTGCCGCACAAAGCTCCTGCACGCCATTCGCAGCACCGCACACATGCACGCTTGCTCTAGCGATTCCATCATAGCCTTGCAGCTGTTGACCAGCACCGCGACGATTGATCTTTCTCGCTCAACAGTCGCCTGGAAAAACCGGTCAGGCGCTATCGCGTTGCTGTGGTACATGCTACAGTACGTCAGCGGTAGCTGGGAACGGTTTCTGTCGCTGGCAGCTTTGATGCGGAGCGTCGACGGCGCAGATTTCGTCCGCCGTTTGCGGTTTGTTTTTGTTGGACGGGAGAGATCAGGAGCGTTCGCATTCTCTGTCCGCTTTGTGGATCCGCGAGATGAAACATCTTTGGTTCGTTTTGCCAGGACATCTTGCCAGTGGCTTTTTCAGTCTTGCACTCTCGTGTTCATTTCCTTGCATGCTTAGTTTCTCTGACGCCGTCTTAAGTCTCGCTTTCTCGCCAAGCGGACTGCGGAACCATGGTCTCACGATCTAGGACTAGACGCAAGCGAATTGTCTGCATAGCATTGCTGCTTCTTTGGTCTTCGCTGTTCTTAGGATCTATTGACTCTTTCGAAGCATCTACTTCTGTGAGTTTTAAAGCTCTGCACACTTGCGATAACATTCGTTTCTGTGGCAGTCTGAGCGCTGAGGAATAGATAGTCTTTCCAAGGTTTTAAGTTTACGAAATTTTCTTTGTTTTCTAGGTTTCATTCGGCACGTCTCGTTTCATGCAATTATCTTTTTCTCTGACTTTCAACATGCCCCCAAATATGGGTGTGGTGGATTCGATGGGGTGTGACCGAAGCCAGAGGGAACATTAATTATAATGTCTATTGATCTTTCCCTCCTATAAAATCTTCTTTCACCTTCAAGACATCATCATGCCTTTATATACACACACACATCATTCCTTCACTACACCCCCTTACTCTCACCCTCACCCTCACCCTCCTAGAAAGCCCATGAACGTCATTCCCAGCACCACAAAAGCCACCAGCCACGAATCCGAACTCAGCTTCGCAGCCCCTCCCAAGGAAACAGGTGGGAACACAGTCTCGCCGGGTATCGTTCCATTTGCGGATGATGAGGTCGTCGCGGTCGTTGTCGTGGAGGATAGTGCTTCAGTCATCGAATTGGGCGTATCGAATCCGGCCATGATGGCGCTGACAATGCTCTGTGCTGTCTGCAACGAAGACGCTGCATTATCATAAGGGATTGTACTAGTCCCGATGGCTATATCGGCTGTTCCGAGCGATATTCTCAGTCCGTCGATTGTGATTGCTGACCCATCGGCTGAGAGCGTGGAATCGGATATTTGTACGCCAGTGGATTTGATGGTAAAGGTGACGCGGTTGATGGTAAGAAGACTTGATGGGAGGGAGGCTGGAAGGGTGAAGATGCTGCTGCCAACTATCAATTCTGAGGAGCCTAATGAGATAACGGTGTCGGAGATTGTAGCCGCTGAAGCGCCTTCCGTCAACGTGGTGCCGCCGATAGCTATTGCAGCCGTATTGGCGGTGAAGGTGTAACTGCCGAGGACAGAGGCGGTGGGTGAGAGGGCTTGGGTGGGCAGATGAATGGTGGAACTGCCTAGCACAAGGCCTGAAGTGCTCAGGGACATTGTGGTTCCTGAAACCGTGATGGCGGTGGTGACGGCAGTGTGTTCATCGCTGCTGATGGTAGTGCTACTGTCGCCGTTGATGACAGTACTATCGTATTTGCTAAGGGACGTTTCGCTAGGCACGTTTGAGCTTCCCTCTGAATAAGGAATTTTACTTGAAGAGGGACTTGAAGAGAGACTTGAAGAGGGACTTGAAGAGGGAATTGAAGAGGGCGAGAGAGTCGAAGTCGGAATTGAATTAGGATTTGGACCTGGCAGAGCATGCGAGCTGCTGAGTTCCAGAGAGACAGAAGTTGGTGAGCTGATCGCTTGGGTGGTAGTTGTGATCGTCGTCGTAAGAGCATGAACCGGAATTTTGACACCAGGAGGTCCTTGAGGTGCGTCAATCATCGTGCATCGTTCCAAATTTGGGAACAACGTTGAAGCCCACGGTTGCTTTAATAGCCATGATTTGAGGTCGATTACGTTCAAAGCCGCAAACGAATCAAACGGTCCACTATTAAGCTGAGACATGTTGAAGTCTATTGATGGTATGGGAACGTAGAAATTCGATGGTAGAGGGACTTCTGTGGAGCTGACACCTGATAAGGGGGTAGGGGTGCGGTCGAAGAACTCGCCAGCCAAGGCACAGCCACAACTCTGGCCAGCCAGCACATTAGTCGGCACCTCTTGTAGACCTGAGGGGCACCCGCTATAGGACACCGTGGTTGTGGAAGCGATAGCGGATAACAGAATATATGGCGTTGGCCATCCGTAAGATGTGGCCGAACCAATGCTGCCGTCGGTTCCCCTTGCCAGGAAAATGCTTCCCCCGCCAATATACTGTCCCACCGCATGTAAAAAGGTGTTAGTATATATCGATTGCGCCGCTGATATGCTAGAGACGTTGACTGTGTTGATATCGCCATAAATGGTAGAATATCTTGTGATTGCGGTAGCATTGGATCCGTAAGTAGTCACGAACATCGAAACAGTGTCCAGGAGCAGACTGATGCTTTCCGTGTACCAAATTATCTGTTGAAGGCCTCCATCCGGTGCCGCATTCGCATTGATTGCACATGGCGAGCAGTTCCAGTTCCCATATGTCGTTCCGGTCGTTAGGGGCGGCGCTGTAACAACGGGCGAAGAAGTTCTATTAGGATAGGAAATTGCTGAGTTACTGGTCAGTCCAGCACGAGAGAGGTAATTCTATGGGATTTACGCACGAGAAGTCGATTGTGCGACTACCCCGATTGGAGTAAAAGTAACCAACAATGCCCACCACCATGCCATCATACATCGACCCATTTTTTGGGGTTTAATCATATAAAAGTGGTATCACGAGAGAGAAAACACGTCGTTTCAAGAAATCGAAGATATACAGAGGTCTAAGATTTAAAGAAGAGACTGAGAGTATTTGACCGTTGCTGAGATTTGAACAAAATGCTGCTACAAATTTTTGATGTAAAAGGAAGGTTTGATCGTAGCAATATTCTATATGTAGTTGGTAATACACACAGCTGCGCCTCGATTGAAACCCGCATCCTTTTTAGTTAGCATCATGCTCGTGCCGCCGAGAAAGTCGTCCAAAATAAAAAAGCGGTTGAATTCGACCAATCAGATCTTGTGTGATTGGTCTTGCATATCAGGATTCAGGATTCAGGACAAAGGTGACTACTGTGAAATTTGAAATAAACGAGCCACCGAAATTCTTTCTTACATCGTAGAAAAATCATCAAGTAAAGATCGCATGATTGCAACTGATGCGGACACACGAAGCTCAGCTCGCTGAAAGCGATGATGTAGAGATGGCGATGATGGAAAGAATTCGGGATTTGGGAAATGTTTTTGTTTGATTGGATACGGCCCGCTTTACCGTATTAGGCCTGATTGTCGCTTACCTCTTCCCAGTCGTCTGGTGGTTTACAGTCCTATGGCCTTTGATTGGTCGTCCGATCGAGCACTTCTCGGCGGCTGCGACTCGTGCCGCCGGTGGGGCTGAGCTGCGCGGGCGGCTCGACCTTTGGTACCTTATCACGAAAAGACTCGGCTTAAAATAACACGCATGCCTCAGATTATCTAATCCATCTTCTTCTGATGTTGGCTTATGAGCCTGCCGAAACCGCTATCAATGCTGGATAGAACTAGCTTGCATGAAGAATTGATCGACGCACGCTCCCATCTGTTATGATCCCAAGCATAAGAGCCTATTAACATCGTGGTCCCTAACTCCTATAATGGAAATATCAAAGTGGACCATATTTTCAATAGCTTAACGAGAAAGATACGGTGGCAGGGAGAGGAAAAGGCAATAGTCAGGTACCGCTATCCAAAAATATTCGGCCTCCTTTTCTTAGATTCCTACTGCACCCAGCCTCTCCCCTCAAATTCCCGTACCAGTCGCTGCGCGTTTCCCAGCTCGCTTTCAGGTAGCCATGTGCTCTTCCAGCGCACCTTATATCCATCGCCCCCTCTTCTGCGCCGCTTCGTAACGATCCTCACGATCTCCCACTTACCGTCCTCCTTATCCGATACTGAGCCTCCCTGGCCCTGGGGCTGTTGGGGGAGCGGTGGAGCGATCGCGTTGGGAGGGCTTGCGGCCGCTGCTGCTCGGTGATCGTCTTCGCCGACGACCCGCCCACCTGGATGCTGAGGTAGAGCGGTACTTGGAGAGGTCGGGCGATCGATGGGTTCGGTGGTAGGCTCGGTAGCGTGAGGATTCAAGCAACCGTGCGTCTTCGCCTGTTCCCTGGGGGGGAAGCTTTGGAGGGCTGCAGGGCCAATCTTAGACTCCACGCTAGTGGCCCTAGTAGAACCGCCAGTATCACCGTGGAGTAGTCAGAGAACTATGCTCCCTGCCTCGCTCCTCAGTTGCGGAGCTGTTGCTCTTGGGCGAAATGCTGCTGCGGCCGTTGGTCTCTCCGCGCGTATCTCCGTCTGCGTCTCCTTTCGCTCTGGCCGTGGGCTGGTCATCGTAGTCGGTTGGGGTGGGAGGTTCAGCGGAGCCAGTAGTCTTCCTACTCGCGTGGCCGACGCTCGATACCGCGTACGGTGGTTCCTGTGCTTGTCCGACACCTTGCAGGAGTTCCTCAAAAGCCAGAAAGGTGCAATCGTTCTCCTCGTGGTCGACCGCAAGATCGGTTGCCATCGAAGCATCTAGAAGCTGTTATTCGAACTCTCGTCGATACGGAGGACCAAAGACATTGCCATTGACGTTGGACTCCTGGCTTCCACACTCCACCACTGGCTCGCGGGATCGATCAAAAAGGTCTGTCGGAGGGGATGCAGTCAGGTCGATGTATTCGGTCATGTCGAAGTCTTCAAATCGAACGCCAAGGGCGACCTTTGGCGCCCCAGCCTCGTAATCCTTGTGTGTGCTGCTGACGGTGGAAGCTCTACGTTTGCTGCTTGTAGAACGCCTCTGAACAGGTTGAAATGCAGATGAAGAAGGTTGATAGTGGTGAATGGAGTCCAAGCTGACAAAGGTCATTCCAACGTATGGCACTTGAGCGTGGGTATGGGAAAGTGCCCGAAATTTCAAATAAGCGATTCGAGAGAAGTCTGAGGCCCTAATCACGGCGGCGAAAGGCGGGTTATATATACTCAACAGCTGGCAGACCATCCGCCGCAATCCTCTCCACACCCAAATCCTACCCCTTCGCATCGGCATTCAACGTACCACTCATCGCCGATCCGCATGCACCCCTCAAGGCGTAGAGACTTTGTCTCGGCGCGGCTTGACAGCCAATAGAGCCTCGTGTTCGGTCGTCCAACGCAGCTGGACCTCCAGTGCGAACCCGTAAACCTCTATCCCGCGTCAGGAAGGTCAGCTGCAGCGGCCGAGCCCTTCGAGCTGAGACCGCCATGACGCATAGGCTGCATTGCTTCCTCCTCGATGGTTGGAAGAGCGAGATCCACGTCTCAAGGCATTGTCACGCAGTCCACGGTAGCCCTTGTACCAAGACTCGCCTCTCCTATCGTCCAATCATCTCATGTCCCTCTCCAGACCATGTACTTCGGTCAGACTCTGCTGTGATAGCCATTCACACCATCCAAGCGTTCGCCTCGTTGAGCACCTCGCCGAGCACCTCGCCGAGCACCTCGCCACACACTCGGCGGCGCCTTCGCGAACCGAATCTTCCCCCGTTCGTTCGCCACTGTCACTCCACCGATCCATCTGACGGGCAGTGCACCCGCCCATCCTCGCAATCGAGCAGGCGCCACGTCAGCAGCAGCCTAAAACCTGGCAGGCGCTTTCGCGAGCGAGAACGCGTACCACCGCCCGTTCCAGACCTGTTGTGTAAGGGGTCCAGCAGGTCTCCGGGCAACGCCAGACTGCGGTCCTTCACCCCTATTCGCCAGATTCGGTGCATCATCCCTGTTCAGCTTCGCATCTGCCCCTCGACGCCCCATCGTCAGAGCATAGTGTCAGGTGCACATCACAAAGGATTATGCACGCTCGCGGTGAGGCATTTCTGTCATTGGTCGTGCCAGCAGCTGTGCCCCAGCCCGACCATCGCTGGAGCCTGGATTCCTGCGTCGTCGCTGCCAGGGTAAGACTCTCATCCAGGGACATCGCGGACTCGAGGCCGTTCCATTTGCCTCGGAATGGTTACATCTCCGTTCGAGCTGACCCCCCCTACAGCGGTGTAGAGGCACGGCGTGTCCAATGAGGGAGGCCCTGCGCTGCCACGGGCCCCGATCGTCGCACCAGAGTGCCCTGGTAATGAGGTGAAGAGGGGCACGCGTGCAGGATGGAGGGAGAAGCGATTCGAGGGCGATTGCAAGACCACTGCAGGCGAAATGAGGGGGCTGAGCGATGGGCGATGGGCGGCAGAGCGGTGACCGCAGAAGCCTGGACGAGGGACCGGGCACAGAGCTGTGAGAGGGAAACTTGAAAGGAGGATGCAGAAGCAGCGAGGGGAGGAGGTCTTTATATTGCAAGAACGCGGCGAGTCGGCGAACCCACTGCGCCATGCCCGAACGGGCCGCGCCAAACCCAACGAGGCGCCTCTTTCACCAAGACGTACATTATTTTTCAAACCTCCTGCTCGCTTAGGTCATGTGAATACAGATGATGTGATTGGCTGGAAACCCCCTGTTTCCCCGCCCGAAGGTGTCAAAAATATCATTGGTCGACTAAATTCAACTGCGCAACGCGAGTAGTCGTATGATCGATTGATCGTATCTATCTAGCAACAACAACACTAACAATATTGTAACCCCAATCTAACTGCCAACGGACCGCATTTCGAAATACCAACTAGAAAGCTGTCATCTTCTAGGAAGTTGAATTAGAAAGGCCATGTAATGCTTACTTCGCCATTTAGGATTAAGACGATATAAGTCACATCGTGTGACTCCCAATCATCCAACGAGCCATATGAGGAATGAACGGTTTCGCAGACCACGGCCTGGATGACTCGGCCTTTGGGGAGAAGAAAGGTTTGAGCGAAAACATCAGGACTTTTGATGCCTTCCGTAAGACCCCCACTAATCAGACTCACTTTGGTAGTATTCTTCAGAAGCATGTGAAGCTTTGCTATGATCTCTTTTCTCTAATATCACCTGCTGCGCTCCCACCCCAAGACTCCTCCAACGGCGCGTTCTAACAATCTTGAATAGCAAAAACAAAACCCACCTATACTCGCCGCAGCTCCTCCGGCGGCTACACCACCTTCGCTCTCATCATAGTCTCCACTATCCTCTCCTTCACCGAGCTCCTTCGTTGGTACCATGGCCATGAAACCCACCTCTTTAGCGTCGAGAAAGGCGTCTCCCACGAACTTCAGATAAACCTCGACATCGTCCTCCCTATGAAATGTAGCGACCTTCACATCAACGTCCAAGACGCCAGCGGCGACCGCATTCTCGCGGGGGACATGCTTACACGCGATGCGACGAGCTGGGGCCATTGGGTGGATTCGAAGGGGGTGCATACGCTGGATAGTGGGGAGATGGTCAAGGAGCAGGAGGAGGATACGCATGTGGCGCATGTGCTAGGAGAAGTTGGGGGAAGGAGGAAGAGGAAGTTTCAGAAGACGCCGAGAAGGAAGAGGGGGGAGGCGTTTGAGAGCTGTAGGGTGTATGGGAGTTTGGAGGGGAACAAGGTGCAGGGAGATTTCCACATTACCGCCAGAGGGCATGGGTATATGGAAATGGGGGAGCATCTGGATCACCATGGTACGTCTACTACTTTCCTCCCTACACACCATAACCGCAAGGAGGCCCCCAGCTAACCAGCCGGCACCAGCCTTCAACTTCTCGCACATCATCAACGAACTCTCCTTCGGCCCCCTCTACCCGTCCCTCCTCAACCCCCTCGACCACACCATCAGCACCACCCCAACCAACTTCTTCAAATACCAATACTACATCTCCATCGTCCCCACCACCTACTCCTCCAGCTCCCGCCGCGTCTCCACAAATCAATACGCCGTCACATCCCAATCCTCCTCCGTCTCCGAGCGCAACGTGCCCGGCATCTTCTTCAAATTTGACATTGAGCCCATACTTTTGACCGTCAGTGAGGAGAGAGAGGGGCTGCTGAAGTTGCTGGTTAGGGTTGTGAATGTGGTGTCTGGGGTGCTGGTGGCGGGGGGGTGGTGTTATCAGCTTGTGGGGTGGGGAAGGGAGGTGTTGGGGGGGAAGCGAAGGGGTGGGGAAGGGATTCTGCATGGGAGGATGGAGGAGGGGGGGGAGGGGGAGGATAGGTAGGGTGGCTGTGGTGTGGAAATTTTTATTTACATGAATCTAGCAAGATCACGCCGGTCTCGGTCTAATTTCCCTCTGCTGCGACAGCCGGCTATTCTTTTCTCTTCCCTCCCTCTCTCCCCTCCCGCCTTCCGCTCTCCTCCTCCCCTCCCTCCCCATCCCCATCCCCTCCTCACCCCACCCTTTCCCTCGACACAAACACATACAAACGCACACACTCCCACCACCACCACCGCAAAACCCAAAAGCAGCAAAAACAATTCCCCTTTCTCAGACCCCCGTTATCGCTTCAATGCTTTTTCGGGATGAGCCAAAAAAAAAGGGGGGGGGGGAAAGAAGCGGGGAAGGGGGAAAGTAAATCCTTTCATTGTTTTGCGTTTCTTTTGTCGTTTCCCCTTTAGTTCCAGCCAGTGAAGAGGGCGGTTTGGACAGAGAGTGTGTGTGTGTGTGTGGATGGATGATGATGATGGAAGGGATGATGGAAGGGAGGAAGGGAGGAAGGGAGGAAGGAATGAAGGGATGGATGGATGAAAGCCGGATGGGGAGGGCGTAAAGTGGAAAGGGGGGGGAAGGGGGGGACGGGGACGAGATGGGGAAGGAGATTTAAATTTAGGAAAGTTTCAAAGAATTATGGGATAAACCATCTATAGCAACCTCACTCTCCCGCCCTATCCTGCTTCTCTCCCCTCTCTCCCCCCTCTCCCCTCTCCCCTCTCCCCTCTCCCCTCCCTCTCCCCCTCTCCCCCTTTTTAAAAACCCTTCTTCTTCTGCAAACCTAACCTATCCCCTCCAACGAACCTTCTTGCTTTATTTCTCTTACTGACTGGACTAAACTAAACCAAACTAAACCTATTCGCAAGGCTCGGACTGTTGGTATGGAGATTCTGTGGAAGGGATGGGGATGGGGGTGTTTCGGGGTGGGTGGGGAGTGGAGGAGAGGGAGTGGGGAGTGGGGAGTGGGGAGTTGGGAGTGGAAACGGGTTTAGCGGGTTGTGGGGACGAGTTGTGGAGAAAGGGAGTTGGGGGGGGGGGAGGATTTGATTTCGGTACTTTACGTCGCTCTCATCTTCTATCTATTTCTCTCACGAACCTCGGTTCACCACTCCTAATCTTACCCGCCTATTCCCCCCCCCGGGCCCAATTCCCAAATCCCCCCAAAATCCCGCACGCATCCTTCATCGCACCTAATCGCCATGTTGTGCAAGTTGACTTGTTGGATAACTGGGCTGGGTGGTTGACATGGAAGTTGTGCGGGTGATGAAAGAGGAGGATCGGGAATTGGGGCTCGATGGGGATGTGGTGGGAATGGGGATGGGATGGCATTGGGATAGGATTGGGTATATGGATATACCTCCGCCAGCATATCCCACCAACCCCTCAACCTTCTCCTCTTCATCCCCCCCTCCGTCCCTTCCACTCCTTTTCCTTCACTCTCCCACTCGATTCCAATTCGATCCTCAAACCCTCACATCCTCCAAAACTTCACCACTCCCGTATCCCACAGAAATCAAGAATGCGGCAGGAATCTTGCTCTAGTCATTCACCGGACGTACGAAGGTAAGATGAAATTGCTAGTGCTAGCTTGTGACTGGAGTAGTGGCTTGTGAACTGCAGAAAGAGCCTGATAATAGTAGTTTTAGGCTAAGTCTTGAGACTCGATGCTACGATGCTTTTTGTGGACTTGAAAGGACAGCATTGTCATGAAGCATACACCAACCTATTGAAAGCAGACAGCGAACAATGGCTGTAGATGTAGACCAGGAAAAGTAGTTCCAACTGTACAGAGATTTGTCTCTATGCCACGTTTAGGATGCAGCTCTTCAATGCTAAAACGCCAGAAACTGATGCAAATAGACGAATACATTGATCTTATAAGAGGTAATGATTGTGCTGATAAGAAGAGATCTACCAAGCATGGAGCCCAGTTTTACATACCTTCGTAACAGTGTACCCCGATGGCCGTAGTCACAACAACTGGCAGCTTTTGAGGCAGCTGTCCCTAGGGTGTAGAGCGATGTTTGGGAGAGCAACTGGTAGACGAGTAGCGGTGAGAACAGTGGCTGCTGTAATGGATGACCAATACTTTGTGTCCGGTGGCTTCCATCACGGTTTCAGAGTAACAGCTCTATTCTGTAGAGCGGCTGCCCGACTCACATCTCATGTCCCACTAAAGGATAGTTCGTGACTGTGCTGCAACAGCTACGGCTACGACCGCTTGTCGAGGGTTGCCGCATGCCGAGTTGAGAGGCCAACGGATAGGTGTGTTGTCATCGCTTCTCAAACACACTGGGAGAGATCGCGCAGACAACGACTAAACTCGTGATGATCAATGCGGCCGCCACAAAAGTGATAAGGAAGATGCTTCCTCTGCTCGCAGGGAATTTCCCACGTATAATCCAATACTACACACATCACAATTCCGATCAGTAATCCCTCCCGCCAAGCCCATGGACCAAACCGGAATGGATTGCATACCTGGCTCTCAAAATACCTCCTCCCCCCGATCAGAAGCACCAGAATCGCAACACCTAAGAAAGTCGCCCCCAACGGCTTCCCCACCTGCCTTAAACGAAACGAGTCCGTTGGATTCGTGGGCTTCAATCCTTCCCTCTCAGAAATTGTAGTATTCAGTCTGAAAAGCTGCGTGATGGCGATGCCAATGGAGGCGAAGGCGAGTGAGGTACGAAGCCAGGCGAGGAACGTCCGTTCTGTTTTAGAGGAGGGGATACTGTTAGCTGGAGGATGTTGCTGCTGGGAATGGGGGATCTGGGTGGGGTTTGGAGGGGGTATTGTATACCAAGAGCGAGATGGTCTCGAGCAACGCTGCCTTTGTTGTCTAGCTCGACGCTGCCGTATTTCTCTACCAAATCCCTCCACCATCCTGTTCTTTCGTCTTGTCCTCCCAGCCCTTGCTGCTCCGCCAACGACGTTCTGCTGCTCTTCCTCGATCTAGCGGTGCCAACTTGTGATTCACAGCGTAACCCATTCCCCGAAAGCTTGGCGGTTGCGTTGTAGTTCCTTGACCCTCCCCTCTCCCTTCCCACTATAGGTGTAATTTCATCCGCAGAGCTCTCCGCGAGGTGATGCGGGGAGACATCATCTTCCATATCTCTTGTGCGGGACATCTTGGGAGACGATCTTGGGGATGGAGGAGCAGAAAATTGGACGCTGCGGTTTCTTTTGATGGTATCTGGATTTGTCTGAGAGTTTCGGCAGCTTGGGTCATCTGTTGGCTTTGTTCTTGTGAGCGAAGAGCACTCTACGGGAGAGGACGCCATGATGGCGTGCTCGTGCTAGATCTGGAGGGCGGAGATGCCCCAGAAGATGTGTACGGACGTACATCAGGTGCATAAGGGCAATACAACGTATATGGTGTACGGAGATCCACGAGTGAAGTTTGCAGGGATTAATCAGTTTTGCGGGGAAGTGGTCCGCAGTACGACCGAGCTGATTCGCTCAGGGCTCAACCACGCGCTGATCACTCTCACGTCAACCGAACTTCACAGAGTGTCTATACGGAAGTGTAATGAAATCGCCTTGATTCAGTATCTACAGAAGCTGGCAGTACCTGCAAGTCCCCTTCAGATCCCACCAATCATCGACATACATGACGAGAGCTTGCATCCTCCGCCAAGCTGTTGAGCAAGAGAAAAGAGTATATCATTGGGTAGATGACACAAGCAATGCTAGCTGGCCCAGCAGCTAATGGTTATCCAACATAGTGAAGGCAACGACGTCGACTATGCATGCATTGTCAACAGCCACAATCACCTAGATTTTCAATATGATGCTGGCACCTGCCACTGGCTGGCTTTCGAGCTGTCGTGGCCGTATGATATTGAGCCTGTGTACCGTGGTATCCGAAAGAATAGACAAAGGAAAAGTTGAAGAACATGTCGTAGCTGTCACTATACTCGTTTCTCTCATGTGCAGAGGCGCGCAAGGGCATTCGACGTAGTGTCGGCCGCTTGGGGACCGTGAAGAATATACAGAAAGGAGAGCTCGCGTAGCGATGTGTTCCAAATGGTGAACCTTAGGACCGCTGGGCCAAATCCATGGTGTATCTGGAGAGGGCGAAGCTAGCGAGCGCATGAATCATCGTGAATCGTAATGAAGGAAGGGTCAACCGCTTAGTCGTCGCTGAGTCGCCAGCAGCTAGTTTTCCGACAGAATGTAGGTAGCCTCCCCTGACATTACTTCGACCTGCAGGAGCAACTCAGCATACACACAGAACGCAAGTAAGTGCCCAGATTCTTACATTGCATCCTTTATCGTTGCAGTCGTTATAAGTGGCACCAGTGCAGTATTTACCATTCCTCAACCTGCATTTACCTGACAGATTGTCGCCGGTGATCTCAACGGTGTAATCCAGAGGTGTGTACGTTTTCGGGTTATTTTGAGCTGTCGATCCAATTGAGACCCAAGTCTTGCCAAACACATCCTGTCCAACACCAAGGAAAGAAGGAGCCCAGTTTCCTTTACTTGAGCCATCTACATTCCATGAGCATGCGTCCGCCAAGGCAACTCCCCGGTTATTGATATAATATTGTGCAGTGGTGGGGTCCCCGTTGTGCTTAAAGTATGTTTTCGAGTCAGGGCACGTCAACGGAAATGTGGTGCCGGCGGCAGTGTTCATTGGTACAGTCTCAGCTTCTGTTCCTATAATGCCATATTAGCGAATGGTCTTTAAGCTCTGAATGGTGTACTAACCTGGGTAATCTGTGCGACAGATAGCGGCGTTGGCCTTGAGCTGATTTTTGACCTTCGTGGCACCTGTTCCTTTAATACAAAGAGTCTTGGAGAGGTCTGGGTTGGTCAGGGTGAGCTTGTTGTTCCGATCGCACTGCAAGCCTCCGACAGATTGACCAGTGCTACCTTGAACCGAAGGCCATTGCGACTTTTGGTATCCAGGAGGGCACGCGTACGAACACATCGCCCCAGCCGTGCAATTGTTTCCCCCAGGCACTGCAGTATCGATGTGAGTAACGAAATTGCCTTCAATTTGAGGATACTGGATCCCAGACCAGCCACCAATACCCATCCATGGGACTCTAATTGCACCGTAATCGGAAGGAAATTCAGAGCAGTCAAGCTTCCCGTCTGGGAATTCTTTGTCAAGACCTTGACCATTCAGATTGGCAGTGGACGAAGCCGAGTCGGAGCTATAGCTGACGGTAGCCGTGTAATAGCCGTTTGTCTCCAAAGTTCGAGCCGCCGAGGAAGAAGTGACTGACAAAGAAGTCGAAGATGGTTGCTGAGCAGCTACAACCATTGAAGCGGTAGCGGTAGGGGTGCTTGTAACAGCTATCTTGGAAGTGTCGGCGGGTGTGTTGCTGCGAGGAGATCCGGTACTGGAGGAACATGAGAGTGGAAGTTCTTCACCTTTCTGGAGAACTATAGAACCATCTGCGATACCTTTGCACATTTCCGACTCTGATTCGAATTTTCCGTTCACGTCGTACGCCATAGTGGTCGTACCGACCACGGTCACAACCGTTGTGGTGCCTGGAAACCGTTTCTGGATGTCTTCATGGTGTCGGCCATGCTTGTGAGGGGATGATGGTGCCGCTGCAACGATGGATCCAGCCGTCGCAAACGCCACTGCAGCAGAAGCGATATTGATGGTAAACTTCATTGTTTCGAAGTTGGTGAACAGTCGATAAATGCAATTGTAGAGAGAGGCACAAAACCCTTGAGACTCTAATCGAATCAATCGACTCTATTTACTACTAGATCTTCTTGTTAAAGCTTGCTGATCCTGGGGCTAAACCACAGACAATTAGCATCGCATTCATACCATCGAAACTTCCTACACCATGAGTATAGAAGACTGCGCAAAGAGAATGCCATGAAAGGGGGAGCTTGAATCATACACAAATCAGAATATCATTAAAAAAATCCACTGCCAGCTGTCGCAAACGCCGATCGCTGAGTGAGAAATAGTCTGAATTGGAGAGAGAAACTGTTGACATGCGTTTTGCTAAAGGAGTGTGGTGAGAAAGACGAAGTCGTGCTTCCTAAAATCTACAGATCCGTGCCGGTAGACTGGATAATGGTACTACAGATTGAAAATGGATGTGGTGGTGGTATCGAGAGAGGAGAAAAGTACGAAGTCGGACGTCGCTGTTGCTGAACCCGCTAGACCGGATTAAGACGCCCCATCCAAAATTCGCACATTCCAGGCAAAGGAATTGACCGTAGGAATTCAACAAGGAACAGATGAAAGTTAAAGTCATCACAGGGCTCACCTAAGAGTCTTCAGGATTGGAGAAGATGTTCGGAATATCCAATGAGTGGGTGCCGAAGTGTGTCTCGACGATAGTGGTCACTGAGGTGTTGAAGGAGACAAGAGCCGCTGTTGGTTTGAAGGACAGGTCTGGAGCGACCTTGGACTTGTGGTTGGCGTGGGCCTTGCCGTGATAAAGACAATGTTAAGAGTGAGTGAGTCGATGAACAGTTGTAAAGGAATGAGAGAGTGTAAGTGTGCTGATGCTGAGGTGAGGAGGTGAGGAGGTGAGGAAGTTCACGTTCTTATCTAGTTCCTCGTTGTGAATCTTTATAGCGCTAGTGGGAACCGGCTTCTCCCAGCCGGGGCCGACTGCCATGCTTTTAGACTCACAATGGGAACCCTGAGAGTTGATGCCAACCTTGGGAGTGTTTTGTGCAATGCAGGCTTAGGCTGTGCCTACGGATATTTCCATTCGATTATCAACTACGCCGGACATCAGGGACCTGACGGGCGTCTTCGGGAAGAAATCAAAGTTTCGGCCCATGTGCGGATTCCCCCCTGTGGATCTCCACGTCATCAGCGGAACACCCCGTGTTGCCTAACGCCCTACGCACATACCATCCGAGACAAGAGACGGTCAGGATTGGCTCTAGGAAGCAGTACCTGAGGGACATCTTCTAGTTGTTGAAGAGGCTATTCTCGCCCATGGAACTGGCCCGGATCGAATCTTCGGGTTTGCAAACACTGCTCTTCAACGGATCGCCATTGGCAATTTCCAGGATGCAGGGCCATTCATTTAAAAGGATTATATCCAATGATTCCGATGGGAGCGTTCCTTATGTTCTCTCTGTTGTTGCAGTCCGTGTGGCAACCATGCCCACCGTCCCCCTGGTCTTCTCTTCGACGCAAAGGACGCCTTGGGTTTTCCCTGCAAGATATCAGGTCAGTCCATTGCTGAGGACTTTTGTTGGTTGATTCGAATTCCTGTAAACAGATGTTATGAAAATGCCTTCCGCCAAAAAGATCTCTTCTTAATGGCAGCAAATCATCTGGCGCCAGACTTTCACTGTTCGTAGAGGTCACATCCATCATGTATGCGAGCATTTCTTTGCAACGAGGGATATAGTAGGTTTTGAAATTTTCAAGCTGTTCGAAGCTTGGCTGTCATTTCATTTCTTACAGATCAATAACGCAACCAACATTTTGCGTCATTTGTTCAGGAAGTCAGTAGGCGTGGATATTTCGTCAATATGCACCTTGGAGAGGCAACTGAGCATAGAGAGCTGAAGCAAGTGTACTAACGATCTAAGAGGACCAAATAATAGATACGATAGGGAAGTGCGGGTATAGATCCAAGAGTTAGCAGACACGATAGACAAAATCATCATCGTAATTCCCAACAAACCAAGGGCTGAGAGCGGAGAAGCCCGACAGGAAGTGTGGTTATGATGTCAAATCACTCAATCACTCTCATCCAAAGGACCCCATCTAATGTAAAGTCCCTTACCTTAATACGCTTGGAATCGCCCACCAAATTCGCTTTTTGCTTCCAGTTACGTTAATATACTCGCTCACCCACAGCTCATCCTGCTTCATAAAAAGCTTTTCCGTTTGCCTATGCGTTTTCAGATGCTGACATTGTTGCATTACTAGAAGCGTACAACATGGCGGTTGATCACAGTGCCTAGTGTGAGAATAATAACTCCACCTTATTTCCTGATTGCTGCCTCAATAAGAAAAAGAGATCTGACCCTTACTCTTTCCCTCAAAAGAATAACCATCGATTCCTTAATTCTGGGAAACAAAGTATGTGACCAAGTCAGACAGCACTAAATAGGTAGCCTTCCACTTGATGTGGTTGCAAGGGTCCACCTTTGTGCACCGCACTTCGAGAAGAGAGAGCGTCTTGTCCGCATCTTAGCGGCTCGCTCTGTCGATGCGCGTTGAGTGCGAGATAGCAGCCTCTCAGAACCCAAAACGATAGCATGGATTCGTGATAAACTGCATGTAAACTGCCTCTGCTAACCTGGCCTTCCAGGCTTCTGGAACGCAACTGGCTATGGCATATTTCCAAAGTCAACAAAGATTCACCTGCTAGAAGAGCAAGTGGTACCCTTTATCGAGGTTTCAGCACGCTGGTGTATCCGTCTGTCTATGATCATGGCTAATTGCAGCGCTGATGCGATGCTGCAGTTTGGAGGGCAGCATCAAGATATACGTGACACTGAGGTTGGTTGAGATAAAAGAAGGCGGGGAGGATGGAATGGAGCACGGCGGAGAGGCCGGCTTTCTGCGTGTTGGTTGAGATTACGAGCAGTGTTGCGAACCTATCGATGGCAGTACGATAATGCCGAAGAGGTCAGGAATAGGGGAAAATGCGGCGGCGGCGAGACAACGACGACGACGACGACGAGAAGAGTGGTAGAGGCCAAGAAGTCGTCTAGTGGCTAGAGACTCCGTAGTAAAATCAGGCGATCTGAAGAGAGAAGGACGAAGAGAAGAAGGAAACTAAGGTCAGACAGACATCTATGTAGAGTATACCATGGATCTACAAGGCACCATCTTGAGGAAAGAAGAAATCGAAAATTCGCAACCATAACTGCAAAGCATAAATATACTGGGCTACATGAGCCCGCAATTGTCTTCCATTCAACTAATCATTCTCTTCTGAACATTTCCTGCTGATATATTGTAGAAGCAGTGACAATTGGGTCTATGACGTGAGTATAAGCGTGTAGGTTCCCCCACGGATTTAGCTAAAGAATTCTAGAGTAGGCAGCCAGTAACCCAGCCAACCGCTCTATTTACACCGTCGCAAACCTTCTCAACCTCCACATAAACAGCACAAACCCCAACTCCACCCAACCTCCTTCCCACCCCACCCCACCCCAGCCACACCACCATGGAATCCCTCCTCTCCCTCTCCTTCGACTACCTCTCCTCCTTCGACGGCGTCAAAATCCGCAAAGGCCTCCGCCAACTCGAAGGCCTGCTGGCCCAAATCTGCCTCTCGCGCTCCGCTCCTGCTGCGATCGATCGGCGGAGATCGGTCGCGAATGCGGAGCAGCAGCAGCAGCAGCAGGCACCGAAGGATCTGGCGATGTTGAGGGAAGATCCGGCGTTTCGGGAGTTTTTTAAGCTGCAGGAGGGGTTTGAGTGGAATGGTAAGTGGGGAAGATGGGAGATAAAAGGGGGGGGGTTGTGTGTGTGTGTGTGTGGGATGGGTGCTGATGTGGGTGGTTTGGGGGTAGTTGCGATACGGTTGATTGCTTGTTTGGAGAGGTTGTTGGGGAAGGGGAGTAGTAAGTCCTCTTGTTGTTCGGAGATTGAGGATGGCAGAAGGCTAAGGCTCTCCAGATGGCCAAAACGACCTCCTCATAGTCTCAACCCTTGATCTCCTCCATGGCATCCTCCTTATCCATCCGCCGTCCCGCGCTCTCTTCGCCCGAGAAATCTACATGAACGTTCGTGCTCTCCCCCCTCCACTCCTAGCCCTACAATACCCTAACCGCCCAACAGCTCCTCCTCGACCTACTCGACCCCTCCAACTGCCCTGCCATCCAATCCTCCACCCTCCTCACCCTCGTCACAACCCTCCTCTCCTATCCGTCCAACACCCGCACCTTCGAGACCCTTGACGGTCTACTGACCGTCACCTCGCTCTTCAAATCCCGCTCCACAAGCCGAGAAGTCAAGATGAAGCTCCTGGAGTTTCTGTACTTCTATTTGATGCCTGAAACGCCGCCGTCGACTGGAGCAAACGGAAGCGGTGGGGGGCAGTTGCAGCGGAGTCCGAGTAAGAGGATTGGGGCTTTTGGCGGGAGGAGTGCGAGTGGAATGGGTGGGGAGGGGGAGGGGACGAGAACGACGGAGGAGAAGCAGGGACTTTTGGGGAGGTATTTAAATAATGTGGAGGATTTGGTGGAGGATTTGCGGGAGAGTGCGCCGTTTGGGGCGACTCTGGCGTAGTTGGTTTCGGCTCTTTGGGAAGAGGGTGTTTCGAGGTTCTGGCATTGGCTTGGCTATTCGTGTTTGGGGAATTGGAAACGTACAGCTCTGGGGGTTCGAAGTGATTGTGGGTTGAGTTCGGGACGAGATACCATTGAGCGTGCATATTGGGCTTTTGTAATACCAAACCGGACTTTCTTGATTTTAAATGCTCTTTCTTGGGAAGTATTCGTCTAGAATCCTCCTCCTATGCTTCACCAGATTCTCATAACCTTTCAATATGTCCACTATCCTCCTCTCTTTCCATTTCATTCCCTCATCAAGCAAAAGGTGCGTATATGCGAAAACGCTGGCATCAAACAGCCCAGGATCTTTGGCAGAAAAGAAATACCGATCGTCACCCAGCAGCTCCGAGAGCGCTGAAAAAGCACTGTCGCATTCTCTGTAGAGGGCTCCTACGTCAATGACGGCGGATTGCTTCAATAGCTCTGCTTCGGCTGCGGCGCGCAGGCTGTGGGATAGGGACAGGTGGACGAGAAGGTTAGATGAGGTAGGGAGGATGTAGAGTGGTTTCGCGACAGCG